>JAAUXT010078882.1_pt1 | contig 25243 bp, 22 predicted proteins | sample 7278171 | NCBI WGS metagenome assembly JAAUXT01 (sample SAMN14350112, study PRJNA611818) | marine sediment metagenome | isolation source: surface marine sediment (1.8m) | place: French Polynesia: Moorea | collected 2018-08
CCCCCCCCGTCAATTGTTTCCGAGTCAAATGAGGTTCCGACAATTTTGCGTACCGGTAACAATGTGCAGTTTCAACAGGTTTGTGCCACCTTTTGCGCGAGGACAAATGAGTGAACCTTCAGCAGCATGGCGACAGGGCTCAGCGGATACAGCATTGATGTCGCAGGTGTGAACGTGTGTGTGTGGGTGGGTGGGTGGGAAGAGAGCAAATCTCGAAGGGGACACGTCAGGCCACGCGTGCAGACCCGTTCCTCAGCCTCAAATGCGTTTCCCAATCTGTCCATCGGAAACACCAAGATCCCAGAGACCTGAATCAAAATCTGCAGGCCTTTCCGCGGACTGCGCATGCGTGTGTGAGCGCGGCCCCGGGGCACGTGTAACACGTGGGGACGTGGCTTCCTCGCTGTCAGCTCAAGGACACGACTCACACGTGTCAGGATGTAACTCTCTGGCGCATCCAGGATGATTGGGAGTGAAGGGTGGGGTGGGGACGAAGATATTTTTGAGAAGGGTGAACTCGAGAGGAGTCTGGGAGACCGTGGCCCCCAACCTCCCCCCCTATCAGACTGGTCACCTGCAGGTGCCACACACTTGGAACTTCTTTGACAAGAACTGCAGTCGAAGTTTGAGCACAGCCGTCATCCCCACAGAAACATTCCCCAATGAGCCTCAATGGTCCAATGGCCTGAGACTGATGTTGATTGTGCGAAGTCCCTTTAGGGAAGAGCACTTAGTGGTAGTGCCAAGGTTTTTTTTGGGTATATATGCCAACTTGGAGAAGATGTCCCCCTTTGTCCCGTCACGCCCCCCCCTGTAGGGGTTATTGGTGGCCAATGGTGCTGGCCTGGGACAATTGGTCCTTATTGTCTGCCTATGTACACATGTATATGGCATCCGAGGCAAGATGTCCCCCTTTGTCCCATCGCCCCCCCCTGTAGGGGTTATTGGTGGCCAATGGTGCTGGCCTGGGACAATTGGTCCATATTGTCTGCCTATGTACACAATTATATGGCATCTCAGGCCAAGTATATGGCATCTGAGGCAAGATGTCCCCCTTTGTCCCATCACGCCCCCCCCCTGTAGGGGTTATTGGTGGCCAATGGTGCTGGCCTGGGACAATTGATCCATATTGTATACCTATGTACACAAGTATATGGCATCTCAGGCAAGATGTCCCCTTTTGTCCTATCATGCCCCCCGCCCTGTATGGGTTATTGGTGGCTGATGGTGCTGGCCTTGGACAATTGATCCATATTGTCTGCCTGTATACACAAGTATATGGCATCTCAGGCTAAGTATATGGCATCTGAGGCAAGATGACCCCCTTTGTCCTGTCACACCCCCCCTGTATGGGTCATTGGTGGCTGATGGTGCTGGCCAGGGACAATTGATCCATGTTGTCTGCCTGTGTATACAAGTATATAGCATCTCAGGCCAAGTATATGGCATCTCAGGCAAGATGTCCCCCTTTGTCCCATCACACCTCCCCTGTATGGGTTATTAGTGGCTGATGGTACTGGCCTAGGACAATTGGTCCATATTGTCTGCTTATGAACACAAGTATATGGCATCTCAGGCCAAGTATATGGTATCTCAGGTAAGATATCCCCCTTTGTCCCATCATGCCCCCCCCCCTGTATGGGTTATTAGTGGCTGATGGTGCTGGCCTGGGACAAGACCACCAAAGCAAACAACGCGGGGACTTCGCACTTGCAGTTGCCCTGTGCACTGCTTCTCTTGTTGAATCTTCATTTGCAGGTTCTCGTGTCAGATGTTTGGCCAACTAAAGCCAATCTGCCCTCGACACTGCACAGCCTTTTGATCTCAATTTTAAGCGTGTGGTCCCTAAAGGTCGTTACCACACGCTTGGTGTGATCACCATCAGTCTGTATGTATGTGTGTGTGAATTTGCGGGGGGGGGGGGTAACTCAACATGGTTAAATATATCCAGGATCATTTTCAGGCCATTTTAAGCATTTTTCATTTTTTGGCCATGTTGAGTAACCCCCCCCCTGGCAAATGCTAAGTTAACATGGGCTGGCTGGCTAACTCAATATGGAAATTTTTGGTTCAAACTTACATGGTCAAGTAGTCTTGTAGTCCCCCACATACAAGTGTATCAGGCACTATGTAGGTCATGTGGTTTGGCAGCCATCTTGGATTTTCTGAAAAACTTAACATGGCCTGTAACTCAGAACTTAAATGCTTGCCCACAGCATGGTCAAACTTACATGGTGAAGTAGTCTTGTGGTCCCCCACATGCAAGTGTGTCTGGTACTATGTAGGTCACACAGTTTGGCAGCCATCTTGGATTTTCTGAAAAACTTAACATGGCCTGTTACTGCAAACATTTGTATGGACCACACGCTTTTTATGCATAGCATTCTTGTTCCAAACAAAGGGTGCTCTGGATTCAGCTGGTCAGTTCCTGGTCGTCTTGTTCTTGTTTGGCAGTCAGCAAAGACGATGCAGGTCATTTAACACTGACACACGCCTTAAATGTGTCTTGGGTGGCTGGAGTCGCTCTGTTTTGTCGTTTGATACAAGTGTGGATTATCGCGAAGCCATTTGTCACAAACAACAAAACCAAAATGAACAATCTCCACACTTTTGATGGAACAAAACTGAATTCAAGCAGCTGGCTGACCCGTCGAGATATCAGACTGACGTTGATTGCCTTTGAGTCAGTGAGGTCATCAACAGTCGCGCTGGTATTGGTTTGCCTAGAGCTGTATCTGTGTCCAATCCTGGAATCAACAAAATTTCCCGATTACCCCTGGAAGTTTGAAATTTCCATATTTCCTTTTTAACCCCCTCCCCCCTGCGAGTTTGTTCTGTGCCGACTCCTGGGGCATCGGCACCTCTACAGAGGTGTGCTGGAATCCCGTCTCCCCACTCTGTTCCTGGATACCTCGAACGCCAATTGAGTTGCCTGCTCGGCGCATGTCTGCACTTGTGTGACGTGTTGGATGAGGATCTTGTTTTTTGCTGCCATGACCTCGTGTGATTTAGACATTTGCCGTGTTCGATCTGCGCGTTGACTCGGGGCGAAGGCGCGACTTCCCCTTTGGTTTGGCCTTTTGGGTTGAAGGTGGGGCGAAGAAAGCCATTTCGGCCAACTCGGTCAACCACACTCGTGGATCGAACACGGCCAATCACATTTCTTTGTATTTTTCAATTCAATGTTCAAATGATCCATAAAAGACACGATCTTGTTCTTTGCAAACCCGCCCCAACAACCGGCTGTGAAACACCTTGGCGCACGTTTTACGCGTGGCAACAGCTGGCTCAAATTCTACGATTTCTCTTTTCAGAACCGGTACAGGAAAATGTAAAAACGACACAGACAAATTAAGCTGCACAGCTGTTTCTTTCAGGCGTATTCATCCTGTTTGTCATTGATCTGTGCACGATGCACGCGTGGGGAGACAATATTTCCACGGCCGTTGCGTTGTGCAGAGTAACTCAGTCAAGTTTTAGAAGTATCTGGGTGTGGACAAACTTTGAGGATCTTATAAATTTGCTGGGCTCTCACACTGAAGCTCATCTCCTCCCTTCCACTTTGGTGTTGATCCTTCACGGATGAGAAAGACGAGAGAAGTCGGTCTTCTGTTTCCTTATCTTACAACGTTGCAGACCTGTGCATTTCCCAGGACACTCAGCCTGAAAAAAAACTCGCATGGGTGAGAAACTTCACCTGTTGCTTGTGAGAAAAAGAGGTGTGTGCAGGTGCAATGAGAATGCGCAAAAGTAACTCCAATTTTAACCTGTTGAATAATCGTGACTGCTCCGGTGTTGAATTTTCGTACAAACGCGAGGGAAATGCTTTCAGTCAGAATCAATTTAGATTCGATGTCATGGAGTGCAGTTCTTTTCCTTTTCGAAATCAAACTTCCAAGTTTTATTTTTCTGAACTAAACTGCAACAACACTGTAACTCTTTTGTGTCATTTCAGTTTTTGGCGATAACCAGTCTACAGCGTGGATCAGTTCAAAAGGATTTGTTATCTCTCTTTTTAGGACTTGCTGAAAAGCAGGTTGCGCACGCAAGCGGAGAGACACACAGCACACCCATACCTGATGCGGTTCGCTGTGAATGCGCTGTGTGTTGCCTGTCATATTTGACATGCCACGTTAAGGTATGAAGACGCGCCAGCCAATGACAGAGCTTCGCTGAACAATAGTCCCAAGTTGCCTCAACTTCATGCATACGAACTCACATGGTTTGAAATTATCACAAAACAGAAGCGTCGCACATGAAGCGAGTCAGAGAGGGGTTGATCAGTGAGAGGGAACGAACGGTGCAGATTCGCAGTCACGCTTTCAACTTTTCAAACAACAAAGGAGGAAAGCGTCTGAAAAAGGGAAAGCCAACCTTTCTGGAAGGCTGATATTTGCACTCAGGGCTGACAAACCATGGCAGTGTCCCATTTGGTGGTGTTATTCTGCACGACAGCTGGACAAAATGCTGAAAACTTGGGATCGGATGAAGAACAGATAGTTTCACTGGTGTATCTTCTGTATGATATCGCCAACAACAAGGTAGGTGGACGAGATCTACCATATTTATCGAGAAGCCTGTTGACGTGGAAGCTAGAAACCTGATGACAAACTGACTATAATGGCACATTGCATTCAACAGGTGGTCCCCATTATGATGTATGATTCGTGTGCTCTCCAGATACAGAAAACTGAATGTTGTCAATACTTCACCAAAATTTTGTTTCGACATTGAATCTCGGTTTCCTGTCACTGCATGAATGACGAGTTGTCGTGCAAGACAATTATCTCTTCTGTCCCATGTAGGTCAGACATGGTGCCTTTTATGGGGGTACTCCCCAAGAATGTTTATGGGTCTCCGGTGTGTTTGGCTATTTCCGTCAATGGAACCAAAGAAATCATTTACTTGAGGGACAACAAAAAGTGACTCAAGATCCAGTGATAGTAAATTTGAATTGTTGAGTGGGTGATTTGACAGTGTTTTCTCTGTCTCCGGCAGGTTGTGTGTTTGCATCAAAACTACGTGCGACCGACCAAAGACGATGCGTCGACGGAGAACGTTCTCACGGAGGAGTGCAAGGCGCAGACCGACCTGTCGGAGGACAACGTGAAGAACGGGCAGCCGCTCGAACTCGTGCTCGATGAGGTAAGAATACTCATATCCGTCCTGTGTGATTCATGCAGGTGTTGTCGCACGTTGCGACGTGGGACTCAGTGGATAAACTGAAACCACAATTTGGTTTGAGGTGTGAATGTTGATGAGTTGCGCATGGGGAAGTTGTTGGCCAGTGAATGTCAGACTTCGGGTGTTCGTGAATGTTCCCTGCTCAAACTCGAGTTTGCAAATCCTTTTGTGGACCACAGTGACAGTGAGGAGATAACATTCTACTGTTGACAAGGTCGATTGTCTTATCAAAGTTAGCAAAGAAGAGTTATCATGACACGAGCGATATAAACTGCAGGACAAGTGCTCGTGGTGCACAGCCGGGCATGAGTTGAGTTCATCCTGGGAATTAGGGAATGGTGACTTGAAGATCGTTGGTGATATGCCGTTGCTCTTCAACAAAAAATGTGACCCTAAATGATGCCCTCGCTTTGTTTTATTGTTTAATTGTGAAATTACCGGTGGCAATGCTATCTTCAGCAAGCAAAGGTCTTTTTCTCGTCAGACATGGTGCATAGGTGTTTGTCACTTCGCGGAGTGTTGGGAACATTTTATCTGTCCGCAACATTGATTTTCGAGTCTCCAAATTGCGAGGAATAATGCAACAGATGCCGGTAGCAATGCGGGTATTGGGACCGGTTTCTTCTTCATATTTTGACACTCAGTCGAAAATGAAAATGCGTATCGCCTTTCTGCAGACGCCTCATCCAATCGGTTTCACATCTGAGACACTGCTCCGTTCAGTGAACAATGCACCAGCATCATGGGGGCTCATTGCACACCCGCTGCGTGCAGATTTGCAGGGCCACTTGTGCAAGTGCAATCAAGTTGGTACATTTGTTGTTTGGGACATCCTGACGGAGTGCCCGTAACTTGGAGAGAAGGCTTCACCTGCATTTTCAATCGTGTGGTTGAGCCACCGTTGCAAACTTCACGCTTTCAAGACCGTATGCCTGCCCCCTCCCCGACGATTTGGAGTGAACCGTTGCAAAAATTTGTTGCGGTCAGACTGGGGAGGATCCGAGGCCCCTTGGAAATACACAGTTTTGCCCCCCCCACACACACACACACACGAACGTGGGGGGAAATAGATGTTCAAAGCTGGTTGCGAAGGATCAAATCACTGTGAAAAGGAATCTGGCAGAAAAGAAAAAGAGATCAAATTCACAGTGCCGTGGGACCAGTCACCCCGGATGGGAAAATGTTACCGGCAACAAAAGGAAGGAAGAAATTGTATCAAGATTCATGAATGTGTAAGTTTAGTTTTCCAGTCGGAATTCAGAGTGTGACTATTTGTCGTGGTCGGGCGGGGGATAAGAATTTAGAGTGTGGTGCTCACCCCACTTCCCTTCTGGAAACAAAAATGCTGTCACTATACTGCTTGGATGCCGGAAAGGTTCTTTGCCAGCTCAGCTCTTGAGGCCGCGTTGCCAGCTCTGGGCGTGTCTGGAAACGCGATCGTTGAGCCGGCGCTGTGGGGCGGCAGTTCTGCTCCGCTGCAGGTGCTTGTTTGGCACGTCGTGAGAAAGTTGGATTCGGATCCCTTTTTGTTAAGAAAACTGTTGCCAGGCAGAGCAATCAGCCAATTGAGAAGAAGTTTGCTTGGTTTCATTTGCTGAAAACTGGCTATGCAGTCTTTAGAAACATTCAAAATATTTTTTGGCACACGATGAAGTCTCTTTTTTTCACAAACACAGCAGCGTTTTCTTCTGCGTCTTTTTGTTGCAAGTTCTCCTTGACACACCCATCTGATGTTATTGTGGTAAAGAAATGTAAAATTCTGTTCAAACGGGACAATAACACACGCAAAATGAATCCGAGGTCTGCGTATCTTGTGTTTTGCAAGTTGAAATCAGTGTGCTCACCATGGTGGTGTTTTTCTCGTCGTTTTGGCCTGTTTGTTTCCAATTTCTTCAAGCTTGGCCAACCCGAACGCTTTCTTCTTCCTTCAATGCGCATGGAGTTCAGTCAGCTCAAAACGACACGCGAACAGACGTGTCAACAACTGAGAACACTCATTTGTTCCTTGAAGCCTTTCTTGTTCTGGACGTTATTTGTCGGAGAACGATTTGACGTACTGGTATCCACTTCCAACTTCCATTGCCAAGGGCGTTTTGGAGCCAAAAGCGGCGAGGAAGAACGAACACGGCAAAAATTTGTACATTTGGTGCCAGTTACAAACCATGGTACAACAAGTTGCGGGATATAGTTTTGGTTGGTCATCTGCATGAAGCGTTCCCCCAGGCGACATGGCTGAAAGTTGTTCAGCGGTGGCGTTTCTTTCCCCAGATATCCGATGAAAAGGTGCTGTGACCATGTTGCCAATCAAGCAAGGCAGTCACGACTGGTCCCACGCGAATCTGGACTCCAGATCTAATTCAGCGATCCGTGCAGGGGTCAAAGTTGTTTCAAGTTTGTCCCATAGGTCCGTTCACCAAATCGCGACTGGAACAGATGAGTTGCTCAAAAGTACCAACTGATTGTGCTTGGCGTTATCGTGTTATGCATTGGTCAACCTCATGAATTAATTATGTGAATATTTGCTTTCAAGTTGACGTGGGCAGTCCGAAACTGTTGTCGGTCGACAGGCGTGAGCTGTGTTTTTGAGAAATGCGCTTCTTTCTGTGATTTATCAAAACAGTTTCATTGCAGTAGCTGTGCCAAACTAACGTAACTGTGAATTTTCTTTTTGAGCTCAACTGCTCCAAACTGTGCTTTGCTTGTCCATATCAGTGTTTTGTTTGGTCACATTGGATTGAGATGTGCAGACTTGAAGTGCGATCTACGAGTCTTGGGAATGTAATAAAAAGAACCATCATGGCAACAACGTAGGAAGAATGGTTCTCTCAGTAGTTTCTCGTTGGTTGTGCTTTCAGTTCGACAGATTCCTGAGTTCCAAAGAAGTTCACCCGGATCATGGTGGCCGCCCGTTCTGTCTCTGCACAGACGGGCAGCTGCATCTGCGACTCTGCGTTCATCCCGAGGCGTCGCGGAAGGGCATCGACCTGTCCACCTACTTCTACTCCTTCTTTGACCTGCGAAAGGAATTCAAAAAGTACTACAAGAGCAGCACCATCAATTGCATCAAAGACATGCTCGAATGTATCCTTTGTTTGAAAGTCACAGTGCTCTTTCAAATCGGGCTTGAGCTTCCACTGTGCTCTTTGGTCCTTTCAAAAAGCCAGAAACATAAACTGCCGGGACATTTGTTTGCATAAACCAAACTCTAAAATTTGCCAAACAAGAAGCATCTTTGGGAAGTTCTGTTACTTTGAAAGGTTGTTTGCAGGAACGCGAACCAGACCCGTCAGAGTTGCTTTGGAATGGCACGCAAGACAAATAGCATGGTGACACGTTGACCAGAAAAAAGATCACTGGCGCTGAGTTTATTGCTTCATTCGCTCAGAGACGTGAAGAATGTCCATTTGGGGAAATCGCTTGCAATAGGCAGTTGGTTGAAGTGAATTTACTTTACATTTTGGCTGGATTTCGGACGGCTCTTGTTTGAGAGGGTCATTTCACATGCATCCACGGCTATTTAGCCCCAAGAAGCTTCGCAAACTCAATACCTTGAAGAGATAACCAGATGAAAGGTTGAATAAATCATGCCTTGCAGGTCTATCCGAAAGAGACAAGGCCCCTTATTCAGGCATCTGTAATTACTGGGGCAGGCTGCATTTAAAATTTGAATAGTTTGATTGGAAAGTCAGATATTGGAGGTTTTAAGGGGCAGGATAACCTGAAAATAATGCATGTGTGCGCGTTTTCAGCAGCAGATGCTGGTTGCTAGAAAACTGGGGAGGGAACCTTGTGATATTTATCACGAGTGTGATAAGGCTTCGTATTTTAGGTATTGGGACACAAGGTGAATGACAATGTGAAGTTCTTCAGGCTGAAATTTTGTGTGTTCAGCTTCAGCTGTGTCCGCTGTCCATTGATTTTGTCGGGTTTGATGAACGTGCAACAGTTGTTTGACATGGGTTCAGTGTTTGCCCCCTTCAGCTGTGCGCACTGAACGCCGTGACTCTTTATATTCGTGGCCAAGTCGTGTTGAATCAGCTTCGAGAGGCATTGTGCTGTATCGATCTCACCTGTAGTTTACAGACCGAGCAAAATCACAACCTCAAGATTTTCACACGAGAAGCAAAACAAGTCTCAGGATCTGACCAGTATGACCTCGCCCAGACGTGGTGTGAATATTTTCGTTCAGGTGTGCTTTTGTTGAGTGCACAAACTTGCGCTTTGGTTCAGCAAAGTCCATTCCTTGTTTGGCAAACATAATGAAAATATTTTCGTTCCAATCCGCAATTTCCAGTTGCACGCATGCATGCATTTCGAACAGCAAACAAGCTTTTCGGGTTGTTGGAAAGACACCTGTGTCGTTGAAAGGTCACGGTGCAGGTATGCCCCTTCAGAAATGGGTAGAATGCGTGCAACCCGAATGAAAGACGATTGCTATCCAGTCATCCAAGCATGGGAAGGGAAGAGATTCAGTCCGCTTCCACCAATGCAGTGAGGAATACCTGTCTATGTTGTTCTTGGTCAGGCCTCAGATGATAAATTCCGAAAGGCCTGTAACGCACTGATAATTTTTAAAGGACCTTTACACCAGGACCCCAACCAGTGGAGTTCATTGTGATATTTCTTTCCCAGCAGTAGATCTATTTTCAACTCAAAATCATGAATCATGCACAACAGCACAACATTTGGTTGGGAAACAATGTTCTACGTTTCTCTTTCAGTGGTTCTCCAAATTTTACCCCCGGCTTGTGTACCTTTGGTCACTTGCGTGCTCTTACCATGCGCAGACAGAATGTCACTTGTCTGTGTGACCCCAAGAAATTGAATTGAAGCTCTCTGTTTTTGTATTCAGGCGTGGAAGTGTCTCTTGTCAGCCATTGCCCAAAAGGTGTCAGTTTCTCATTCAAAATGTGTTTACTTTTTGCACTTGCAAGGCAAGGCGATTCCAAAAAACTTTCAAACACAGGAATTTGCCCAAAGGGAGTTTTTGTGACAGACTCTGTGCGAGAAAACATTGCAACGTCCGGTATGAGCAACACGGCGGAGATATCAGCCTGCTCAGGGCCGTCCGGCCGGCTTCCCATTTGGTCTCCAAATCACAACTGGTCTTTGTTTTGTCAAATTGAAGGGTATTTTTATTGGCACATGTGGACTCTTGTTTCGCATGTTGCGATGCACTTTTCCCAGACCAAGTGTGCATGGTATCCCATTTCAAAAGAACGTGCGTGGAGGTGTTTCCTCTTCGGATTGAGGCAATGTCTTGAAAACGTACACGCCTACCCGAACTGGTGAAGCGTAGCGGTGAACACTGTTACCCTTGAGACGCACCTGAATCAATGTTTCTTGTTCGTCTTTTTTCCAACGACGTGTGCAATGTGATACGATGTGAACTTCTTTTCAACATGCTTCATTTGTCTTGAGCTTTCCGTTTTGATTGCTGTTTCTTTTGTCTCGGGGATTGATGTGCGTGTATTTCGGCACGACTCGCTTTTTTCACACATTTTATGCACAGAATTCCACACTGCTTTCCTTGACCGCAAGTTTCAGACCTGCAGATCGACGCTGACCAGTCAGTCGAGTACGGAGTGCGCCAGGCGCAGGAGATGTCCTCCATCATCCAGAGACTCATCAGCGACGGTGAGCCCGTCGAGTTTTCTCGTTTGACCCGCATCACAAAAACCGACACTTCGAGGTGCTGGATGTTGTAGTCGTGCTGCCTTTGTCAACAATGCATTGCTGAAGATGAGGACACATTGTGTCAAATACCCAGAATTTGATGTCGTGTTCTGACGTTAAAATCACCTAGCAATGCGATGTGACCTCCTTCGAAGGCACAATTGTTTGAGATTATTTGAAAGACTTGTGCGGAATGCTATCAGGGAAAATGACGCCACCAAATCCGCGATGCGTTTTGCTTGAAGCCCTTTGAACCAAAACCCAGAATCTGAAATGGAGCTTGGGAGAAAAAGTGACTGCCTTTGCGTGTCTGCGGGAGTCACAGTCCGGTTGAGCGACTTTTAAATTGTCGGGCCAGGAAGAAAGTGGCCACTGTGTTCTGGTGTCGAGGCCCTGCAGCGGATTGCACGCGACGAGACCCTCCGTCCCGCCGACGCTGGTGCCACACAGGGAACTTGATTCGTGTTCGGAGACAAATTTATCTTTTGCTTCTGAACAAAGACTCCAATCTTTCCTTTGCGCTTCTGATTGAAGAAATGCGTATCACAGTTCGTCCTGACAAGGCAGTCAACGCAGCAAAGGAAGCTGCACTTGTTTCAGCGTTTTGGGGAATTTTGCAAAACGAATTCTGAAGTGGGCCTCTCTTTTTCCAGCTTTGCCAATTAATGCAAATGTTTGCAAAGAAATACACACCAGCCGGCTTGGCTCTGGGTACACTTGCCCACAGTTCATTATATTGTGTGGAACTGTTTCTGTTTGCTGTGTTCACTTTTTGGTGAGCTCTCAAAGAACAGGGATGGAAGACAAGGGCAAGTGTTTGGTTGAAGTTCCTTAATGATGGGTGGTTCTTGTGTTGTGAGTCAACAAGAACTTGATTCAACAGAATCTTGAAGTCCTCCACTTTTCTCATATTTGCCAAATATTGGTTGAAGATTTGAGCCCGGAGCATGACATGCTTGAAAGTGCAAGAATTCTGCGCCTTTTCTTTTGAAATGTTGGCAGCACACAACGTGTGGATGAAGTACCGGCACTTTCACCGCGTGTGCTTGAAGTGTTGAAAATGATCTGACGTTTATCAGAGGCAGTTTCCCACAATTTACTCCCTTGTTTCAAATTGTACATTCCCACGGATATTTGTTCCAAAATTAATAAACCTGAACTTTTATTGGAACTGCTTGGAGCTGATGGCTTGGAGCAAACGCTTCAAAAATAAGTTTGACCGTGAAAGGACCTTGTGCCGGGAGGGACAACGATCGTGTTCTGCGAAATTGCCCAAGCCTCGTCTGCTGCTCATTTCGTGGTTTGAAACAGAACGGCCAAAGAAAGAACAGAACTTTTGCTACGCAGAACCATTTTGTCACTGTGTCCGTGCCACATGTTCAGGAAGAAAGTTGGGTTTTGTTCTTCGTGAGTTGTCGCGCACTAGCAATCATACTACCCAAGTTGGTGAGAACTGAACAAAGTCACATTATATTTGAGGAGAAACACCTTTGCCATCGGCATGTCCTCCCATTTAAATTTCACAAGTCGAGAACAAATACTCTTTTGGCGTTGAGGAAAATGGCCTACGTCTTTTGGATGGAGTGTCGGTGTGTTCGAAATATCTATGATGTCTCATTTTGAAAAGTGCTTTGATTGTTGAATTTTTTCAACAGTTTCGCGTTTTGTCTGCAGGACATTTATTCACGGAGCCGGAGGTCATAAAGGACAGGCTGGAACCTGGAATATGGTAAGTCAATTGCACATCTGTTTGTGTGTTTGCCTTTGCATCACCGGACCTTTAAAAGTTGACCCAGTATCGTGTTGTCATTGCTTGAGATACGTGCTAATTTGGCTGGAAATTTGTTTGATTTTGCAAGTATGTAAATGGCCATGGTGTGCTCCTTCTGTTTGAGATATGCAGCAGAGATGCAGAAAAAAGTTTCATTTCGTCCAAAATGTGTCCTCAAACATACAGTTTCCCGTAGTTCAACTCATACTGTGAGTTGGCACAGATTACTATGTTGAAAAATGTTACAAGGTGTTTCTGTTTGATCACGCCCAAGTAGACGAATTTTATGTCGTTATGGATCGAGGAAACCGAGCCTTTGTTACGCTAATGAGCCGAAAACCTGTTCCAACACATGTTGCAGGTTATGATAAATTTGAAGAACCATCTTTCAGTGAAAAGCCCCGTCATATGCAGATGTTGCCTTCATCATTCGACATTGTCTTCCTAAAAATCAATAGAAAACCTGACGCTTTGTTCACTCTGAGATGGACCGATTACCGACAAAAGTTTTTGTAAAGTTTTTGCAGCTGTGTTCATGTCGACAAGCGTTTTTTATGCAAGTCGATGATGTCCGTAGGTTGATGCTTCATATCTGTGACAATTCACCTGATCTCGAGTCAATAAGGTTCAACGTCAAGACTCAAGTGTCATAGTTCTGGCTTTTGTCTCCTGGCCCTGGCAACAGGTTGTCCTGCAGCTGTACAAATCCCCACCCGACAAATGATTGCCTTGCATGCTTCATTCAAAACTGACATGAGGGCGTTCAGATCTTGCACTTAATCAATTTTTTGTCTTCAACCCTGTGTTTTGTTGTGTCAGGAAATTTCAGAAGATTCTGTCAAGGTGCTTCTGTGCGCACACACACGACAGCATGTTTTTGGACAAGGGCTAAAGCCCGTGCAAATCCAGAACCCTAGAAATACGAAAGTTAACTGTTTCGTTTGGTCATCAATGCGGACTGGATGCGACCATTTCGCTTCCACTACGTCGTACAATGACTCGATGTTTTCATTTCCATTGCAGCACCAAAAATGAGTTTGTTGACGACGACACGGTAATCCGGGCTCGTGGGTTACCATGGCAATCGTCCGATCAAGATATTGCGCGCTTCTTCAAGGGCCTCAACGTTGCCAGGTACAAGAACCTCAGCGTGCTTTGTTTTCAAACTGTTTGTTTTCACCAGAATAATGCCACTCTATACACAAGGAAAATTAGCATTGGTAATGTTGGGAAATGTGTAGTTTTGTCTCTGTGAGGTGACTTGGCCCCAGGGAAAAGAATTTTTATTGTTTGTGCCAAGGCCTCATTGAAACTTGTTTCTCAATTCTCAAAAAGTTTATGCCAGTGTCCACCGCATTCAAAAACAAACTGAACAAGCTTTTGCAAAATTTTATAGTTTTATCGTAAATAAAACATGTCCGGCCGCAAATGAGAGCAAATATGGCATTTTGGACAGATCACACAAGGTCGCCGAGGGCCGGTCGGTAGCTGGGAGCTATGTAGCGAGTGAGAGATGGCTGGGCCCCGGGGCACAAGCTGCGGTGCCCGGCGGCAGGTGGTGGTCACCGGGCCGGGCCGTTGGGCCACCAGCTGCTGCCCGATCACTGCCCAGCACAGGTATCGCTGAGACTTCTCTACACTGTATTGTTCTGATGACAGGGGCGGCGTCGCATTGTGTCTCAGTCAGCAAGGCAGGAGGAATGGTGAAGCACTGATTCGCTTTGAGAGCAAAGAACACAGAGACATGGCTCTGAGAAAACACAAGCATCACTTGGGACAGAGATACATTGAAGTCTACAAAGCCACAGGCAAAGATTTCATCAATGTTGCTGGAGGTAAGACTGCGAACGCATTTTTATCATGATGATGTTTCGTTCCAACAGCATCTTTTAGGCCAGTGCGGTGTGCCAAATGTTTCACCATGTGTCCGGATGCACATCGTGTTCTCCAAGTTCCGACATTTGCGATTTTGTGCGTAGAATATTGAATAGAATCAGGTCTGTGTGATTTTTACGACCACGCTGGTCGCCGTGAGGAAGCTCAGAGCCTTGTTTTTCCACCGTGGTTGTTTCCACAAAAGTGATTGCTGTTGTTGCTTTTTACAAGTTACATTTAGTGAGCAACCGAACACTGAACGACCTGTTGGTTGTTCTCTTCTGCACAGGCAACAACTCCGAGGCGCAGCAGTTCCTCTCGCGCCACAACGGCACTGGGAACCAGGTGATCGTGCGCATGCGTGGCCTCCCCTACTCGGCGTCTCAGGAACAAGTGGTATGTATCCCACCTCGTCGCACTCTACCTCTCTCTCTCGCTCGCTCCACCTCTCCGTCTCGCAGGCAGGTGGGGCGCCACCGGAGCTCGCAGGACGGAAGGTCTGCTTCATCCGCCGACACTTCCCGATCACCTGTAGTTCCTCTCTTCTCTCCCACACTCGGGTCTGGACGAGCAGCATTGACATCGACTCAAATGGTTGTCACTATTGATGCGTCGTTACGTTCATCACTATTTCTGCCGTTGTTTTCATGAATTCATGAATCTATTGAAGTTTTGACAGGTTTTCTTCCAGAAAATGGGAAAGAGGAATTGTGATGGATCTGAGCTCTTGTTGATTTGCTTGAAACTTACCCCTAAAGAATCCACGTGTGTTGTATTCAAGTTTTAGCCCATAACACTCCGAGAACACACAGCGTTAGGATTTAATAACTGACTTGTGACTTTGTGGTCAGATCATGCCAGGGACAGTGTGAGATGCCAGGCAGAATGCAATTGAAGCACATATATGGCCACTGTGATTTCAGTGTGGCTGGATTGAAACCAGGCCAAATGGATGAAAGCAGTTTGAAAATACGTAATTGGTAAGTTGCAGGCACATTGGCTGGCCATGGGCACAGTATACATAATGGTTCGGATGCAGGCATTTGGGACTCATTTTCTAATTCTATAGATTGGCAGGGCGAATGTTGCAGTGGGCACCGGGATACATATACAAGCATACTACATTATCATACATAGCAGGGACGCGAGTGGTTTTGCCTGAATGGGTTGAGGAGGCGTAGACCCAATGTGGACAAGGTGTACTCATCAGGTGGTGATGCACCTTCGGTGACAGCGCATTGTCAGAACCCTTCTCTTTTTGGATGGAATACTCACCTTTTGCAAAAGACACGCAGTATGCATACCTGGTCTTTGAAAAGAAGCCTGGCTCAATCAAAAGAAGGTTTTGCAGGTTGCCAGCTAATCATAACTACTACTACCACAACTGCTCTCCTGCTCCTGTCGAGACCATGCAAACAGAAAAAGCAGACACATGCCATGAAATGTTGTTCCCAAGCATCACGGGCTCTCGTCACATTCACCTTTGTGTTACGTTAACCAAGAATGGGTATTACAGGTTTTTCTTTACCTCATCTGGAACATGTAATACTGCTTGACTTGTGTGCTGGGTCTTAGCCATCTAAGGAGAGACTGGTCGTGTTGTTTTGTGAGATTTTACAGAAGGACATGTTCATTCATTCATCGGTTCAGACGCATTCATTCATGTGTATATTTTTGTGTGTTGTACAAATGCCACCACGCATTGGACAGGAAAGTGGAAGGAGGAGTCGTTATGTTTTCCCTGCAAACGTGCAATTGATGTTTCCACACTTTAGGGGCGGTTTGGAAAAGGTGCTTGTGGTGAAGGCTTTCGGACAGAGAAACCCCCCTCCAGAGGGTGCTTGGTTGGGCATCGGGCACTTGATCTGGTGTTACCCCTGTTGTCTCCAATTTCTTGCAGCTTGAGTTCTTTCGGTCGGGTGAAAACTCAGTGGAGGTGCTGGATGGGGAAGAAGGCATACTGTTTGTGCACCAAGCGGACGGGCGCGCCACGGGCGATGCCTTCGTTCTCTTCCCCAATGATGAGGAAGCTAACAAAGCCCTCAGCAAGCACAGGGAGTGCATAGGCTCTCGGTACATAGAGCTCTTCAAGAGCACAACGGCAGAGGTGCAACAGGTACCTATACTAATCTTCTCACCCACTTCCTGCCCCCTCATTGACGCGACAGGTCTTGCGCTGCGCTGTGTGTTGCACAATGAAATGCGATCGGTCGAATTCTGATCAATTCAACGCAACTAGTGCCAACTTCTTGGGCAACCCTGGAGTTTCATTGTGGGTTCAGGAAGTGGGTAATTTCACCTTTTGCAAGGCCATTCTAACACGGTAATAGAATAGAGTGTAAAGGACGCTTCGCTGAACGAATTTCGATTCGGAAAAAGATTTCGGACTTTGGTCGAGGTTTCAGCTTCCAAGCACTCGCACCTTCACGCTCAGAATGTAAAACCGTCAAAACAGAGAACCAAAGAACTGTGTTCTTGGAAGTTTCTTCTGGAAGCAACTGTAGAATGTAAAGCAAAACGCAACTGTTGAAGCGTAGAGCAGCAGCCTTCGTTAAAGATGGGCTTCGTCGCTTCGAGTGTTCCACGTTCGCGCCAGAAAAGACATACATTCGCTCTTGTACCACGTCTCCTACAAAGCTTCAACATCATTACTTTGAACCTATGACTTTGGTTGGGCTTATATTTAATGACGCTTTTCTCGGTTGGTGGCGGCTTCTAGGTGCTGAATAGGTCTATGGATCCCAGGAACCCGGCCGAGGCAGAGCCACAATTACCTCCACTTATTCCTCAGCTCCCCCACCAGGCGGCTCCGCTGATGCTGCCCCAGCAGCTCATCACGAGCGGCACGCAGCGCGACTGCATCCGCCTCCGCGGACTGCCCTATGAATCCTCCGTCACCGACATCCTCACTTTCCTCGGCGAGCACGCTCGCAACATCGTTTACCAGGGCGTCCACATGGTCTTCAATGCCCAGGTGGGTCCTCCGCGTGTCTGCGCGTTGTGCGATTTGAACACTTGCGTTTCAAGAGTCATTGTATGAAGTTGTCATCGATGTATTTTCACCAATTTTCTTGATCCCAATGTCGTCATTGGGATGCTTGTGAACGTGTTCCACACACAGATCAATTCGAAATTTTAATCTTCGACGATTTTCTCAATTTGGCTTTGCATTTGCAGGGCACGCCGTCAGGAGAGGCTTTCATACAGATGGACTCGGAGCAATCCGCTGAGTCGGCGTCCATCAACAAGCACAAGAAGTTCATGTATATTGGCAACAAGAAGCGCTACATAGAAGTGCTGCAGTGCTCGGGCGAGGACATGAATCTGGTTCTCACGAGCGGCACGGCGCACATGCCGCCATCGTCTAGTCTTCTGCCGACCATGGCGCCGCCCATCGCCACCCCGCAATTTATCCCCACCCAACGCCCGCTTATCTCCACGCCCGGTGGGACAATGATGCCGACCGTTCCTCCCGCAGCGGCGGCGCCCGCCCAGTACGGAGGCGCCGGGATGGCGTCCATGATCCCCTACAGCCAGATGGCGCAGATGGCAGCAGCCAGCGCCTACCAACCATCCGCTGCCGCCTCTCTTCTCGCGACTGCCGCACAGACATCCCCGACGGCTGGCACCCTTCTCCCTCCCTCAATGACACACCTTCAGCCCCGCCCTGCGGTCCACCCGACCTCACCTGCCTACCAGCCGATCCTGTACTGGTACCCGAGTCCCCCGGTGTCCCCACAGTCCACCTACTACGTCCAGGCCAACCCTGCCGGCGTCGTCATGAAGGGTCTTCCCCCGCAGGCCAGTCTTACGGATGTACTCGCCTTCCTGGATGGCGTTTATGAGGTAAAATTCTAAAGATTCCGACTTCCCACATGTTTTCACATCTTTGTTGTTGAGCACATTGTAAAATGCCGTGTGAGTTGAATCAGAAGTTTATTCAGTTTTGACTCTTTCGCTATACTAACACGACTTCCGTTTGATCTTTTGTTCATTTGCACCTCAGATTCCTCCGGAGGTTCAGTTCCTGAAGGGTCCTGACGGGCGTCCGGCGGGCGAGGCCTACATCACGTTCGGCTCGAGGGTCGAGGCGGAGCGCGCAGTCTCCGAGCGCCACCGAAAAATGCTCGGAAACAGATTCGTCGAAGTGCACATGGCCGCCTGAAAAACGAATGACCCCATGTGAGACGATTTTTTTTTTTGTGAAATCGAGCCTCTGCTAAGATTGCTGTTGTTATCTCGAATTTGTGCTGATATCGAAAGACACTGTTTTGATCGGCAAGTTTTACGTAAGCTTTTGAAGTCAGGTCGGGCACACGTGTACAGCAAGGAAATGTACGTACAGACAGGAGGAAAACAATTGTGTGTTCCTGTGACATGAATGTGTTCTCTCGTCAGTTCATTGCCGTTGGAGCCTGCCATTGTAGCTCGGGGCCACATGAAAGATGTACATGCAAATCAGTCTAGTCGTGTGAAGAGGATCGTTTGTGAGCAGTTCGCTGGTTCGCTGATGCATGTGCTGTTCTCTCTCGAGAACTTCGTCGCATTCAACGCGTGCCTGAATGCACACCTTGGCGTTCGCCTTTCAGTGCCTTGTTCGTTGGAAAAGAGTTTTATTGTGTCGAATCTGATTGTTCAGAAAGGACAGGTGACGTATGTCGACAAATGTTTTGCAGTGTCAGATTATGTACCGGAACACGGGACATGTCTCAAAACGTTTGTTTCACCAGTGTTTTTTGGTGGTTTTTTTTTGCACCGAAAATTTGTTGCCTGTGTAACAGCAAGTTCTGCCTGCACATTGATGTTCAAACACCTCGAGCAATTAAAAACGAGTGCGCTAGTGCAAATAAAGTCAACAGGCAACAGTCAATTTTGAATTGAATGTCCAGTTTTGTGTGCCCACTGGTTGGTATCAAACTTTTGGGGCGTGCCCTGTGGAATGGAATTGAGGCCCACATGTTGCCATGCGCATGCTTCCCTTCAAAAAGTGCGTCGATGTGAACTAGTCCGCGTGTTGAAAAGTAAACTGTAAAAATGACACAGTCTGCATTTGCCCACGGGCAGTGCATTTAGTCTGAACTGTGGACTCTGTTTTGATTTTTGTTGGGGTTTTAAAGATCGGTTCTTCCAGCTTGGGCTTCCTTGCATTCCACGTTTATCGGCGTCTTCCGACGAGATGTGCAAGACATGATACATCTGTCTTTCAACAACTCGATTGTTGTTATTTTATGCTGCGCTTCCATGACTCGAACTGTTTTGCTTGATACATTCCGCATTCTCATCCTGTTGGATACTGTAGCAAAGTGCTGAGTTTGTACATTTTAGACGACAGATTGTTGAACTTTTGTGGTTGTCACTTGAAAATGTGGACTCAACCGAAGCAACCGAATCACAAGTGTCTTCCATAAGGTCTCTTGCGATGTTCGCTTGTACCAGTTGAAACAAAAGTGTAAATGTGTTTTTGCCACATGAAAATGAAAGTTGCCCTGAAGACTGAAGAACCGGTACACACAAATGCTGGTCTTAGCCTGAAGAATTTGGGAGCGTTGTGTACTTATCGATCGTTGTTGTTGTTTTCAGTGTATATCTTGTGTCTTCCTTGTATCGAAGTGGTATATTCCTGTTTTGAGACTTTAGATGGCGTAAAAGTTAGGAACATTTGTAGCAAACAAGTGTAGCATTGCCACGGACACATGTCTGTGTAGTGCGCTGTCCTGCGGCAATCGTACCTTCAGGGACACATTCCAGGACCACATCTTTGTGGCGCACTGTGTGAGGTGGTCTGTCCAGTTGTTTGTATCTAGTTTTCTCGTTTCGAACTCTTTTGAAATGTAATCGCGTGTGGTATTTGTGTGTTGATCATTTATTATAAAGCGAGACCTTCGTGCACAACACATGCTTTAGAAATAGCATGCGACAACGTATGCAAGCGACAGTGCAATATGGTTGATTAAATCAAACGTAATTTTTGAAGGTCTCACCGTTTTTTAGTGTGATGTGTTGTACATTCCTTGTTGACAAATCATTATGACTTGTTTCTGTAAAGTGTAAGAAGATTTCACTTTGCTTGCATGCTACATGAATGCAGACTTCTTTATAATCACGCAAATGATCACTTTTTAACTAACCTCTTTCGCTCTTTCTGTCGAGAGGTGTTTCTTGATTTTTCATTGATTTCTCCATAATCTAATGTGATTTACTGCGCGAGCAAAGCATATCATGTGTAGGTCCGAATAAACTGGTAAAATACACTTGAGGTGGTGGCTCTACGGTGTTGGTATTTGTGTATTTGTTGCAGGATGGGATTGCTTTCACTCCGCTGGTTTGCTATTTAGCGACGTTTGCCCTGATCAGCTTTCATGTGTTTCGGCCGAAAAAAAAAACAAAAGACGTTGGAAATCTTCGTTTTTGAAAAAAGAAACCAGAAACACCATTGTGTGCGCGTGCAGCTGGTCAGTGCACAAAAATAAATAGCATTGCCACGCCAAGGTCTGCTTGTTTACGAGTATCCATGATCACAAGCACACATCTTTTCACACACACACACACGGCGGGTGTGTCCCTATATTTGACTGCAATGCCGGAGAATGGTTGTGGCAATCTGCTTCGGTTGCAGGATTTCTTGCGAAAACGGGATTCTCTTCACGGTATATCCAAGGGTCACCTCCTCTCTCAGCCTTTCTCTTGAATCCGAAGGGTTCCACTCCATGGCGGTGTGCACCGCCATTTCCTTCACACGCGGAAGTTGGGTGCTTTTAGAGCTGCAACTCCACGAGCAGACTTGGCGCTGTCTGGATTCTGAGACGATTTGTAAGAGAAGGAACACGGTTTCGCTTTCTAGTTGGTTTTGGTGATTTCCTTTTAATACCCTTGGATCGCTGGTTACGTACGTGTACGGACATCACACGTCATTTTGTTCATTTTGAGTTGTTTTTCTTTGTCCTTTGTTTTCCCTAAGACGCATCCACACCATGCCAAAATGTGTGGCCGGGAACTACTAATGGTATAAGTGGGCTTTGGTTGGCTGTTGTTTGTTTTGTTCTTTTTTCGTTCACTGGGTTGTAGTTTGTTTTTTCGGCAGGAAGGTTAGACTTCGAATTCACGCACTCATTCAGCAGTTGACATACATATACGTATATTTGTTGCACATCATGTACTCACGTACAGTGCGTTCAAAGATCTGACAACTTTTGTGTACTTTTACGGGCACTTACTCGTACAAGCAAGCTCAAAAGGGACGTTTGTCACCTGCAGTTTTCGAAATTTAGCTGTGGCGAAAGTCTCCATTTCTTGCCTGGAGTTGGGACAATTTTCTGTGGTTTCCATGCACTGTTGGAGGTTCAGGTTTAATCTGTCGGGTATTTTAGTCGTTGGTTCACCAGTGCTGTGTCCCAAACGCTCCACATGTAGGAAACTCTCCAACTGGCAGAGATGCAAGCAGGTTTTTAGACCGCATTTGCACAACATTGCCACCAGAAAAAACGAAGTGTCGCCAACGGCAGGATCTGCCCTTGTGATCTCGTACTAGTCTACAACGTGCTCTGAAGTATGCTCGTTTTGATCGTGTGTTCCTCAATATCGCTTTAATTGTTGGAAGGCACATATGATGGCAAACTATCAAACTCTTTCAATTTGCCAAAGTTGTTCTCGTTTTCCCTTGTTTTCAGTTTGTTGCAGAAGTTTACACCACGCACGCACGTCCGTTAGCGTGAAATTTCAGATTGAAAAAAAGAGGTTCAGTTGTAGCTTTTACCAATGAGTGTAATCAAGCAAACCATCACCAATAAACTTCATTATTCGCAAACGTAGTTTTTGCAAAGGTACAGTTGTGGAGTCTCAGGCAGTTGTGATGCAGATCACTGACGAAAATTTATCACACGTACCTCTTGTCTACAACGTGCACAATTGACACCACCAGATCCAGCGAAATAACTGCACACCAAGCGGGAATATATCTCTGAATCGTGGGTGTGACAAATGAAACAAACGTACGGCCACACGATCATTTTTATTTCAAGTGTAGAACATCAAAAACTGCAACATCTGATGTCGTTATCACATCTCGTGTCGCGCTCCCCTCTCTCCAAAAATAACAGCTGTCACATTGAGGTATCGGGTATGGAAATATTTGACTCACGAAAGAAGTCTTGAGGAAACAAGTCAAGCAGACGAGCTGCAGACATCGCAAATTCACACTTGTAGGTAAATGTATACAGTACTCAAAAACTGACAAAAGAGAATGTTATTTCGTTCTTGAACGAAAAGGTTAAGTCTCCACACAGCAACATGAAATATTCAATCACAATAAAAGATGATTTGAACGACCAATGTCAGCCAAAGGTGACATCCTCGGCGGCTGGTGTGCAGGTCAAAGTGAGCCTGATGTTTAACCGTCCTGCTCGCTCTGTTCTTGAGAGTCTACTTTCTGCTGGTTTTCGTCGTTCGCAGCCCCAGCAGATCCGTAATCGGCCTCTTCGAGTTGTTCAGCGTCAGCGTCAGGCGCTTCGTCTTGCTTCTCTTCACCTTGTGCTTCATCCTCTGCTTTTCCAGTTTCCTCTGTGGTCGTTTCCTGCAACTCCAAGGAAGCAAAAAGTTTGGAAGGAGAATGCTTTTATGTCAACTACTCTTTTGATCCTTACATCTCGTACCTCACGATTTTCTTCCTCTTGATCGTCAAGAATCGATGAAACCGCAGGTTGAAGAGATTCCTCCTTTTCTTCCTGCAGGGGTGGGAGAGCAGCACTTTCTAACGCGGCTTTTTCAGCTTCAGCTGCTTCAGCCGCCTCCGCTGCCTGTGTGAAAAAGTAATTGTGCACTCGTTTTGTTTCTGCCAGGTTTTTCTTGATTGACGATGATTGTGCACTTCAAACTGCCACCTGCTCTTCTTCCAGGGTCGTGACAACTTGACACTGAACACAGTGTGGCTTTTTTTCCAAACAGACACCGCTTTGAAAGAAAAAAGTCAGTTTGACATGAAAGAAGACCACACCGCTCGAGTGTGCGGTGCGTCTCACCTTTCTTCTTTCATTTTCCTCTTCTTCAAACTGTTCCTGTTCTATTCGTATCTGCTCCAACCTTGCCTGTTCGATTTCGTGTTCTTCTCTTTCGAGCTCCAACTGCACAGCTTCTCGCGCCATCTATACACATACCAACGATGTCAGTTAGCGCAGGAAACAGAATAGAAACAGACACAGAACACGCGAGGGAACATGGCGTCACCACCAATTTCGGCTCAAAAGAAACGCATCGACACTCGGATTAAGAGGACAGTTTGCTAACAGCAGAACAGTCACCTGCTCTCTTCGTTTGGTGTTTTCTGTGTACTTCAGCAACCAGTTGGCCATGTATTCTATGGGGTCGCTCGGCCTTTTCTCGGACACTTCAGCGAGGCATTCCACAAGGCACTGACCAAGATGGTTCTTCAAGTATTCTGTGTCCATTGCTGTTTCTGTCGAAATAGATGGCGAAAAAACTCAAAAAATGGTCAACATTTGCTGTGGACAAATAACACATTGAAATTTATTGTTATTCGTGTTGTAAAGTTCCTATTATCGCTCACAGGTTTGGTGCATAAATATTCTGGACACTCTGCACCGCTTCTGTTTCATGATTTTTGCACACACTTCAGGGAAATCATGCTACGGATTGCTCGAACCTTTGCTGGAGCACAAATAGATCCACTGCCTGCGAGTTAAATGAAACGTTTGATCACAGAGACGTTTGATCACAGAAGCCGTGTCTTTCCCGTCCAGCTCCCTCGCGTTCCTATGGTAACACTATCAATTGTGTTCAGACTACATAATTCAAACTGATATGTCAGCTTCGTGAAACATGCAATTCTCAATATAATTAATGCAAAGTGAATTTTGAGAGATCGCAAACGCATAAATTCTTCATCTAATAAGTGGTGTCTGCAAGGAAAACACGATTAAAACATGATTGAAAGCTCAGTTCTAAACAGGATTGCGCTGATGAACGAATAGAACAGTGTGTGGACCGGAACGGCAAGAACAAGATGCGACTGTGTGTTCACGGAAATTTCAGATGTCCAATTCTTTGGGTGTAAACTCGCGATTAGTGCTGGATCTTGCGCAGGTTTTACAACAGACAAACATTTGACAATTCGCGTGATCAACAAAACGGCCAAGTGAGGCATGTCATTGTTCGCAGGATCAAAATGGGGGGATGTTGGAAAAGGTGTTGCCAGACAGACTGAAAAATATGACGTCCGTTTTGTTGGCGAAGAAGACGTGGCTCAGCACGCTCATTTGTTGTGGAGACACACACACGCTCCTCATCCCACATCTAAACCCAACGACATTGGCGAAGTGGGATGGAGTCTACCGGAACTCAACCAGGTTGGTCTTTGTAGATCTATCTACTCCGTGGCTGAGCGCAATTCACACCAGTGCACAGACTTGTCCCAAGTGCTGGGTTGTTGGAGGGGATTCCTGCGGGCGAAATATTTTTTGCTGAAATAAAGTGCGTGCACAACACCTGTCTCACGTGCAGCAGATCCAGGTGTCCGGGGACCGATGCAGGTGCACAGCACCACATGCCGAGAGGCGAAAAGCTGAATGCCTCGGCGTCAATTCTTGTTCATTGTCCCGAGTGGTGTGAAGATTGACAAAGATCGATCTCTATCAACTTAAATCTGAATCTTGGCTGGGGGGGGGGGGCTGATGGGGGGGGGTACACCTTGACAAGCTTTAATGTTTTGTACGAGTAAAAGTTATA
>JAAUXT010023687.1_pt1 | contig 25234 bp, 28 predicted proteins | sample 7278171 | NCBI WGS metagenome assembly JAAUXT01 (sample SAMN14350112, study PRJNA611818) | marine sediment metagenome | isolation source: surface marine sediment (1.8m) | place: French Polynesia: Moorea | collected 2018-08
CCCCCCCCCCCCCCCCCAAGACCCGTTTTCAAAAAAAATTTTTTTTTTAAATGATCAGTGATGGTTTGTGTGACCACACGCTTTTTATGCGTAGCATTCTTGTTGCTGAGAGTTTTCACTTATGGGAATCCGTGGCACAGTACAAAAGGTTAGGAATCGGATATGAGGACCTGAAGAACACTCAGTGAAATTGTTTATCTTGGTTGGTTGATACAGGCGTGAGATTATGTTGATGAAGCAAGATGTTGCATGGGCTACGTGGGAGAAGCGAAGCGCGGCTCTCGCGAGGAACCATGGCTACACTGCGTGCAGAGCGCCATGGTTCCCAATGACGTGCAGTTTCTTCGTTTTGTCTCCCCGTTTGCCAATTTCTTTGGTTGTCAGAAAGTTACCAGTCATTTTCTCGAGTCATGTTTTATCGCCTCGCACTTCTCTGTTCATTGGCAAGTAGCAAGCTGTTCTGGTGCGAAAATTGCAAGTTTGGACCCTCATTTCCAATCATTCTTTACCTGCAGGGACTTTCGCACCCATCATTTCTGCAGATCAGTTGTTGATGACGTTGAATGATAATGCAAGCTCACCTGCAACAGAGAAGAACTTTTCCGTCATAAGTCTGTTCGATGTGCTTCGGTTTCTTTGTGAAAGAACTGGTGGCAGGAAGCTGTTGGCGGTTTCTTGGAGAGATTTGTTCCCTCGCTTGGGTTTCTGTGTGAGAGAGACGTGAAGGGGAAATGCACACCTTCAGGTTTCCTGCTCATGACTTCTCAGCTGGTAGCGACAGTCCCAAGTTCTGCAGTTCACTTATTCTTGACATTGAGTCAATTGTTAAAACTTCCTGCCAAGTTCCACTTGTGCGTGCGGTCCTATGTGCTTGTTTTCGGTAGCTGGTCAGTGTTGTTTTCATTTGCGGAAGTGCCATTTGTTCACCCGTGGACCAATTCGGTTCAAGAAGTCTGTTTGAATTGCAGCTGTTTCGACGCACGACTGCCTGGCCACACAAGTTTTTCAATTCTCTGAATCAGGGTGTTTGGCAGCGTGCGAGTATTTTTCCCTGTGAAAGCAAATTTGCTCGGCTGGATTTTCGGGTGACTGCATCCTCCTTCTCACTGCATCAATCGCGTGTCTCAAACTGCGTGGTGGTTTTGTTGTATCTTTGCATTCACTTTACAGCATTGAAAAAAGTTTGTCTTTTTCTGGTGTTTCATCAGACTGAAAGCAAGCCCAGATTCCCGCTTTGCATGCGCACGCAGCAAAAGATGTATCGCCCTGGAAGTGCGATGATGGCTCGTCAGGTGGATCGTTTTGTGCGAGTTTGAAAGAACCAGATCTGAGCGAGTGTGGCAGCTACTCGTACCTGAGACTGGGATTGACAACCGATGTTATGAATCGTTGTGCAGCACTGAGAAGACAAGAGATTTGGTTTTGATCTCAAAACTCTTCAAAAAAAAAAGGCCAAACAGTGTCTTGAAATCGGGCCGGACTTTTATGTTGCACTCTGAACGAAATAGGGCTGAAGTCGGAATGAACTCCAGAACGTGGAGACTTCATCAGTACGATCCACAACACGAAGTTCGGACACGAGCAGACTGGACAGATTTCCGGCAAGCTTCAACTGGAGTCAGTCAGCGTCACACAAAACAGGACATCTTGGGTCTCGGGAGGGTTCCACTTCCCATGTTGCCGTGAGACTCTTGCTACGCAGACACGGTCGAAACCGTTGTGGATGAAAACAGTGGCACAAAGAGTGTGAGAACTTGTGTGTGGAGCAATTGCGTCCGTCGCCATACCCTGTGAAGCACACCAGGAAGTGAGAAAGTATCAGAGCCACTTTTTGCACCCATAAGGCATCCACATTTTTTTGTGAGAGTTACATACATGAATTTTATTGGGTGCAGATTCATCATCTAGTTACTTTGTGAACGCTGCAAATCAATTTGGTTGGGAGCAGCACCTGTCGGCGAACGTCAGCGTCACTCTCCGTGGTGCTGCCCCGCTTCGGGAGCGCCGCACTCTTCCCGTCCTGCTGGGAGTGAGAACTGCCGACTTCATTTCAACAAAACATGTGAACGATATCTTCGGCGAAGCCACGAGAACAAAATTCTGCTGAGATGCATTGTTATCAGCCGTGAAGATCATATTTGGCACTTCGCAGTTTCCAGGTTGCCCTCCCCACTCTGTCAGTTTTCAGTTCTTCCAAGTTTCTGGATTGTTTAATTTCTGAGTCACGCCCCCCTCCTGCATACAAAAAACTGACTTGTCAATTCTTCCAGGTTTCTGAGTTTCCAAAGTGTCCTCCCCTCAATGTGGAAAAATGTTTGGACACTCCGTTTTTCAGTTTTTCCAGGATTCTCGATTTCTGAGTTTCCAGGTTACTCCCCCCCGTGCAAAATTGCTTGACTCTGTCAGTTTTCAGTTCTTCCAGGTTTTCAGATTTCAGTTTCTGGGTCATCCCCCCCCCGTGCAAATTGTTTGGAGTTTAAAAACTTGTTGCTGCAGCACACACAAAAAGGTGCGTGCGGCTGATGTTCCACTTCGGAGTCTGGTTGATGCTGAGAGCGCTCTTGCAGTGCTCGCTTCTGTTGACTGTTGTTTGTTGAGAGTCACAGAGTGACCCGTTGCAGGGAAATTGTTTGCAGGTTTCTTTGAGAGCAGGGCAGGTGTGCCACAAAAATTTGGGGGGGACTGCCCCTTGTGCAATCCAGTTTGATCGTGAACTGGATTCTGCGCGTATGAGTGCAGTGGGAGTGAGTTCTTGTGAGTGTGTGTGAATGTCTATGAGTGTCGTTTCTTTTGAGAATGGGTGGCCTCCACTGAGTGGAGGGACGGGCTGCCTTTGTGGGGAAGTACGCAGATTCTCGTCAAGACAGACGCGGTTCGTGGTGTTCTTGCAAACACGGGGCCTCTTCTTGAAACTTGTGCGGACGTGCGCATCTGCACTCCAGTCCAGCTTTGTGCTTTTATATTTGACGTGGGGAAACGTGAGAAAAAAGAGTTCCTACGTTGTTTTCTTGTGTCAATTTCGTGTTTCTCCGCAGACTGCTACCACTTCCTGCACTGCTTCCAATGAGTTTTGCTGAGCTGTTGATCAATAGCAACGTTCGTGAACAACGGGGAGTATTTGTGCGCACATTTTTCATCAGACTGATTGCAGGTGCAATCGCAGACACAACGACGCAAAGAAAACTTTGCTTGTTGTCGATTGATGCCTGATGCTGATACTCGTATGTGTCTGGGACCGAATAAACCGAAATGTGCACAGGCGAATTCTCTTCTTCTATTATTCCAAACCAAGCCACCTTCGGTCACTGGAGGAAGCAAAAAACTGTCCATGACGGCGTGTTGTTCGGTTGTGGAATCTGCCCACGCCCACTTTTTGGAGTTTGTTCCACGCAGTCAAGACTCTGTGATGTTCCCCGACCCCACAGATCTAATGGGAAGTTTTGATTGTTTGCAGCTTGCAAACGATGAAGACAAACAGGGAAGAACACTGTCCTGTGCGTTTGTATGACCAGAGGAATAGTTTTGCTTTCTCATGGTTCACGAAACATCTGGTGTCTTTTTGTACATCAAAATGGTCATTCATACCCGTGACAACACAACGAAGTGCGGGAGTTGATTGCTGGTCTGCATTGATACACCTGATCAGGTCGCTTCTTGCGGCCGGTGGTCGTCTGTGAAATGCGAACAAGGACAGTTCAGTCATTCGTGTGGTGGTGTGTCTTGGCAACCTTGCTTGAAGGCCGACGGAGCCGATCCTTCAACACACAGCGAGCAAACCTTCAACTTGAACATATGTTGAGCTTAAACTCAGGTTTGATGCTCGAACAGTCCTGTTTGTCTGCCATGCCAACTGGTTCCCCTTCCGATTGTCCAGAGCTTTTGGATTGGGGTGAGGGGCGGGTGCTGTTGGATTTCTTCTTATAAGGACCCTCGGGATGTCTTTGTTGCAACAAGAAGTTGCTGCTGATTTTTGTGGGTGGTGAGCATCTGCTGATCTCGCTGTGTTTGCGAGTCAGTAGGTCGTGGGATTCCGAGCTGTGTTGATTTTCGTCAGTCGCAACTTTACGTTCAGCGTCAGGTTCACGAGGCCTGATTCTCTTTGTTGCAACCTTGAATGCACAGCATTGCGATTTGGGACAGATTGGACCTGATTCAGCTTTTATGTGGTTCTAATCGAAGAACACTGACCGGTTGCCTCCACGAAGACAATTACAGTCGGTGGAAGATAGTGAGCGTAATTGCTTTGATGAAATGTGGCTGGAATGGAAACGAGAAGCTTGACTTTTCATCGCTTCACTGAGTACGCCGTTGTGGGAGCCACATTTCTTGGAGACTTTTTCCACTTCTTTGCTCTTTCACTGCTGTGGGGAGGGAAGATCCATACACTTGCATTAATCTTGCGTCAGGCACCAGGTGAAGTGAGGGTGCCTTGAAGCTACCGTCAATAGAATTTCTGCGCAAGTGGGGTAACCTTGACGAATCTCGATGTCACTCCGCAAAATTGCAAGATAGCCATGCGAAAAACGGTAAGTGCTCCCAGGAAGAAGGCTTGGAGTGGGAATTCCACTTGTGAGAAATAATCTCGAGGCAAAAGTCTACCGTGATCACCCGTGTATAAGACGCACTTTTTTGCCCCAATTGGAACATCTGAAGTGAGGGTACGAGTTTTCATTGTTTCAATAGTACGTGAATACACAAGAACAATGGTTATTTTTGGGGTGCGTCTCATGCATGGGTGCGACTAATTCTTGGGTGGATGCGGTTCCGTTCATCATGGTGAGCTAATCTATAGATGTAACGGCTTTTTACACCAACAACTACCTGCCAAAGCATCGGCAAGAGTGATGTGATCACTTCCAAGTTGCCTGTTGTGATGCAAACCCTCCACCAGAAATTCGTATTGGAGCCTGGCGTGCAATCATGACAGCAATGATTCCAGTTGTTGTTGCCCAAGTGACTTGACACAGGAGTGTGTTGGTTCACGAATGTGACTCTGCTCATGAATGGAGTGCAGCAAAAGTGGATTCACAGGTCACTTCCACCACAAACGACGAAGTTCTGATTGTTAAATTTTGGGACATGATCAGTTCGAACACACAAATGCCTTTTGAGTCACTCGAACTTTTGAGTCGCTTCAAGTTCGAAGAAAAAACCCGGGTAGTTACTCGTCACTTTGACGTGGGGTTGAAGATACATGAGGCGCGTGTTCTTGTCCTGAGAGTCAGTGACAACGTGAATTGACTGATTTGCACGGCAGCGATGAAGACACTCGATTTTGAGTTTGATTCTGGGCAGTTCCGCAGAAGTTGGGCGTTGGTTGCTTCTATCAGTTTCCTCTTTTGAGAACAACAACGGCGTGCTGGTTTCGTAATCTAAGTGTGACTGAATCGGGTTTCGTCCGCATCAATTTTCATGTTCAGGGCTCACTGCGATCGGCTCTCAATTGCTGTTTGTGATCGGCACTGACTACAGAAAAGTACACATGATAATTCCACCTATTTAATGACTGAGTCTCGTACACGAATTGGAATCAGTTTTGAGTTCAACTTTGTCCCGAAGACTTCTGACACGAGAGAATTTCGGATCAATACTATCGCTCTATGGATCCATTTTGGTTCCTCCGAATCTGTTGGTTGAGAACGAATAAGTTTTTCCTTCGTGTGAAGGTTTTTGTAATGAATCTGATTTTTCGTTCCCGCAGATGAAAAGGAACTAGAAATGAGACATTTCCTCCAGCTTCTTTCATTTACTTTCAAACACTTTTTACGAATAACAAGCAATGCTTCTTGTTCGTCTCAGTGTCAAGATCGCCGAGGTTTCAGTCAAGTCAGCGAGTTGTATGAAATCCTGTAATTTTTCCGAACCTCGGATCTGTTTGTCATGTTGATGCTATCCCTAAATGCGGGCTGCGGACACCCGACCCGATATTGACTCACAGCTCTCGACCAATTCTTGTTTTTCTTCGTAATTAGTTTTAAGACACACATGATGGATGCCTTTTCCATGAAAGCAAAGTTATTTTTGCCGATGTTTCTTGCTGAACTGAAGTTTTTGGTTCAACAACGAGGCATGATCAGCTCGGAACTTTTTCAAACGATGACGTGTTTTAATTCGTTGTCCGGCCCTGGGATATTTGCAGACTCATGTGCAACAGGCGTGGTCAGTAGAAAGGCACTGAGACTTGGGGACTGTCGTTCAAGCTAGATAATTTCGTCATGTACCCACTGGTCCATTCACTCGTGTCCCAGTAAATGGGCTCTCACCCTGCACGACGCACTGAGCCGAATCTCATGGCTCCAGTGGGTACTCATGAGTTATCCGCACAGTTCGCAGACTCGGGACTCGGATGACTGTGAACAAGAAGTTCCATCGTCGCTTCAGTTCCGCCAGCTTTGTGGGTGTTCATTTTCTTTCATCCCGGCAGTACCTTTGGCATGGTGTATGACCCAATAAATGTTGTTACAACATTTTTATTTCCACTAACGTGTGATGAGATTCATATTCGATCCGACTTCTCTGACCTTAGTGCAGGAACAAATCGTTGAGAATAAATCCAGTGTTGTTATCTTGGGACTTTTTATTGATACTTTATTTGACAATAAACGTCAAAGATATTGTGTTTTATGAGAAAAGAGGAACATCTTGGTTCACATTTCATTGACCTGGAAAGCTTGTCATGCTCCGCCTTGTAATCTGGTGGGTGGTAGATGCACCTCAGATTAAATGTGTAATGCCCTGCGGTCTGGCCATCTCCGAATGGTCCGATTCCGTGGAAAGGAAGCAACAAAACATGTTCGAGTGTGTCCTCCCAATTGGTGAGGCCTGTTTTCAGCTGTTTCTTTTCTGGCAAGTGTGTGAAAGGAAAACATTTTTGTTCACGGCATTTTTGGCGAAGGAGTTTTGGTTTTGTAACTTTTGCCAAAGTTGTCATGACATGTTGACAACAAGGTCCCTGAGTTGCTGAAACTGTATTGGGAATCCTTCATTTCGTCGCGAGTCAGCTGAGTGGACAAACCGTCTCCATTGGATACTCTGCGCAAGGCTCGGCGGATTCGTTCTGACCATCTTCGATCAAACTTGTCCTGCACTCTTGAATTTTACTCTGACACGAGAAACTCTTTTCTGAGTTCCACATAACATCTCTCTCGTCTCTTGTCAGTCAGCTGTTCATGGTGCACATTTTGTGTATCTACATTGGATTTTGTTGGGCATTTCACACAGCAAACTGATTGCCTATGCTTTTGCTCTCTTGACGCTTGTGCGATGCGTGGGAATTGGTGAATAATTGATGACCGATCTCTGTGGCAGACCTGGAGAAGCCCATATTTGCTCAGCAGCAGGACGTATTGACACGCCAAAAGAAACGCTGGATTGTTTTGCTTGAGAGCAGCGCCACGTTCAACACGAAAACTGTTGCAGTGTCGTCGAGTGGTGGTTCGTGTGGGTTCACAGTCGCGTTCTTGTCGCAGTTGTTTCTGACGCTTGCCGATGACTTTCGGCACAACTTGAAATACAAACTTCGATTTTGCTGGTGGTACGAGTAGCAGATGCGTGCGAGGTCTTACAGCTCCTGAACGAGACGAGACGGGAAAAGACTGAAACCCAAGCAACGTTTCCGTCTTTACCTGTGCAGGTCTGCAGAGTTAGCTCTCTTATTCGTTCACAGATCGTGCTCTTGGTGGTCACTTTTGAACACAGGAGCTTTTCAATGATACAGAAGATACCGGTAAGTGGGGAAATCCCTTTGTGGCTTTGGGCTCCAGAGATTTTCAGAATCAGCATTGCAGTTTTCCTGCTCCCTCTCATCCTTTTGCAGTGACTTTTCTCCACCAAAGAACACCTGGAGAACTGCTTTTCGGAACGAACGAAAGTTGGTCAATGCAGGAAAACCACAACTGCTTTGAAATTTCAGCGAATTCGAGTTTGAAAATTTGATGCACGGTGTTGAAATTGATGGAGACTGGCCTTATCATCAAGAAATATTCTCATCACTGGTGCACTTGTTGCCAGAATTTTCACAGATATTCAGCTGCTCAAGGTTCACAACACTTCAAAATAAGGGTGACGTTTCAACCGTTGATGAATGTGGCGGAATCTTGAGATCGCACTATCTTGAATAAATTTGGACTTTGTACGGAAGAAACCTGAAGCGATGTCCTTGTCCACTAGACCGCAGCTCTTCCACTGGGTCACGGCCCTAACTTCGGAGAGTACGGTTTGGGCTTAATGACTCCATCAACCCGACTGCTTCGCTGTTCCCCTGTGATCGCTCGCAATGGCTTCTGGATGGAACCGCGCACTTCTCAACTTCTCGGTTGGCCGCAGTCTGCGCCACTGGAGAGTATCCACTGTTCGGACGCATGCAGATATTTGAACCGCAAGAATACGGGTCACAAACCCTCACCAAACATGACTGCAACAGGCAACCTATGATTACGTGGCAAATCAAGTTCACACACAGAAAAAATGTCACTGGACGAGAGAAATGCACAATAAAAACTTTTACTCTTCCTGGAAAACAAATTAGATTTTCCCACCACATTCATTGCAGGTGTACATAGTGAGAGAATTACTTTGGTAAGAATCGATGCCAAATAACCGGCAGGTGTTTCCTTGTCTCACAAGATTCATTTGCTTACGAAGAGACAAATATTTTTCAATCTGCGCGCTAGTCTGGGGACAAGAACTGAACTGTATGGTCTGCTTCACAAACTGCACCGGGCTTTCCCACAGGTCTTCCAACAACGTGCTTGCAACGTGCCAGCTTTGGTGTCGCTTGAAAGGTGGTTCTGCCGTTTTAGTGTGGCTTTCTGCAGAAGCTTATTGAGAATCTGGAGTCTCGGGGTGACCCCCGAAAAATATGGGTGTCCCAGCTGTCAAGTTGGACCTCAATGGGCCTGTTGGTAACAAAAGTGCCGGTTGCAACATCAAAGTGTTGAAGCTTCTCTTGCGAAATTCAAGACCAGTGCAAGAAACTTTGAGACAATATCAAATCACCCTGCTGTGACGGAATGTGTGACTCGTGTGTCTCGGGGGCCAATCCCGTCATTTTCGCGCTGATACCAATTCCAGAGTTTCGTGATTCAACAAACGGCGGAGGTCTGCGTGAGGATTGCAGGCTTTCTCACAGGAACTTTTGCCAAGTTCGAGCCATCCATTTCGAGATTCCCTTTGTCTGCCTTTGCATGGTTTGCAGTTTAAGCTGCTTTCTCCTCTTCGTACAAGCCCACAAAGCCCGATGAAATCACTCAGCATTAAATGGGTTCAGAAAGTCAAGCCGCGCAGCAGACATATTTCGTGGTGGTTATTGTGTATTTGATTGAAAATTCAACAGCACTATCCTGTTGTTCTGTCGCTTTTCGGTGCTCATTTTTTTTTTCAAAAAGGAGGAGTCTAACTTTGTCTCAACTGCTTGAGCAGGGCATTTGTTTTGGACATCTTCTGAAAACAACGACGGGACAGACTATGAAACTTTTTTTTGCACTGACATGCTGACCAGAGTTTTGATATTCATTTCCACAAACCTTTGAGGCGAACGAGACAGCCGGACATGCTGTTCGGTTTGGCTCAACATTCAAAACAAACTTTTTGAAACGACTGGCCACGGAAGACCTGTTTGCAAAACAAAAAAAAATCGACACACGGCTTGTTCCTGGCTTCTCTGGAGATTTCAATGCACTTTTGAACACAAGTTTCGAAAAGCACAAAGAAACTTCGCAAGACCGCTGTTTTGTCCCCCGTTTTCCAGTTGAAAATATTTCAATGTGATTTCATCTTTGGTTGTGCGCTTAAGAACGCACAACGTCTTGTCTTTGAGACATGCTCAGTATTTTTACCTTCACTGCAACTCTTCCTTAAAGTTCAAAAGGATCATTCTTTATGTTCAAAGTGTTGCAAGGTTCCTGACACTCAACATGGCACACAGCCATGAAAGATGCACAAACACCTTCCGGCTGGATCTGGCTAAATGTTTTCCACTCAGTTAATAGTGACATGTAAAGAACCTTCCAAGTTTTCTTTGCATTGAATAATGTTTTGTAAACAGAAAGGAAAAGCTGTTTCAGACTGATATCATTTTGCGCTCACGTCTAATTGCCCTCATTATTTGGAGAAGCTCTGGAGGCACTTTGTCCAATCGCAGCGGCATGCGATGCCTAAATTGGTGTTTTCCTGCTCAACACTCGAGAGCTCTGGAAGAATTTTGCAGAGCGCATGAAGGTTGAATCTCCTTCGCTATCTGCACATTTCACGAAAATTTCGCTTCCGCAAGCTGTCTCATAATGCACTTGAAACGGATCGGAACGGAGAGACACTCAGTGAATTGAATTCTCCTTGTCCCTTTGTGTGTTGTGGTGAACGAACAGAAATGTGAACGTGTGTTGTCTGTGTGTCGAAGATCTCATGTTGTCTCAGTCTGATTCTCTCAGAGTAAACGAAGCCAATCGGCATTTCAAAGTTAAGTAAAACCTCACAATCTGAATTTTCGGAAATTCTTCAAATTCAAGTTTCATCTGCTTTTTACACACCAGAAGTGTGGTATGCAATAAGGCCAGGCAAAATGATGTCGATGGACCCCCCGCCTCCACCCCACGAGCAAATGTTGGGTGATGTGCCACCCCCCATGAATAGGACTCAGGCTCTGGAGCACAGTTGAACCAGGAAATTTGAGATGATGCGAGACCATCACCCCCAGAAATGAAACTTAAGCTGTGGAGCAAAAGCTGTTTTTGGGGTGATGCGGGACCACTCCCCCTTCCCATGAACTGGACTTAGGCTCTGGAGCAAAAAATGTTTTCAGCCGAGTTGTGCGAAAAGTTTCAATCTAAAACAAAGGGAACATCCAGCGGTGAAGCTAATTTTTTTTGACGGAATCTGCTGCTTTGTTTTTGACTTGTTGATCCACACACGCAAAGGCTGCATCAAAAAGCTCAAATTTCTGGTTCGTTAAGACTTGTTTTGCAATTTTGGCCCACGTTTGGACAGACAGTTAGCCCATTGCCAAAGTGAAAATTGCCACAGCTTGGATTTGCATCCGCTTTGTCAAAGTCCCTCGAACTCACAGGTGTGAATAAAACTTTTGTGGATCACTTGTGGCTGCCGCAGATCGCTTCCAGGCCCTGAGTTTGTCAAATATTTTTGAAGCCCATCACTGAACATGTTGATTGATAAGGGACGGTCTGAAGGAAGTGTATTTCAGCAAGTGGTGTCAGTCCTCACTGACCCTGAGTCTCAGAGGCCTTCAGCGAGAGAAAGGTCAAATGAAATTTCGGACAGATGTTGAACTCCTCCATTCCCGAAATGAAAATGAATGGGTTTCTGCGTGAAATATCTGCAAGATCCATGATTTTTGCGAATGCGGGCCGAAACAACAAAGGAATGCCATGTTTTTGTTGTTGTTGTTGTCGTCGTTGTTGTGTGTGAACCTGAGGTCCCATCTCATGATACGGAGTCCGTCCGGTTGCAGCCAACGGTTGAACCCTACTACCCTCTCAAATTGCTTTTTGGTCTGCAACAGGTTCGGAAAGCCATCAGTCGGTCGGCAACCACGCCCCGCCCTGAGTACTCTGTCCCACAGACGGGTGGAGGTGAGGACAAGGGTCCTTGGATTGTCATTTTACCAAAGCCAACTCATGTCTACCAAAATTGGGAGGGGCCACGGGAGACTCGGGGATTCTTCTCCTTCCAGTGGGTTGCACGCGTTTGTTTCTTGGTAATTGGGTGTTTTGTTGTGTTTTGTTGTATTCTTAACCAGCATTGAAATGGGACACTCGACAACGAGACAGCTGAGGGACTTTCGTTTGTGAGTTTTTTGGAGTTGCCAAATGCACAAATGCCGTGAAGTCATTTGGGGACCAGGTTGCATGCCCCTATCACAAGGACATGCCTGTGAAACGTTTATCGTCGAATTGATCGGAATGGGACTGTGGCATCTCTTTCTTCAGTCAGGATATCAACTTCCATATTGACGAAAAGAGTAAATAGAAGTTCTCTGGTCGGGCAATATCAGGCATTTTGAATAGCACTTCACAGTCACCTCTTGTCATCGATATGAAGACCGCTAGATAGCTTCGGTGTTATTAAAGTTCCCTGATTATTGACTTTTCTGACAGTCGTTCAGAGCCCGTTTTCAGGTTGCCGTCCAATGGACGAAAATCTCAAACTTGTGAGAATCACAAGTGAGACTCTCAGTCCATTTGATCTTTGGACTTCCCATGATGAGCATAAAAATCCGGGTGTGACGCGCACTTCTTTGTCCCCAAATTGAGCATGGAAAGAAGGAGCCTGCATTGCAGAAATGATTTCTGAAAACTGGGCCAGCATCGAAAGCAGATTTCTCTGCGATACGAAAAAAGACACAAGATTCGATTTCATCAAAACTGAATCATGTTCCACTCATTTGTGAAAAATGTGTTCAACGCCCCCCCCCCGCCGCCATGTACACGCTTTTGGGCTGGACACGAAAGGACCAGAGGTCGCTTGTTCTATGATCTCTTGTCTCTTGTTGAGGAAAGAATTGTTTCGATTTATCTCGAGTGCAACTGACAGCCTGCTCCTGGACTGTTCACGGATTGTTTTCGTGCACTGTTCGTTGGATTGCCTTCTTCGGTTGGGATCGCCCAGTGGTGTGTGGTCTTCAACCCAATACCTAGTCCGGGGCGATTCAACCCAAACAACTCCCGTCGATAAGTTTTGAACATCGTTTTACCTTTTCACGACAGCAGCACTGTCTCTCATTTTGCCACATCAGTGGTGCGCGATGCGCCTCTCGTAATTTGGTCACAGGATAGCCTGAGTGTCTGTGAACTCAACACGTGTTGCCGTCAGCTCCACCAGTCGCAGGCAGATCCTCATTCAAAGCAAATCCCAACCCCGATTCCATGCGAGACGAATTTCTTTTGTTTTTGACGGTGTACAACAGTCAAAATTTTATCGACGAGTAATCTCACCGAATCTTTACACTCGTATCTGTTTTTACAGCTGTAAATCTGTTTTTGTCCTATAGTTTTGGTATGTGTGTGAGTGCATCAAGGTTTCTCTCATCTTCAAACCTTGCAAATTCCCCTCTTTTCTCAATTCATTTACGAGTATCTCCCAGCACAATACGTGCGTACATTTGTCGAGTGATAGTGCATGCACGCAGACTGACAGTCCACAGTGCTGGCTTGAGCTGTTGTCCTTGGTTGGGGCAATTTTCATCGTCACAAATTTACAGCAGTGACTGACTGTCCAACAGACAGCTCAATTGGCTTTAGTTGTCTGTCAAAGCTTCAGCACTTGTGGTTTGGGTGTCTGAACTTCTTGCTCATGTCGTGCGCTTCCAAAAAAAAGTGCCTGAAGTGTGCCAGAGGGTATAGACTTTAGACGTGTGCATCGTATATTGTTTTCTTTTGCTCTTTGTGTTGCACAGAACAAAGTCACTTGCTTCCTTCAGTGGCATCATCGCAACATTTTGTCTGGTTTTTGTGTTCATTTTCAAGTTGCACACAAGCGAATGACGAGCGAAAAGAAAGAGAACTTCCGAAATGAGGACGAGTGTGGTGGTGATTAAAAAAAAACGAGCGTTTAAGACCAAACAAGCTCAAAGGATGTTCATATTGTCACCTTTTTTTGTTCTTCGATTTCACGGTTCATCAGTCAAGTTGCTCGAACGGTGCAACATTCCCAATCTTACTCCGTGACAGTTGACAATTTTCTTCAAATGTTCAATCCTGGTTCGTCGTACGAGACATGAAAATTGGGGGTTCCACAAGAGACATGGATAACATACATTAGCAAAGCTCTCTTGTGCATCATTTGTGCTTTCCGCTTGGTTCCCGGGTTTCGTTTACAAAGCAGTTCAGAGCGGCACACCTGTGAGTTGGATCAAAGGCGCTGCAGGAAATGTGAGAGCATCCCATCCGTGACGTCGATAAGAAACACAGTGTTTGATCAGACACAAGTCGATGTTAATCTGACATCCGCACTTTTCTACTTCCGGCATATGCTTGAGGAAGATGTCTTTGCAACCGGGGCATTTGTTTGGGGGAGACCAGAAGAGTCGTGTCGAAATTGTCTTCCACGTCAGAAGCGACCTCTGAAACCAGGACAAAGTTGGGAACATCCCTGGGAAGATAAGGTCCACGTTGGTTGTGATGTCCTGGAAGAGCTCCTGAAGAAAAGAAAGCAAAGTCGTTGCTTGACCGAACACCACCCTGTGGCGTAAACTCGGGATTTTCCGTCAGTGACATGCCACTTGAGGCAGCGTCTGTCGTTCCAATGTTTATCGTGGCACAAAAGGCAACAAACATTGGGCTGAAGAGTTGAGTACTCAAGGCAAACCTGCCGCCCAATCTGCCGTAATTGCGTGCAGAAGTGGCCCAAAGGTCCCTCGAGTCGCACGTTGTTCTTTGATGCCGTTGGCTTGATTTTTGCGAGGGCGTTCTGGGGTGCTTGTTTTCCTCAGACTCCAAGAAGATGTGGACCCAATTGTTGTCAGAAGAGTGACTCTGGCTTTCGACTCTCGGACAATTGAAGCAAGCGAGATATCTGTGGAACCCAAGGCTGACTGTGAGACTGTGGAAATACTCTGGTGCAGTTGTGTTAATCTGTTCTTTTTCCATTCACAACATTCTCCGCATATGAGTTTGAGGCGTGTAGTCAAAGCAGCAATCCAGATGTGTGGACAAATGTCTTCCAGGGTTTGCAAGGCGATAGCTTCTTAATAATATTTTGCACAGATAAGTTTTGAAAATATTTGTGTTTCCCATTCAAGTACCATTGTGCTGGAATTTTCGACATGTCCGTCCGACTTGTTTCGTCGAATCTTCTTCGAACATCTGGCTTGGAAACCCACACAATTTTTCACAGTGCACCGAAGGATCCTTTCTGTGGTGTGGTTGTGGTCTCAGTATCCGAATTGTTGCTTCCGTGATGTTGCAAACGTGTACAAGCTGAATTTTTGCCTCTAAGTCGAAGTGGAGCATGGATTGGTTGTCGAACACAAAGAAAAAAGTCGTACGTTTTTCTGTTTGGTGTTTGTTTCAGAATCATGTTTTTTTTGTGAACTTGCCTGTGCAGCATGGTTTTCATCATTGATTCAACGAAACACGACAGATCTTAAATCTTAGCAGAGAGCATGACTGTGAGAAACTTTTGAGGGTTTTAGTTGTGGATTCTTATTCTCACCCCGACCAAGGCGACGGCACGCTTCGAAAAGATTGCTGTCAGACCCCTTCCCCCAATGAAGTGCAACAAACAAGATCTGGCAAAAATCTGGCGAATATTCTTGTCAGGCAAATTCAGAGTCCCAAAACTCCCCCCACCTCCCACCAAGGAAAAATCAGAGTGCATTTAAATCCCCATTCCCAAAGATGAAAATTGGCAGTGTCAGAGTGCCCAGAGCTCCCCTCCTGAAGTGGAATATTCTGGCCACCTGACTATAGAAATGCAACAGTGACCCTGAAGGGACCCTGCACTGACAGTACGGTGATTCCAGCACCTGCCAAACCCACAGATGTCCTCCGAGGACTGCGGAAGAGAGCTACATTGGTCTTCACTTGATCACAACAAAGACATCATAGTTGCTTGGTCACACGGTGAACATGACGGTGGAGATCTCCATCCATCCATCACGCCTGTGGTTCCAACTTTTTCTTGAGCGCGCGGTTCGCCGCCAGGTGCGTCTTCCTCGCACTCAGTGCAATCACCGTTGGTGTCTGTGTGTGAGCTCGTCTACACTGAGTGCGTCACGGAGCGACCCGGAACAATGCTTTCAAGGGGGGGGGGGTTGTCTCCTGGTGGTCTATTGGTAGCCTTTTATTTGGACTGGAAGGTCCCCAAGGGGGGGTCCAAGGAAGGAATACTAATGGATCAGCAGCACATTTTCTTCATTGTTGAAGTGCAAAGAGTCTACTGGGACCTTCAAACTTTTCACCAATCACTGTCAGGCATGTACGTATTGTGGCTGAGAGACACATCAATTTGTAATGCTTCTGCCAGCCACCACAGAACAGCATTTGACTTGTCCAGTGGTCCAATTGTGAAAACCAAACAAGGTTTCAGGATGTGAAGGTTATCTTGGAATCTAAACGCAATGTTTGAACAGTGACAGGATCTCTGTCGTAGTTGATATGCAGCAACCAACATGATAGCGTATGACATCAGTGCTGGTTGCAGGTGAAGAAGTCTGGTGTCATGGAAAATAGGAACGAACGCAAGGATAACTTGAGAGAGTGTCCGAAGAAATGCAGGATCTTGACATCACATTGACGCGCAGGAATCCGCTGCACGGTGCCTTCAAATTTAAAATCTGGAGAGACACCCCGTCACCTGAAGGCGACTCAGCAAAATGTGGCAAAATTATCATTCCCTTTCCTCAGATACAACTTTTGCATGGATGCAAGAGCTGTGGGTTCAACCAGTTAACTGCGAGGGCCACGTTGCTGGTTCGTTGTGTGTCTGCTGCGTGTTCCTCCCCCCTCCTGAAAGATGAAATTCAGATTCACGATGCATTCTATTCTTTCAACAATGCATGGCGAAGGCCATGAAAATGTGATGTGTGTGATAGAGAGTGCGATACTGTTGAGTCCATTCTTGCCAGCAACCCAGCAAGCCTCAACCTGAATGTTGAGACATGGGAGAAGGCTCTGGAATTGATAGCCTGGTGGGTGAATAAACTTCCGTTTATCAGTCACGTATCATCGCGCTTGCATGATCAGTACTCGAGAATAACAAAGCAGTTCCGTTTTTATCCTTTTGAGCATCAAGGGTAAATTTTCTTCGCTTTGAGCGGGTAATAGCTTGGAACAATACCTTCGGTGCGTTACACTCATGGTTACGCATTAAGCCTCATTGATTGGAGAACAACAGGCGATACCCAAAACAGACGCATCGGAGCTGAATCCTTGAGGCTGCCAAGTGTTTTTCAGACTCACTATTGGGTGTTTGGTGTGTGATCAAACCAGTTGGATCTGGAGCAAGTCAACTGTTCTGAACAAGGAAAGAGACTTTCTTTTCTGTGGATGTTTTCACTTCGGAAATTGGGAGCGCATACGCCAGCGGAATTTGCTGGCTTAAATCAAAGTAAATTTCCATGTACGAAGCACTTGCTGAATCGCCTGTGCTTATTGATCTCTCATTTGTGGGTGCTTTTGTCCGCATCTTGTCCTGAAAATTGTTTTATGCTGGGAGAAGGCATAAATGTGGGGTGTATTTACACGCAGATGTGTCGGTGAATGAAAACTTTTCTGCAGATCGAGTGGCACATACGAACTCGTGCCAAATTGTGAGAGAGATATCGTGGCTGACCATTACAATTTTCGCTCACTGATAATTTCCTAGCAAGGAAAATTTGGATGTTACAAAACTTGGTTGTTGCGGACTCCTGGACGTCTTCGCTGTGAGGGTAACGCTGCTCTGGTCCCCGTTTTGTGAAAAGTCAAATCGATTTGAGCTGGCGAACCAAAAGGCCAGCAGACTCTTGGTGTGCACGAATTGACGTTTTTTTTTGTCTGAGCCCAACGAATCACCGAAGAACAAACGAAGTTTTCGTAGAATACGTGGATGTTCATTCTGAGTCCAACTGAGAACCTGTGTGCACTCAACATTCGCAGCACTGAATAACAACTATGATTTCGAGCGTTTTTGCAGAGGTTTCTTTTCGACGAAACGACACCAACCCTCACTGACGGAGAGCAAGGAGTTTGTTGGCTTTGCAATTGACTCAGAGATTTTTCACTGACGGAAAGAAACTTTGGAAAGAAAAAAGATTCACAGCGGCAAGTTGTTGTTTTATGAGCACGTGAGTGCGAGATTTCAGCACCTTCTCGGTTTTGAGGGAATAATGGCTGAAGTTCTTCACGAAATTGCGACGGGGAATACCAGCCGTGAGACAGCAATTTGTTTGGTCCTTCTCATCTTCGCTGGAGTGATCCGCAATTTGATGCGGAATGTTGTAAATGAGGATCGTCTCAAGACACCCATTTGTCTGCCACTGTGTTATCTTTTCACGATGAGTTATTTACTGCCGACGTTCTTCCTGCTTTGGCAGCGCTGTGGACATCTCGATGTGAAGTCACGAGTGAAAATCTGCATGTTCGGGAAGATACCCTGCGTGCATTGCCATATGGAAAAACAGCACATTGCAGGGTGGTTCATACGAACCTTCTTTGCTCCAGTTCCTCTTTTTGCGACACGGTCCTCAACAAGAAAAGTGAGCGACTCGCGCTGCTCGTTCACTCATGGTCAGCTGAAAACGCACGCAACGGTCTGTCTCTGAGCACAGTTGGCTTCATCAAGCTGCCTTTTACGGTTGCAAAGCACAGCATCGTGTTCCATTGACGTTTTACTGCCTGATAATAACAGCCATTAATTGAGGAACATGCCCGTGTAATTTTTTGTGAGTGCAAGTGCAGGCTTGACACGAAAGAAACTCGCGCCGCGGAATGTCTGAAAACGGTTGACGGCTACTGGGACCTTGTGAGGCCTGAACGGAAGCTCGGCGCGACCCGTGTTTTGTGCGTCACGCAGCAGTTCAGCAGTGATTACCTGTGCTGTCATATTCTTATCCGTCCAGTCACGCCAACTTTTTTGGTGACGAGAAAACGGAGTTGCGTCTGTCGTGCCAGTGTGGTGCAGTCTCTGTTTTGGCGCCTCTACCAGCCAAGGCTTGAGGTCGAGTGCGCCGAGCGGGTGCACGAAGAAGGTGGCTGACTCGGCACAGTCGAGACACTGTTGTCTGCGAAATTAAAGAGAAGAAGGTCCGTAAATTACAAGAATGGACAATAAAGCAAAGCAACCTTGGCAATATAAGACGTGAACGCAAGTTGCAAGGAGGACTGCTTTGTGGTCACCTTGGGCGACAATAATTTCCGTGCAGTGAGTTTGTGATATAAAAGGAAGGTCATCTGCTGACGGTCTTGTTTTGCGCTTGCGCAGTTGTGTGAAAATGAATTATGACTCCGTTGTGTGTTGCGTTCTCTTGTCATCTGTTTTCCTGACGTACTTATCTGTTCGTGAGTGCTCATTCTGTTTCATTCAGAGAGGCCAATGTAGGAACCGAGCGCTAAAATCCGACTGATGACCCGGAGTGTGGCCACGAGTCGCGAAGACCTGTAGTGTTTGGCCAGATCACACTGAAAGAGTCCTGCACTTTACAAATCTGCGGTCATTGTGGATCCACGAACACGAAAAACAGAGCAGCGAATACGAGTACTTGAACAGTGTCCTTGGAACATTCGTGCGTGTTTGGAGAGATGCTGAGCTCGCGCTTTGTAATCACGCGAGAGTTGAACTGAGAAGCACCCTTGATCACGTAGCTGTTATGATAGAATATCAATAGAGATAATGGGCCAACCTAATCCCGTTACTCGTGCAGAGTGTCGCCTTCCAGCGGGGCGGCGATGACTTTGGTTCAGCTCGTGGCACCACAAAGGACGAAGTAAAGACGCATATTTCCCAAATGTTGAATATTTATACTTGATAATTACTGGGATTTTCTTGCATTGATTTACAGAGACACGTGAAGCTGAGAGCTGATGCACAGCTTAAAATCAGTTTCGTGACATCAACCTCTGATTAGCTTCCCACTTACACAATTTTTACATTACAAACTTGCCGCGTATGGCTCCCAGCATCTCGGATTCGTGTGTGAGCAATCACTTGTAATTTTATGCTTGCTTTACTCGCTGCAAACTGGTATGCCAAGAGAAAGCCAGTGGCTTAGCTGCAAGCTGGAAGAAAATCCTGAATGGAACACAGTTAAGTGTTTCCTGCGGAGACGTTCACAAAGCAGAAGAAAAAGAAGATACTTCTCTTCGGATAACTTGCGAGCGGGGAAGAATCGAGAACGGAGTCAAGCCCCACCCACCACTGACCCCCGAAGAACAGAAGTGAAATTAACCCCTGTTCTTGCGCTGTTCGGCACAAAAAAGCGATCGTGTTCACGTGCCCCAATCTTAAACCGGCGAGAGCAGACCAACTCCACAGCCCCTACGACAAAACACAACTTGTACGAAGTCCAAGCGTACTTTCACACGATCGGATCAAACTGAAATGGTCACGAAGAACAATGCGAACAAGATACACGTTTGAAATTTTGTCTTTGGTACAAAATCTCTGCGTTGACCCGGCCCTCGTACGTTCATCGATCGTCGGATTCTTTTCATCTCTCTTCCTGTTCGCGCCTCGAACACTGGGAAAATTGTTTCGCTGAACATTGTGTGTGTGACTTGACCCCCAAAAAGTGCTTTTCAGGCAAATGTAGTTCATGTGAAGCCAAATTACGTCAGTATTCCATCATTCATGAATGTAAAAGCTGTTATTTTGTGGAGATTAAAGTGCACAGTAAACTCAAAGGGATATTTATCCCAGAGTTGACTTCAGTTTCAGTGGGTTCCTCGTCATATGGACGGCCATGATGATGCCAATAGCTCAGATTTTATCGCAGCACCCTGTGTCCAAGTAAATTCCCTGTGTGCTATGTATTCATGGTGGTAAAACGGCAGGAGTGCTTCACTGATCTCTGAACTACCGTCTGGCGAAATCCTTTCCTATTAAGTTGGTACTTCCCCTTTCATCCTTTTGAAACAGGAAGTTATGGTCCATATGACGGATGATACAAGACTTGGGATGGGAAAGGCCGAAGCACGTTGGAATACCGATGGCTTGGTCTGTTTGTTCTACCAAGATGTGGTTGCTTTCCTGGACACGGGATTATCAATTTCATGCAGTGATTGCTTTTGACAGGCGTAGTTTGTTTCCTCCCACCTACAACGAATGTACATTAGGCAACCTTTTGAACCATCAAAGAGAACGCTTGCGACGCCATATTCAGCTGAGTCCAGTGGAAACAGATTTGCAGCCAATAAATCCAATGCGACATCGAAACGCGCATGAAACTCACATTCAGTCATCCACAGTGGCTCGATGGTGAGTTATGGTGAGCTCAGTTTACAAAGCGCGATTTCTGAAACTTCTATGCTCGTCATAACAGTCACATGTGCTGCCATTGTTGGAGAAATAATGGCTTCTCAACCAACAAAATGGTTCATGACAACCACAACTCTTTTGTCGACCAAAGGTCTCGAAAAGTTGTCATTTCACAGGAACAATTTCTGGGGGTACAACAACCCTGTTTCACACTTTTACCGGAGAGCTTTTAACCGATCTGTGAGAGTTCACAACACACGTGCGTTTGAACACTGTCTGCTTTGATGAACTGAGAAGGGCAAAGGTCTCACGAGGGAGCAGAGACTGCTTTTGCTTGAAACATGAAGATAACTGAAGGAAGCTTGCTTCCACAATCGCACCAAATGAATTCAAAAACACTTTCCACCAGTCGAGCGCCAGCGTCTGACTCGGGAGAGGAGCCAGGGAGCACCCGACTCCGAATCTGACTGAGATGAGGTGATAACAAATTTGAGTCAAACCTTTCAAGGTACAGGTCATTTTTGGATAATTTAATTTTTTTCAAAACAGGTTTGGATTTGTGTGTGTGGAAAAATGGGGTCATAATTCGACTTTCACATGATTCGACTTTTTCATCAGCAAAAATGGTACGTCGAATTATCCGAAATGAACCTGTATCTCGGAGATTGGGTTGCCCCAAGCTCAATGAACAGACGTAGGAACAAAAACATGGTTCCTGTCTTCACTCGGCTCTCTGGGGCCTCTGGACCCCTTGAACAGCAAGGGACAGTTGAGTCTTCGTGTCATTGTCACAACACAAGGTCCTTCCACAAAAAGTCATCCTTGAGGATCTCTTTCCACATGGGTCGTGAGAAGAGAGACAGACAAGAAATTTTGACGTGAGATTCTCTAATGTCACCCTTTGTCACCTTGATTTGGGTGCTGCTAAATCACCCAAGTTTCACTCCATCCAGGACATTGCATTGAGTTGGCAGTGGGTGAGCCCTCGGCAGTGCCTGACAAAAACATTCACAGAAGCACAACGCTATAGTTCTGTGAAACAACACAGGAAGAATAATGAGTGAGCGAGAGATTCAGATGAATGCCTGGAGATTCGAAGGCAAGATGTGCATCTGTGTTCAGGATAACACATTCAGCACATTGTTGAATCAAGGATTGTTATCTTGTTCATTAAGATGCGGTGAGATTACCTGTTGTGGGATTTGGAGAACCAGGGGCCTGACGAGTGCACTCCCTTCCACCGCTGAACGGGTGGTCAATGTTCAGCGCCCAAATTCTGCACTTCCGGACAGTTGGTGGCGCCTCAGGCTTGTGGAATGGAGCCCATCCAGAGAGGCACGCCGGTTATTTCTCCCAAAATCCAGGAATTGCGTGCATTATTGGCGGCTGAGTGTGATCCATGTTTTGAGAAACAGGATTATCCAACAGTAGGTGATACATTCTAAGTGCGCACTCAAGCCCCTCAAAACCGTAAATCTACCAAGGTGGAGAGAAGACCGGTGTCATTCTTGGTTCCGATCTGGAGTGGCGGTCTGTGTGGACGGGACGTGGATGAAGTGGTGATGCTGCGGAGCGCAGGTGCGCGGCGAGGCGAGCAAACAGCTGTCAAAAGAACTTTGCTCAGTGCTCTTCTGATCAAGACTCAAGCGACTGAAATGCCATTGAAGTGATTTGTGAAGCTCTGTGCCAGAAGTTCACGGTCGATGACAAGGATGTTGCTCAGCCCATCTGATCGCGAAATGGTGGCTTTTCGTTCTGGGTTCGTGTTCGTACACGAAGGCGCGGACTTCAGGTCAACAGAGCAAACTGAATGTGTATCGTATGAGGATGCACTGTGCATGTTCAGCAGCGTTGTCACTTGGCCTGTCTGTACTGAGGTGGACAAAAGAATTGGCTACTCTGACATTGTCTCGAATCAACCCATGTCTGTTGCCAAACACGCTGAACATGCAGAGTGCCACTATATATTGATACATCCTCGTAAATCGAACTTCACGCGCGCTTGTGTTCTCGTAACGGCCATGCAGATGACACACTTCGAACAGCAAAGAGAAAACAAAACTGGAAGTGCTATTTTTGTGTGTTTTCAGAAGGATATTTCGGGAACAAAGCTTTCAGAAGCGAAGCTGATTCGTGTGTTGCGGTGATGCAGGCACGTTTTACCGCACCTTGAGCACAGATTATTTTTCTGTTTCATTGAACTCACTTTCTGGTTCTTTCTCAGCTCGTCAAACGAAGTGTTTTATTTGCAAAGACTTTCTGCGTTCTCCCTTTTCCAGGTTACAGTCTGTGCTTGAAGTTGCAAGCTCTCTCACAGCAACTGCTGGATGAAATCACAATTCGCCTGGTGTGTGAGGTTTCTGTGAATCACTAGTTCAGGGAACTTTGGAAGAATTCAACAAAGACACGTTTGAGGTGTCTTTCTTCCCGTCCTTTGTGCGCTGTGTTGCTGCGAGTAGGTGAGGTGGATAATGTCTCCTATTTTCTTTTTGGATTCTGCCATTCAATGGTGCGCACGTTTGCACAACCCGTGAAATTCACCGTGGCCTCACGTGTGGGGTTGTCATGTTTCTTCTGTTTGCTGAACACAATGATCTTTTTTGAACCTCCTTTGATAAAGATTGCTGCTGCCGGGGCGAGGCGTTTGTCTGTTTCGGTAGGTGGACCTGTCTTCGTGAAGTATTCTTTGTCCCAAACTGGGATTTTGGTGTCAAATTGAGATCGTCAGAAAATTGGAATACGGCCGATTGTTGAGGCAATTTTGTAAAAGACCCACTGTGTCGAGCAGTAGTTTCTCCAGGTGCTCTCTTCAGCAGTTTGTTAATTGCGGCAGCTTCTGTTCTATTGCATGATCTCTGGCAAGGGTGAGTTGCTGGTTGTTTTTGCGGTTTGCAGGTCCTTTTTCTCATGAAATCTCTCCATGTTGGTCTCGATGCTCTGGTTCACCTGGGTACGGTCATCTGAAGGAATGGTTTGGTTTGTTGGGAACAACTTGCACCTGGCACCGTAAACATTGCCCCTGCTGATCACAGTGAAAAGAAATGAACGAAGGACAATTGATTGCAAAAAGGTACACATTCACAGGCGTTGGGTTTTCGTTGTTTTGCACATGTTGTTTTTTAACCTGCGTTTGTCGGAAATCAACTTGGAACATTCATATAATATGTGGTGATTTATCTGAAGCGGGATGAATTCGTTCGTCGAATTTCGTACCTTTTGATGTTTGATCGTGAAGACAAACAGGCAGATTAGAAGTTCAAAAGAAAGCTTGTCTTGAACTGACGGTTATTTGACACCCTTGTTGTCAGGAAAACCCCACAATTGTTCCGGTGGAGACGCTGATGACAGAATCGCGCCTTTGCAGAATGGTGCCTGTCCCCCAATGTGTGTTGCGAGTTTGATCAAATCACGCCATGACGTCTACGTATGAGTTTTGTTCTGAGAGACCCCCCCCCCCTCCCTCAAATCAAAATTTGGCCTTTCTTTGCTTGTACAAATTTCCAGCGGCAAAAGGAGCTGTGAAGATGAGAAAAAGACGGGACACAGCAACAGGAAGTGTTCATCGATCTGCGTGGGCGTGTGGGGCCAATTTTCCCTCAGCGACCGACTTTTCGGCACTGTGATTGAGTTTCCGTGCTGAATGGATCAAACACTTTGATCGCTTGTGCTGGAATGATCGCATGTCGCATGATTTCTGTCTTCTTGTTTGGATGTTTTCAGGAAGCTGTCACGATACACGCTCACACATGCAAGAACACACCCATGGACACACAACTGCATGGAATCATCTGTTCACAGTCATGGGAGAGTTGTTGTTTTCATAATAACCTTATGTTTTTTCAAGGACCACTTGTTTTTTCACAGAAATAGGCAAACGTATTTTTTCCTCTTTTTATTCAACAATTTTGTTTTCAGAATTTTGTGGAAGGCAAGATTTCCTTGTGAACATACAAGCTTGTACAGTGGGAAAAGTGTGCGTCAAAATGTCGAGCCTCAAGAAGTACCTCTGTTCAAAGCTCAAATTTATTGTTGCAAACTTTGGTCCATTTTGTTCTGTGTTGGGGGATTTTCGGTTGTTTCATTTTGCAAAAGGTAATTTGTGTTGTTTTTGCCCAGAAATGGATGATCTTGCATTTTTGGGTGAAATCCGTTCTTTTTTCACGCTTTCTTGTTGTGTTTTCTTTTGGGGGGGGGGGGGGTTTATGGCCTTCCCCACCCTTATTATTTTGTTCGATTCCCAAAAAATTTGTCCAATTTGTGATGTTTTCCATTACAGGAAAGGCCAGTCAAAATTTAACCGGTCGCAGTACCAGGTTCTCCCAGAAAA
>JAAUXT010046149.1_pt1 | contig 25233 bp, 27 predicted proteins | sample 7278171 | NCBI WGS metagenome assembly JAAUXT01 (sample SAMN14350112, study PRJNA611818) | marine sediment metagenome | isolation source: surface marine sediment (1.8m) | place: French Polynesia: Moorea | collected 2018-08
CATGCATTATCCCCAACCCAAAATGAACCAAAAGAGCCCAAAAGATCCCAAATCAATCCTCATCTTGACCATAAAACTGCTGCAGACATACTTTTGGAAGAGGCTGCCTATAGGTGCTTTGATTTCGCTCACTCCGATTTTGCTCACTTTTTCCAAAAGCTCACAAATCGGACCAAGCTCCTCAAATCACCTAAAAACTGTTCTTGAAAGAGTTCTTTATCACTTGCGTCACGGTGCAAGAGTTTTTTCTTGATTCATGCCAAAAAGAAAGCATGCAGACAGCAGCAATCGTGTGGTTCACACATTTGGGCCACGGCAGGGTTCATCCAGGGCAGGAACATGGAACTTCCCCAGGCTGGTTTCAGATCAGAAACAACCAGGTGCACGACCCCAGGCCAGGTGCTTTGCGGTCCCATCTACAGATGCTTCCTTTTCTGGAAGGGAGAGAACGTGAGGTTGCGTCGAGGCAGAACACTGCGTGCGTGAGTGTCCAGAACACTCAAGTTTTCGAGTAAGCGGGCCGCGACTCATACTCCACAGTGCTGCACTGAACACGAAATGGCAATAAAGAGCGCGCGGCCGCGCGACCCGCGGGTGAAACACTTATCCCCGGCGCCGCGGCCTCCCGCTCCCCGAGCCGCGCCGCACCGGATGCGAAGCAACATGTACAGGCCGAGGCACCTCAACCGGAACCACGCAAATCAGATAGCAGGTCAATGGAAAGCTTCCACACGCACATCTTACCCGAGGGTTATTCCGAAGGAACATTCAGATTCACGAATGGTTCCGGTGCCCAATCTGGAGAACAAACATTCGGTTGTGCAAAAATCAGCAAAAAGACGCAATGGCATTGGTCTGCTCGATGTTGTGGCTCCTCGAAGCTGCAGGGGTCGTTGTTCCCGCTACAGATGCATCCGCATCAGGACGTGAGTCCCTCCTTCACAGAACGGCGCTGTGGCCCCGGGCCTTTCCTGGGTCCCTCGCTCCCTCACTCAGCCCGGAATATCAATGGATTAACCACATCTCTCCTGACCCGGAGGTTATGTTCTCTTTCTGCACCGAAATTCATGCTTTTGTCCGTTGAGAATTTTGCCACGCGGAACTTTCTGGCAGCTCTTGCTCCCAAGGAACTTTCGATGTCAACTTGAACAGAACATCTGATTCTGCGCCCCCTGTCGTGCATGAGTCTCACGATGTCCCAGCATGCATGTGTTTGAATATTTATAACGCAATCATCTGGCTCCCTGTTGATGCGTCCCCCGGGCTCGATTCCCGGCGGCGCGGACTCCAGATGAGCCGGCAGGATGTGGGTCACCAGGCACCACAGTGGGATTCACTGGGGCCGTGTGCAGCCCCCAGCGGTACTCCCTATTCCGGTCAAAACAACCAGAAAACTTGACCCAATTTTTCCTTGATCTAAATTCTGAACTGCTTCATTTAACACCGATACAACGATGAGTCAGCGTGCACGTCTCCAGGGTAGAGTCGCAGTCTGTTGTGTCTCTGGCCTTCAGCGGCACCGTGGATCTGAAGCATTCACAGTCCAGAGATGAAGTTATAGTTCTCACACCGTGGAGTGCGACTTTGAATTCGCACCACGATGGTCGAGATTGAAGTTTTGAGTGTGTGCCTCAAGATTTTGGTCGAGGAAGAAGGTCAGCCAAGGCTCAAGCCTTGGCTGTCCTTGTTCAGACACAAAAATCTCAAGGCACACACTCAAAACTTCGGTCGAGATCAGAGTCGTGCAAATTCAAAGGAGCACGAAATGGAAGTTTGAGAACTAACTTCTTCCACAGAGCGGTGATCACAATTCACTGTGTGTGAAAATTCGCACCACTACTTCTCACGGCCTCCGGCGATTGCGATCACCGCACCGTGGTAGAAGTGCCCATCACCATGTGTCTAACAGATTGGGTCAACAGAGCCACACTGTCATCACACAGTTTTCTCGCGTGTCTGCATTGTTGCTTGCCACTTGCAGAGAGCAACATTGCCGAATGACACGACGCGGAGAGATGCATGATTGACTGTCTCGGACTCCTTTGTGCTTTGCCAACAGTGGACCTGTGTCCACTTCACCAAACAATGCACGCAGACTGGGACTGTCAAGCCGCGCACTTGACCACTGGAGCTATCAGCCGTAATTTCCTTCTCTTCAACGCATGTCCTTGAGACTTCCGTGAAAGATACCAAGCCGTGGATCCAAAGATTCCAGAAAACATGAAACACTGTCCAAGTCGCTTCCTTCGGGAAAACACACGCATCTCAAAATTGCTGTTCGTGCAACTTGTAAAGAATGCATAAAAATTTTGTGGAGACCAGATCAAGCACTGCTGAACACGATCGTCTCTTTGGGTGGAGAGGAAGGAGACGAAAACCTGGATGAACTTTGACATGTCCTGCCTCATAACAACGTGCGAATTCGTTTTGGGGCACCGCGTCGTGCGGCACTCAGTCACATTTTCTCACCGGGCGCCTGCCTGATGATTGGTGTGCATTGTTGGGATGGCATGCACGTCGCGCCGTCCCTTATCTCTCTGGACAGAACATCATCGATTCTTTGCACCCAGCGGCTCCAGAACATCAGCACCGCGCGCAGAACAAACACAGGACCACGCAACCTGCAGCGAATCAAACATGTCAAATTAGTCCTGGCGGGGAAGGGGGCACTGGGCGGGCCACCAAGCATGCATGCTCAACTTCGGAGAAAGAACTTACAATTGTCCACGACACAAAACACTTCGCGCCGCGTTCACTTCGAGGACGCGTCGGAATAAACTTGCAGAAAGTTCTTCTGCGTGGTTTTCAAAACCGGGTTTAGATTTCTAATTTCAACAACCTATTGTTTTGACGCAATGTCTTTTCTGGTCGTGACAAAAGGACGTGACCTGAAACTTTCCATTTCTTTGTTCAGGACTTCGGGCCATGGCAAATGAAAACTTGTTTTCGCGAAGGTTCCGAGGCACAACAAGCAGGCCGTGGCACTAAGTTTCAATTCTTCACAAACATTGAGCAAGTTGTTCTGGGTTTGCCGTGGGACAAAACTGAACAGGACCGACAATTCTGAATCAGAGGGGTCCACCGAGGTGGGCTTTGGTCCACCTGAAGGGCATGCTGTTGAACGAGGTTCTTCGGCCAGAACTACGGTCCGACGAGAATATACTTCTCTCTCCACTGCGATGGTCTTGGGTCCGGACCAATTCGTGCACGAGCGTGATCTGATGTCAGGTTCCAAAGTCAACACACTTCGTCCTGAACCACCTGAATGGCTGCGATAAGAGGCAGACTGGGAATTAAAACATCGGAGAATTCCTCTTCTCATCGTCTTCAAGGCATCTGAGACGAGCCAGCATCGCTTCTGAGAGCAACCCTAATGAAAGCAGACAGCTCACGGGGCATCACGATGATTTTGCTTTCATTCTGGTTCCAAACAATGGAAGGGAGCATCACTGACTTTGCATGAGACTACGACTTTATGTGGAACCTCATGCGAAGGCGTGTGTTCGACTCTGGCACATACGACTTCAAGTTAACTCAGACGTTCTCTCTGGCTTCTGAGGAACAGAAGTCATACCAACATCCAAGTGTACAAACAACAACAATTTTCTGAAAACAAAATTGTCCCCCCCCCCTCCAAAACGAACGGTTCCGCCTGGCAACCTGTGCACGGAGCGAGCAAGCAATTTTCTACAAGTCTGAACAAAACCTTCAGCCACAAGAGTTCAAACAACACTCAGTGCCGCATCCGTGTTCCTGTTTCGGATCCCGCTGAGAGAAGAAGCGCACAGCGCGCGGGGGAAGATCACAGCGACACAAGCCGCGGAGCGGGTCAACGTTGATGACGCGAATCAATAGGAGACGAGATAAAAATTTGCTGCCGGCTTTGTCAATGAAAAGGGAGCCAATTGGATCCTGTGTGCAATCAACTCTAATAAAAGACAAATTTAACGACTTTTCCTCAGTTTGCTTTCTTCTGGCTTTCTTGTTCCAGCTACTGAAGAGAATGCAAATACAAGTCTCCCTTCGCAAACTTCAGAATTCTTGGGTGAAATCGGACTCCTTATCCGCCTGTACAGGTTCTTTCTGTCAGAGTTGGTTTCAGGCAAAATAGCATGCAACACAGCTAAAATCCCGTGCACAATGCGGTGAGAGAAATAGGTTTGCAACTGAGTTTGAGGAGTCTGTCATTGTGAACAGAATTGTTCTCTGCTTCGTCTTTGTCCACGTCTTGTTGGCTCTCGTCCTGTCAGGCTGGTATTTGCATATTTGGGAGATGAACCCCAAGGTTCCTTGGAGCAGCCGAGCATGCATCAGAAGCCAAAAGCGGGGACTGCAGAACCACGACCTGACTGCGCGAAGCCGAGACCGCACTTTGCCCAAATCACTCACAATTTAGATGTTGCGCTTTGACATGCACTCTCCAGCGAACCAAGAAACGAAAGAATTTCACTGGAAGAGCGATGAATACAAAGTGCTCGTTATTCCAGCAGATCTGAACAACGATCAAACTGTTGCCATTCTCAGGTCCCAAGTTGCTCACAGCTGCTGACTTTTTACCCCACAGTTTTTCGCGCAGCGAAGCTTTGCTTTTGAAGTTTGTTCTTATCACATCGGCGCAGAGGCGAAATCCTGTGGAATAAGCCGCCCTGATGAATGCGCCGGTTTTGTTAAGAAGTCATGATCAATGCAAATTCATGCGGCATAACTCCACGTTTCTGGCGCGATGCTTTGTGACGCACACGAACAACCCGAACAGTTCTCAGAATCTAACTGGGGTAAGCACACGCACAGGGACAAACAACACAAGAACGTCACAAACGAACGAGTACAAGTGCTCTTTCAAGTTTTTTCATCCCTCAGAACCAGTGCAGTTTGCAGAGGTTGCAAAGGACAACCCTGCACATAAGCAAAAGCTATAAACGCACTTCCTTCGCTGGCACCACACTCCCATGAGCAGCCCAGATGTACTGGGGAACCACCGACCAAGCGTGCTGAGACAGCACAAAGTGACGCCTCGAAGGTGAAACTCATGTCCGCACGAAACGGCAGCTTCCCATGCAGTTCGGACACTGCAGCGCGGACACACACATCACCTGAGTCTCCCCGCCACCTCCGAGGCCTCCAGGCCCCGACTCTAAATTGCGGCCGCGGGACGGATTTGTATTCGCAGCCAGGTTTTATTGCAGTCGTAAAGCGCTAACTCGTTACCCATATAATTACACGGGAGGTAACGAGGGTCCGATTTATCGCTGCGCGGTGGGGAGTAAATACGGCATGCGCTATCACTCAAATGGGAAAATGACCATCCGGTCTGCAAAGCGACGCACAGAGCTCAGGGCCTGAAGAGTTGATGGGGTGCCGCATTTTACTGCTCTGAACCACAACGACTCAAACGCACCAGCGTCGTGTCTGGCTGAAACAAACACCTGCCCTTGAGACTCCGCGACACCGACTCTTCCTGCCGGCGCCACACAACACTGCAGAACCAAGAATCACAACTCAGTTTGAAGCACTGCAGAACCAAAAATCACAACTCAGCTTGAAGCACATCACAGTATCACAAGAAGAGAGGACCAAGACCATTGACGCCGAATATCCACGCCAACTCGTGTTGGTCTGTTCTCGGCACTGACCTCAGGCGACAAGAGCACTGGATTTGCACACTCGTGAATAAAACATCTCACAGTGTGCTGCGCTGTTAATCAAAGAGAACTTGTCGCCGTTTTTGACAAACGACTCGCTTCAAGCTGGATTTCAGCTTCGAGTCAGGTGCCGCCTGACAGTGTTCCAAGAACAAGTATTTGGCATTACTTGGCAATTCCAATGCATGCAAACGCCAATCGCTGAGGGGGAAAAACTGCATTGGGATGTGCTCTTGGTTTGCAGACAGGAAAAAGTGTGATTTGATCGACAGGCAATTCATTTGTTTCAGGTTCTGCTGACATCCTTGCACTGGTAAAGCTGCATTTGCGAAGGCGACCCAGTGAGTGACCAGTGACGACAAACCGTCACGTTTTCATGCAGAGAACAGCATGTTCTGACAGCAACATAGCCGTTCCCTTGGTGAGCAAACAGGATCGCTGGGGTATGGAACAGGCGTCCAACCGTTGGAAAAATGTCCTCGTCTTGGGAGGAGTTCCAAGAGTGGTGCCTCCTCGACTCTCCACACCCCCATCCCAAATTGGATCCATGTTCACAAAACAGACGATGGCGATCACCTCATGGTCGCGTTTTTCGTCGGCAGGAAAGAGAAATCAATCGACGAATTTCACAACAGAAAACTGTGTTTACGTGGTGCTGAACACACAAATAGAAACAGTGTGCAAATTGACAGCCTTTGCACTTCACCAAAACAAAATGACGTTTCAAACATCGGTTGAATGACCAGTCAGAACAATGTAAACTGATCACGAATGTGATCACCATCTTGGGTTTGTCTTTTTAACGAAGGATTGCGACTGTTTTTCATGCTGTTGAAACTTCGAGACACTCGAAAACTGACACAGCATACCCTGACCCATTTTGCCCGAGGAAAGTGAATTCGCATGGTCTGAATTATCTCCTTTTCGCACATGTTTCTAACAGTTGTGGGTAACACTGAAGAGCAAAGAACCAAAGCAGAAGAGTTCCGCTTCAACAACAAAATGTTTTGAACAACCACAGATTGTTCCCCTAAACCTCACACTTTTCACCACGGAATTTAAAATATTACAAACACCCATCCACCCAGATGGACAACGGATCCCCTCACCATACTTCGAACAGTACACATAAGACTCTGTGAACTGCGCCCAACAAGTCAAACACAAATTCGAATCGCATTTGCAGTGTTGACTGAACAAATGATCCAGAAGTTCACGATGAACTGCTCAACTGTACTGCGAATTCAATACTGATCTGCGACTCACGCAGCTGTGACGACACGCCGCATTTCACGTCCCGTAGTAGTAGTCTTCATAATACGCTTGAGCTGCAGCCGCAGTTTGCATGAAGTCCTGGGCCATTTGCATGTGCTGTTGTTGCTGCTGTTCTGGTTCTGAACCGGGGGGCTGCAGCGGTGGATACCTTCCAGAGGAAGCGTCCATCATCCGACTCGCGTATTGACTTGCACTGAGCATGGGAGTGCCACTGCTGATACTGCCCGACGTGGTGATTGGGATGTAATACCCCGTTCCTGGGAGCAGATGGTTCATTGGTGGCAACGCCTGTGTTTGAGAGCCGGGAGTTCCAGGGGTCGCAGGAGTGCCTGGAACACTCGTAGTCGGACTGTCGCCAGGTGGCTCGCTTGTTGCGGTGTTGCAACCAGTCGGAGGTTGGTCACGAGTCAAGTCAGCTGATGTTGCGACGGGCGTCGCGCGACTTGAGGCTCGGAACTTTCGGCGTTTTTCGGAGACACCACCGCCCCGGCCTCTCGACTCTGACTGGTGAGTCTTGACGTGAATGTTGAGTTGTGTTTTGGATATGAACGCGGACCCACAGTCTGAGCACAGGAAAGGACGCTCACCTGAAAGTGCATGAAGCGCATTGAGCCTCTCGGCGACCACACCTCGACGCTTCTCAAAACAAAGCCATATCTTTCCACAAACACAGGCACCAAATGGCACTCCGCTGAGTAATTGTGTACATGGACTTCGCGTTTCACCAATGCGTGCAAAAATGTCAAAAAATGTAAGTCTACCTGTGTGGATGCGCTTGTGTTTGACTAGCGCGCTGTGTTCTCTGAAGCCCTTGCCACAAGTCGAACACACGTACGGCCTGTCACCTGTCAAACCAACGCAAACGACTGGAAACTCGAAGCTGTTGGGGAAACCAGGATATGACACAACTAGCATGTGACATTGGACTGAACAGCAAAACCAAGTCAAGGACGCACGACAGACCTTGAATCAGCGACAAATTGTACCTGTGTGAACGCGCATATGGATCTTCAGGTTGTGCGGACTCTTGTAGTTCTTGCCGCAACTCGTGCACAGGTATTTCCGCACGTCTGAGTGACACTGCAAAGCGCGTTTCGAAAACGTTTACGTCGTAATTGTGTCGAAACTCCCATAAATCTTCACATGCACTATGGTCAAACAACACAGCAGTAAACTCAACAATTTGCCCAGTTTGCGAAAAAATGTTGAGAAGCAGAGACTTGTCATTTGTCCGCACCTTCATGTGTTCCTTCAGTTGGTGACCCCACAGATACCGCTCAGAGCAGTGCTCGCAGCAGAATGGCTTGTATTCCGGAACTGAACTCAGTTCTTCAAAGCTGAACCCGCACAGACTATCGTCACTGTCCCTGTCAAAAATGAAACACTTGTCAGGCTTGAGACACAATTAGCAAAGGCAACGTCATGAATGGAGCTTCTCGAAGATGTGCGTGTAGGAGCCCTGAACTGCTTCGGGATTCACGTGAGTGCCTGGCCCAAAGAAGAAATTTCTCAGTAAGAATTTCGTCAACAAGAACTCAGGATGAAACAGGCAAGGTAAATACGCTAGGTGTGAGACGAAAGCTCTTTGAAATTCACACGAGAAAAGCAAGACCAGCCACCGTTTCTCCTCCTTCTCTTGGTCCGATTCCTCGTCAATCGCGTAAGATTTTCCAAGCCTCGCGCGCTTATCAATCAGTTCTTGCGACGGCGCCGGGTCGGACAGCTTGCGCCGCGCAGCGCCCCGAGGCCGCCACGCCGCAGGCACCCGGTCCGTGGCCGAGCCGGTCCGGATTCCGTATCGGTCTGCAAAACGAAGCAGCGCCTCGTTACACACAAGTAGACGACCTGGCTGAACAAGCGCAACCGACGCAAAGGGATCTTCAAGGCTCATCTGCGAAAACACGAAGCGAATTTTTGTTTTCACGCTTCACTAAGCATGAGCTCTTGATGAGGTAGAGTTACACACCCTTGAACTTGGAGACCCAGTCGCCCGTGATCTTCTCGTGAGACTCGTTCATCTGCTGACAGATGGCCTGCGGAAAACAACAATAATACAGGTGTTTTGCGCCCACAACGATCACGCATAATTTTCGACGGGAGATGTTGCATTTCGCAGCCTGTCAGTGACAACTGACTGCGATCAACTGTGTACCACGGACCTGGGCAGCGACTGTGATGGTCTCGTCCGTCACTGGCTGATCTCGATTCGTCATCTCCCGATACCAGGTGAACATGGACTTGAAGAGAAAAGCGTCGTCCATCCTGCTGCCTTCGGCTGCAGCCAAAAGCCTGAAAGGGCAAGAAGCAACAGTTTGTAACCACAAGATGCATAGAATTCGTGTGCACGCACGCACGCACACACACCAAACACAACGACTTTGCCACACACAACTTGCCATTTCAAAAATCAAGGAATACGATTTCAATGAAGCTTCCTGTTTCAGGTGAACAACATCAAAACATACATCCAAGTGATTTTCGTGAAGATTGCTGAATTGGGCGATAATAGAGGTTCCCATGTCAGAGCCACCTGCCCATCTGATTGGACGTTTTGCTTCCTTAAATGCAAGCACGCCCATTCTAAAAGTCCTGTTCCGCAATTGTACAGCAGGTATGTGACCGAACTTGTTCAAAATTAGTTGCATTTGGCCAGAATCAACTCTACCTTTTTCCTGGATCTGGAATCCAAACCAGCTTCGCTTTTGAGAGAGGAGGCAAACGAGAATGATTCACCGGAAAAACAACACTGGAAAGTTTTTCTGTGGAAAGTCTGAAGAACATTGCAGTGGAACTGGGATCGTTCAGTCAGAGTGAACTGAAGGATGCAAGCTGAGTTGAGAACAAGTTGATGTGACTTTGGTGTTTCGGTGCAAGCGCCAAGTTTCATTTCAGGCCCTTTCGACGTTGAAGGCATCGTGTGCCTGTCATTCCTGTCCAAAAATGGCGAACAAACTTGACTTTTTTGTGTTTTACGATGAAGATGATGATTTGGGAGCACGATTTGCCGAATTCTTTGTGAACAGGTGAAACAACAAGACTCTCCACAAATCTAGATACAGAGAACGATATAGATCTGAATTTGCTTCACTTTGTTTCTCGTTCTATCGTATGTCTTCTTCGCAACAAGGTGGGAGAGAGAATTCAAGCTGAAATGAATCTACCAACGGAGAGACGGGGTTGTCGGGAAGATCAAGCTGGAAGCGCTGTCGCACAATATTGAGAGGTACGCTGGTCGCTGCCAGGCTGGTCCCTACCAGGGGGTAGGTCCAGCAAGTGTGGCGGGGGGCCCCGACTCCGTGTTCGCCCCCGACCAGATCCTGGGTCTCCCCCCCCCCCGGGGGGTGGGCCGACCTGACAGGTGAGAGAACCCCAAAACACTGCAGCTCAATGTGCGCTCGTCCACACCTTTGCCACCCTACCCACTCCACATCACCCCAACTCTCCCCACATCACAAAGCAGCAACCTTCAAGGCAACTTCTTACGGTCGTTTGTTGGGGAGTCACCTATGTAACATTTGGGATCAAAAGGGACGGTCGAGGCTTGACAGAAAATATCAGGCAGGTATCACTTCTGACCCTCTGGCGACATTGACGATGTAAACTTTTCGACATGCAGTCATCTGTGAGAAAAAATCGGAGCAGTTATGGGATCTCTTTGCAGGAGTGCAATTACGGTTGTGGTGTTCACAAAGGAATTCATGAGAAATGCGTTTTCCAAATACGCCAACGTGGCTGCGTTTGGACAGTTGCTGGAGTACGTGGCCAGTAGCACGCCGCGCTACATACCCGTCGGTGTCGGGCTGCGCGATGAAGAGTTTCCGTCTGCGATTCAGGCAAGCTGTGACACACACAGATACACACATTTGCAAGAGTGATGCACTGCAGTCAAGACCAACAGAACTCAAATAGCTCAGGGATCCCAACAACTTGTGTTCTTGTTGTCACTCAACACGTTTTGTCTCAGAACGTGGTGAACGTGGCCAAGTTCCCCGACTGTGGCTGGGAGACCGAGGCGCAGACGTGGCGTCTGCTGGACAACGTGCTCGCTGAGAACCACCTGCTGAGCGAGGAGCAGATGCAGAAGCTCGGCATCACGCGCTGCAGATACATACCACCGGAACAGAGTACGCGTGTGTGTGTGTGTGTGTGTGTGTGTGTGTGTGATCAAACAATCTGGGTCTTCAGACCCATTGAGGCACCGAATAATCTTCTCAGATGAAGTGCGACAAACAAAACGTGTTCCTCATTGTCAGGAATGGTGAATGACAAGTTCCTGAACGAGTACGTTGGAAACCGTATTTGCAACGAGTATGTTCCTCTGGGAATACACCTCAACGTTGACCACGCCCGGCTCGAGTAAGTAGCACGCAATAAGATCTGTTGTGACTTTGACATGTCCGTTTGTGGCAGAAGCTGACTTTTGTTCTCCTGAGTACAGAAGAACACACACACACACACACACACACACACACACACACACACACACACATTGCTCCACACAGAAAACTTTTTTATTTGGGGATCAACTGAACACCACTTTTCCACAAGTGAAGACAAAATTGATTGCTTTGCACTTTGCAATATATTTGTTTCAGAAACAAATCAAGGGTTTGGCATTTGATAACCTTCTTGAAAATTGTTTTGGAATTTGGTGTTCAACTCAAACATCAGAGTGACTTTTGGTTGTTGCACGTTGTTGCAGTCAGTCGTTCAGCCTTTTCCTCATATTGCTTGCAGGCAGATCGAAAAGATAGACCGCGACCCGCGGGTGTACATCTTGAGGATGTTGGTTTATTGGCGAGAGGAGCAGGACAAGCAGAGGAAAAGTGAAGAGGAAATTATGGACACTCTGTGTGCAGCTCTTCGGGACGTACAGCGCATGGACATCCTGAACGATGTACAGCAATACAAAGGTTCGATCAATGCTCCGATCGCAGTTGGCCTGCACCGGCACTTTGTACAGTGGTGACTCAAACTCTTCTGTTGGTGAAGAATGTTGTTTTGCCTTTCACAGATGATTTCAACCAAAAGAAACGACGGGCAGAAGAGGAGAGAAGAGAACGGGAAGCTCAGCGAGAAGAGCAGGCGCAGCGAGCAAGAGTCAATGATGAAGTCTTGTACGATCGTGAGAACGGCGACACAGTCGGCATCCAGGAGGAAACGTCGCCGAAACAAGTTCAGCGAGAAGCCGCACGACACCCTGCCACAAATACAGTCATAAAGGGCGCGCGAGGTGTTCAGGGTCAAACCTCTGCGAAGCAAGTACAAGATACATCTGTGACAAACGTGGAAGTGCATCCGCATCCTGCCGACGAAGTGGACACCAATGGGCCTTTCCCCGAAGAGCAGCTATCCGCTGCGCAGGCTCAGTCTGTCCACGACATCCACCACCGCGGCGCGATCGACCCGGTTTTCGGAGACACCCTGTGTCACCAGGTGGAGCTGCGGGGCGGAGGGGATGGCAGCACGTTACGCGACGCGCCGCCGACAGCGCTCATTCCACAAGCAGCTCATCACGCCCACACTGCAGGTCAGAGAAGTTTTCACATTGTTCGGCCCTGGTTCCTGTGGGTAAAAAGACGTCAAATCCCCAGGGTGTGGAGTGAACGAACACGAAGATGAGTTGTCCAAGAATTGCGACCACACCATTCTTTTGAACGCATTGTCCGGCGGATGTGCCGTTTCCTTGCGCGCACCTTTTTCGACCATGTACCACCGACATTTGCATACAGGTCAAAGCTCAAGATCAGCACGAATGTTTCTGCCTCCTTATGTCACTACAAAGGGGGCGACATTATCGCTTAACCGTGGTACTTTGAATCGCAGGCGGAGGCCGCGTCTTCAACATGTGGTGTTCTTGTTTGCAGAACAAATCGAGATGCGAGACCAAAGCAGGTTCCCCGACAAGGTTCCGTGGTGGACGATTCCTGCGGCCGTCATCGTCACTGCCCTGGGGACTGCCGTCGTTTGCAGGCGTTTGTCCAAGTCTTGAAGATACGCGCAAAGACTCGACAATTGCAACAATCCTTCTGCTGAGACTTGCCAGGCCTTCACACACGGTGCGGACGCAAGCAGCGAACGCGCCTTCAATTTTGGACCAAGGAGAAGCCCAACACACACACCGTCAACTGAACTGATGAGACGACGAGCAGTTGACTTCTAGCAGTTGACTCTGCAACATGGTGTCTGGTCATGACGAGGACGTCTTTCTTTCCTGGATACGTCAGACCTGAGTCTGAGCCATGTCCACAGGAGTTACCGGTGCCTTTTTATAATCATGTGATCACCAAGAGGACACTGTGATTGGCAGACACTGCCGTGTGGATTGATCAATGTGCATGCACAATAACCAAAGCTATTGCTGTCGAATTTATTGGTTTTCCATGTGAAGCGTTTTCTTATTTTCAATGGCAAAGCAAATGAGAATCAGGGAGCAAAATACCGAATTTTGATTCACTTGAAACCACGCGATCTTGACGGTTACAAGCTTCATTGTAAATGAAATTGCGGCAGCGAAACCTTCCGAGATCGCAGACCTGCACGCGGATATTTGTGTGAGAATGCAAAAGCCTTCCATGTATCTGCTAATTGAATGAAAACTTGCAGTGAGCAGACTGCGTTGAAGAGCAGCCTTTACACAATGTACTCCCAGTATGTTTCAAAATATAACGTCGGTTCACTTGTTCTAGGAATTGAAATGTTTGCTTGTGTATCAAAATTGTCGGAATGTGTCTGGTTCGCACAGGACCTGATGCTCAAATTCATCCATAAAATGCTCTGAGGTGAGAAACTTTGCCAACTCGGTCTGTCTTGACAGCAGTTGTCTTTGACATGTCTGGCAAACAGATTTGTAAGTTTTTTAGTGAAGCAGAAGTTGTTGGTTGGTGGATAGCATCACGCTGTTCACGTGAGCACATCTCAGTGTGTGAAGGTGTCCGTCACACGTGTTACTTGTTGAGCAGCGCTTTGATTCGCTGCTGCAGCGCGGGAACCCACTTCATGTAGCCCACGCTGGTGAAGTGCAGATAGTCGAACATGTCGCTCTGGTCTATCGTCCCTGAAATGCAGTGACCAAATGTGTCTCCAACTTGCTCTTTGTGTAGGAGCACGCCACTGTCTGATGGCCGTGTCTCCGCAAAGGGCAGAATGGAAGAACTTGAGCCCTGCCGTTTCGATCCTTGATGAACGTCACGGAAACGGATCCTACCGTCTTCCCGGACGAAGAGCGCCGGGTCCATCTGGTGGAAGCTGCACGCCTCGCACTGCGCCACCTCGTGCTCGAGCTGAGCGTTGATCTCCACCGCCCAATCGCGCCACTTGTTGGGCCGCGGACCCTTCGGCGGGATTCCCTGAGTACAGACACGGAAAGTGGAACAGGGTGTGGAGGCGCAGCATCGCATTGGACCCCAAAATTCCTTTACTGATTCAAGCCAGCTTGAAATACTGCTGTCGTGAACTTTGTGGAGTTGAGAAGACTGCGCCAGGTCATCTGTCTTCTCCAAAGCAAAGAAAACGCACCACGACGATGATGTGCGCCGTCGGGTGCTTGTCGCGGAGGCGGCGCACAATGCGCATGACGCCGACGCTCACAGCCCACGCCGTCTGTGTCACGTTGTTCGTGCCGCACAGAACCACCAACACCTGCATAATAAGCCCGCGGAGGCGATTGAGACTCAAAACCCTCTGTTCTAGGGCACCGCTCCCCGACACGACGGCGCAACATGACCGAATGAATTTGTTGAAATTCACTCACTTTGGGCGAGAGGTTGTCGGTGTCGCCCTGCTCAACACGCTGTAGCACCTGCTCCCACCGCTCTCCACCGACTCCCATGTTCACGCAGTTCAGTGGCTCAAACAACTCTCCCCAAAACTGCAAAATGAGACCGTCGACTTCCGTCATTTGTGTGATGAACGAAAAACGTAGTTGTCGAAAAAGACCAATTTTCCCCCAAGTCCACCCTCTATGTGATCCGTGTGAATGGCGAGGTTTTCGTGTCACTCACGTCGTACATCTGCATGTACTCGATGAGCGAGTCTCCCACCAATACGACGTCCGGTCCTGATGTAACAGTCGCCTGCAACACGAACAAAACAGGCGCCACGCCTCGTTTCGCGTTTTCCCGAGTCGCCCTGTTATTTTGCGGCGTTTTTTGCGTCCTCACAGCAAACCAAGCAAACGACACGCACGTTCTTCGGCGAGAGACAGAACCACTCAGTCTGTTGGCAAATAAATGTCTCCTCACCATTTGACAAGTTCGACGTTCTGGGAGATGGATTCCGTTTGATTTCCCAAATTTTCAACAATTCTCACTGGAAAAGAAGAACATGTTTTGGTGAAATTGTTCCGACACCTTGCCGTAAATCTTATTTTTATTTCAACTTGGGACGAAACACGTTTCAGAATGGATGACAAAGTGCTGCAAATCCTTTTGCAACCAGCATTTTATTCATACAGAAATTTACAAGAGCAATGCACACAATACAATTGTCACCATGTCAGGCCAAAAAGTACGCTCACAGACTCGCAGGCAATTGCGCAATTCCTTGCAAATAAAACACGGAAACTTTTTCCTTTTCACTGAGCGACTTTCACTCTCACCTTGAATACTTCACATGATGACCAGACTCTTTCGTTCAACACTGATACTTCTGCTGTCCTTGGAAAATGTTGGGCAAGAAGAGTCCGAAATAATTTTACGGAAACTGTCCTTCCACCAAGACAAGCGCAATCACAAAAGTCAGCCATGGAAATGTGGAGGTCAAAAGAAAAACAGCAACAAAATTTCACTGATTGACTTTGGTCACTGGGGTAAACTCCTGCAGGTGCAGGAGCTGACTTGTTCGCATCACAACTGTGCGCGTGGCACGTCTTACAACGAGGGTCCCAAGATTTCCCAACGAATCTCCTTCAGACATATCTGGCCACGAACCTTCGTTGTCGCAGCAAAAGAAGGGAGACAAAATGAGGAAGAATGTAGAAAGAAATTCAAGTGATATTGAACACACAAAGAACAACGCAAATCATACAAACATATGTACACCCCCCTTCCCCTTGGCTGCAAAGTCGGACACACATAACCCAGATGGAAAAACGGCATGCGCATCCACAGTCAGTGAAATCTCTGCACCCCACAGGAATGATGTTTGAAATTCTGCACATGATTCTTTTCTGCTACAGCGCAGAAGACACAGCAACAAACAAATGTGACTTATGTCATCTGAATTCCAAGAATTTCACAAACTGTCCAACTCCGTCAAAATCTTCGTTCCTTCCGTTGACACAGAATACGCACACCATTTGGTCCCAGTCTCGTAACAGAATAAACCCACAGGAACAATCTCAGCATCACGCAGACCGGTAAAGCCAGCTGAAACTCAGCGGCTTTTCACAAAACTGATTTCTGCGACTTCCATCACACGGCCTGACCACCTTCCACGTCAACAAAACGCAATTTATTTGTCAAAGAATGTCAGAAGCCACCAATGTCCAAAAGGAATTTACTCGTGTTCGACATTTCCGAAAAAAACTGAACAATAATCCACCGAACAATTCACACACGGCCATCGTACTGCGACGTCGCTCGAACGAGAAAACAAATCACAGGTTCTTTTGGCCCTGTTTACGCCACACACAACACAAATACCGAACCTGCTGATTCGCAATGTCTCTTGAATAACACATTCGAAAAGTTTCTGGTCAGACGCGAACGAACGCCTGAACTTTTTCTCAAAGTCATGACGACGTCACTACACACAATAAATGCACAAATTATGCTTGCGAAACGAGAGATGAAAACCAGCACTTCGTCAAGAAATGTGGCACTGTACTTTGTTGCCAGAACGAAATCGAAAACCCCGAGACAACGCTCATGGAAGAAATGACCCAGCGAAATCATAACAAGCAAGCACCATCTGAATTGCAATGTGACGGTTTTCGTCAAAAGGGCGAGCGAAAGTTCGACAACACAGATTCTTGAAGCCGTGGACATCCTCTGTACTTTAGATCGCACGGATACCAGTTGGGTAAGTCGTGTGTTGCATGCAGATCCAGGTTCTCAGCCTCGATGCTTGGGCCCCTGGTGGTGGCGGGACGAACCAGCACATATCACACTGAAGGTCTGGGACTTGAAAATGCAAACTCTTTTCTTCGTTTCCAGGCGGAAAAACGGCTCCGACACAAAACCCCGTAATCACGTGATTCAAGCCGTGGATCCTTTCGATGAACAGTTGACGATGCGGAAGAGATTCAAGTCCCATCCTCAGAAATCGGTTCTGTCCACACCACCCAGCCGGTGGAACCCAGCCTCAATCTCCTGCACTTATAGATCAGGAACTGCGGACCCAGCATCAGACGCCCCGTCAGCCGTGAGAAAGTTTTTGAGTAGACTCTGGATCTCTTCGCACAGGGGCTCAGCGAACTTGAGATACCCTTTCTGGGTGAAGTGCAGGTAGTCATACATGTCATGGTGGTCTATCAAACCTGAAATGAATCAAGAACTGCATGCCAATAGGGAACTCAGTCTTTGCGGGTACATCTTGCTGAACTCTGCAAGATGTAATTTTTCTTCCACCAAGCGTTCGCCGAGGGACGTTCGAACCAACTTGGCGCTTACACCCAGAACTCGAGAAGGTTTTTCCTCACCATTGGGCTGTATGTAGAGACTAGGATCTATCGGAGAAAACTGCACGTTTTCAAGCTTGGGTAGGAGTTCTTCCAAACTGCTGTTGATCTGAGCGATCTTCTCTCGAAGTTTGTTCGGCTTCTGGCCTCGTGGAGGTATTCCCTGAAAGCGACAGCTATTCGTGTGGTTCTCGCTCTTTGTGCAAAACACTGGTTCTTGTCTTCCTCTCCACCCAAAAACGCACCAACCAAACGCAAACGGGATTCTGTGTGCTTCTGGGTGAAAGTTCATGAAAACGGGTCCGACCGAAATCACCCCTGCCATACTTTTCAGAGAAGAACCAGTGAAACTGGTCGGAGCGCTAGGATAGCAGGTCTAAACTCACCACAACAACGATCTGTGCCTGCGGCTGTTTCTCCTGCATCGTGCGCACGATCTCAAGTATTCCGGCCGTGACCTGCTCCGCCGTATGGTCGTGGTTGTTCGTCCCACACAGCAGAACGATAACCTACAAGACACGGGCAACCCACCATGAGGCATGAAATCAGCCACCAGGTCACCAAATAAACAACCCGGGGCATAGACAGAGACAGACACGTACACGCACACACACACACACACACACACACACACACACACACACACACAGGGAAAAGAAAGACTCAAGACGACAAGAAAATGTCTGAGACGTTGAGACAACGAACAACAACTACCATGCAAAACAACATCCTGGCATGATTTCATTCTTGGGAGTCCAACGGTCGACAAATATTTCAAGCAAGCGAACAATCTGAGCGATCAGCACACGATGTGAAAAGTACCTTGGGCGAAAAATTCTCAAGTTCTCCATTTTGTACCCTCCACAGAATGTGCTGAGTTGCGTCTCCGCCAATTCCAAAGTTCAAGCAATGCATGGGGACGAACAGCTTTTCCCAAAACTGCACAAAATAAAATGACAACAACTTTACAACAGATAGTTTCTGACAAAATTACCTTCGGGGAGAAATTTTCTAATTCGCCATTTTGCATTCGCCACAGGATATGTTGTGTCTCATCTTTTCCAATTCCGAAGTTCAAACAGTGCATAGGAACGAACAGCTTTTCCCAGAACTGCGGAGCGAAGAAACGAATGGGAGAAGTTTGTGCCAAATGTACATCTCCATCAATGGGTGCAACTCCGAAGATGTCAGCATTCAAAGATGAAACCGAACATTAATAGATGTCAACACGAACATTTCAGTGCAACATTCCAGCAGATCTAGCTTATCCATGTCCACAGAGTTCAGTTGCGAATACGACTACGTCCAGGGAATGTCGCTGCTTCGACTACCAAATATTGTTTCAATCTCTGCAGGGATACTCACGTCAAACATCTGCATTTGCTGAATGAGGGAGTCTCCGATAAACAACACTTCCGGCTCCCTGTCCTTAGCACGAATAGTGAACCGTTCGTGCTGAAAAAACACCAACAAAATGAGACAGTGCAGCCGTCCAGTCCAAACAGACAAAAATGGTCCACGCGCAGGAAAGACGAGGCGAAGAAAATGACCGTCAACGTCTCAATCGTGAAGCTCGTCTCCCCCGAAGGTTCACAGAAGGCATCGCTCAGTGCAGAGTTCGGGTTGTCCACAAACTTCCCGACAAAACAGTCTACTCTTCCGATTGCTTCAGCTGCGACCCAACCAAGTGGTTTCAACGCAACGTCTCTGGATCCACGCACAATCAACGCGTTGGTCTAGATCTAGACTCGACAGAACAGATCTGCTGCAGACTTCGGTGCCTGGAGCAGCGAGACAGAAGCTCAGTTTACCATGCTCATCCAGCGCCCGTCACCCTGCACGTCTTCCATCTGCACCGGAGTCGCCGCGAGGTTCATTGGCGCAAATATTGATGATCACAACAAATTAAAAGGCAACTGCAGACAATTTTAGTCGCTTTTCCAAGTTTTTGTGGGTCTCCACACCGGAAGTAAGTTTCCTGGTCGTCAGTGCGCAGGTCACACGCTTAAACACTTTGACGCGTCAAAGCTGTGCGCGAAATTTGGCGGGAAACCGGAGAGGAGAACAACCATCCTGAGACTCTTTCAAAGTTTCAAAGAATAAAATCTTTGACAAATGTATGATTGTCAGTTTTCTGCGCGTTGGCAGACCACTTTGTGTCCACAAAATCTGGCCAAAATCGTGGGCAAAACTGAAAACTGTGAAAAAGTACCCGGTAGCCACTGACTGCTGAAATTTGGTTTTCCGCAAGATCACGGGCCTGCATCCATCTTCCTGAAACTCACTGGCCCGTTTGACGAAAAATACATGTAAAACGGATCGTCAGGCGCAAAAATAGAGGACCTTTATTCTTCGACGCAAAAATACAGTGACATGAGGGTCTCACCCTGTTTGCAACACCCCCTTGTAAATTTCTACAGCAGATTCAATGCCATGCGCAATGATCACAATTCCCAAGAAAATCGACTGCAGCGAATCAGTTGTCACATCTGTACTTCAAAGCTTGAACGATGGTTTCCATAAAACACGTACATGTAGTATCAACTCCAGGCGGAAGTTGAGCGCGACCCAGCTTCTGAGACAGGCGCTACACGCACCTCATTCCACGATTCCAGCAGCAGAATTGCGAGTATGATCAGCGTCAGCTGCGAGGGGAAGAAAAGGTTTCTGTCAGTTTAAAGAGCCGCGAACAAAATGTCCGCGAGCGAGCAACAGGTGCACAAACGTTTGAGGTGTTGCCAATGCACACTTAATTTTGTAATCTGCTATTGGAGTACATTTGGGTGGGTTGGGGGCATTCACTTTGTTTGAAAGGCCGCATCCCCAACCCCCAAGAAATAACTGTTGTTCTTTTTTGGCACGACGCCAGTGAAAAGAGCAGCATGTACATAAATTCTACCTGAAGAGCCAGCATTACAGCCACAAAGACGAAGAAATAAGTCTTGTATTCCTCCATTTCTTGACTGACCTTTGCGAAGCAACCCTGAACAAAAAGAGACAAGCAAATAAACAGAGAAGACCGATACATTTTTTTGAGCTGTGACTTCACTCCAAACGGAACCTGAACTGGATCTTCTTTCAAGAACGCTGCACATGTTTCTCAAGGGAGTCCAGAGGTGGAACATGTTTCACTGTCGTACAGAATTTTCCAGCAGAATCAGCTCCCTTCTCCAAGATGAACAAGAAACGAAAGCCGCACCGTCGTGTCCAAGCTCTGTCTCCACCAGAGGGAGTAGACGCGGTTCGGAGCACTCACCGTGTTTTTGTTGCTGTTGAGCTGGTTTGGCGTCACTGCGCATGTGTCACTGACATTGCGGAAGTTCATGCCTTGCACCTTGCAGCAGGAGAAGGGCGTGAGCAGTTTGATGCGCACCGTGTGATCCTCGTGGTCTTCTTCATCGTGGTCTTCTTCGGTCAACTGGATGTCACGGGAACGGTCCCAGCGCTTGGCCTTGTCGTAGTCACGATAACTGTCCACTCCACAACACTGGAACTGTCCCGAAAAGAACACGAGAGACAATTTTGAGTTGAAGCGAAGAATCACTTGCTTTCCCCAGAAGCTTGTGCTCAACAAACAAGACAACAAAGATCAACGAGCACGCGGCTATTCGCGCTTTCCTTGAACAAGTATTACTCCTGCAGTCAGCATTACTGTTTCTTCCAATTGACTTGTGAATTGACTTGTGTTTGAAACACAATTGGGTGGATGAAAGGGACCACAGGGATCATTCACTGGGCAAAGGATAGGCCCGACCCTTCGACCTCACAGGTCTGTCCGCACGACGGGGAGGTGGAGAGGTCCAACAGTGACCCCCCACTCGGACCTGACCTTTGGCCCTGTCCTGGGACGAGCACTGTTACCAGCACCCCTCCCCATGTAGCAGTGATGCGCGCGCGCGCGCACACACACACACACACACACACACACACACACACACACACACACACACGTCAGGTTTATTGTTCGTCTTCTCCGGCAAACACGGTTCTCTCGTAAAGCATGTGGGGAAAAAGAAAGGCTTGCAACTGTTCGAGTGGGCAAAAATTTTCTCACATGAAGCTGGGCCACGTTCCAGATGACTGAGTCCAGTTCGGTTGAGTCGATGGCCACAAATTTCTTTTCGATGGAAATACGCAGAATTTTTTTTGACGTTTCTTTGAACTGCAAGAGACAGACAATCCGCACAAAGGAAAGAGTGAGACTTCCTGGCGCAAACCGTGATTTGTTCTGTTTGCAACACATGCATGAGACACACCTCGAGCAAACAAAGGCCACCCTGACCTCGAGAAAAACTACCCCACCCAACCGACCTCAACAACAAGACCCACTCGAGCACACTGATAAACTTTCACTCAGGGTTGGATATTTACCTGTCCGGAAAACACCATCGTCACTAATATGGCCTGGATGAGGATCAGCACAATCAGTACAATCACGTACTGCAAAACAGAAGCAAAACTTTGAAGTAAAAAATCTGCCGCTCACCGCCTTCATTCACAGTTGAAGTCCATGGTTAACAGCAGCTGGCCAGTGCCATCGTGTCACCGCTGATATCCAATCTCCATGCAAGGAAATTTCAGTCCAGGGAAATTTCCCTGCACCGAAATTTCCTTGCACGGCGGGGGGGGGGGGTCAAGGAAATTTGCCTCAGTCAGCCAGACGGACAGTTACAGTAGAAACAGTGTCAGCCGCCGCGGCTGATAAAAAAGCATCGCCTGATCAGAAAGACAGACAGACAGAACAAGCCACTCACAACAATAAGGAGTGTCTTGCTCTTTATGCACACTCCGATGTATCCGTACAATCCGAGCAGCACGAAGAAGAGACCGACGCAGCAGACGACGATGGCTCCCAGCTGCACGTAGCCGTCCATGTCCTCCTGCGCCGCCTCCCGCTCAAACTTCTTGTCCTGCAGAAAGAACTCTGCTTTTCCCACTTCGAAAGCATCAACTGTCTGAAGCACGCTTGTGGAACAATCACACAAGACTTCTTGATTGGGATCACCCAAGACCCGAAGGGTGTGGTCTTTGACCAAAATCCCTGAGTCTTTGGCCCCGAGCTTTTGCGTGTGACTGAGAACCACGCACAGTCCAGGGTGTGCAACCTTTCAAGTGCCTGACGTGTATAAGACGCACCTTTCAGTCCTAAAATTGAGTACCAAAAGTTGGCGTGCGTCTAAAATATGGGTAGGAGATTACCATAATTTTAATGTGACCTGATACAACGGTATTTGTTTGATCCAAAGTGACGCTTCACTTATGAAAAAAGACTTCTTGGTGTTGTCTCTTGTTTGATGACACAAGCTCCCCCCAGAGTTCAACGAAAGGAACTGACCTTGTCTCCCTCAAGGCGCAGGGTTTCGATCATGTCGGGGATGGCGTCAACGACGCTTCGTCCATCCTCGGCAACGCTGTCGTCGAAGCGATAGTAGATTCCGGCGCACAGCAGCGCGGTGCCGATCAACTGCAGGAAGAACAGCTCAACGGTCAGTGACCCTCACAAACACGGAGACGGATGGTGTGCCCTTGAGAATCCGACAGGCGTTCCCATCGGAAGGGATTTTTCTGGCTCCTGGAGAAATGCATGTGGGTTTCACAGCTGCTCCATTCACATCAACAGACAAAACCCGGGTCTGCCTGTCAGGCCTGTAGTTGAGTTTTTGGCTGACAGACCATTGGATTTTAGATCTAGATCTGTTCCACAAAGTAGACTCGAGAATCTAATGGTCCGTTCTCAAACAGAAGCGGGGGTTGGGGAATCTGAACCCACAGATATAGACTCCACATCGAATGAGGACTCTGGAACATCCAGAGTCAGGTCTGTTTGTGCTGGATCAAGATAGAATCTATTGTCTAGAGTCTAGTCTCTAGACAGTGGTCGAAACACGGAATTTTCACCGTTTTTCAACCCCCACTGAACACAAACGACTCACCACGACCAAAAGGTTGATCGCGATCAGCGCCCTTCTTGCACAGGTGTGAGTTGCCATCGAAGATTCTGTCAAGAAAACAGGCTTCAACAACACAAAACTGGAGCTTTTCGCTTTCGCTTTTGCACGTCAAACAAACATTTCGGGACGTCGCAATTTCCCAACGTCACGATCGGGTGACGTTGACATCGTTGTTTCTACAGCGCGAACGAGGCGAGTTTGACGCAAGGTTTGCGCGCGGGTCATGAATTCACCACAGGAAGACCGCTTGTCCGACCTTCTGGTGGTTTGAACCCCCCTTGCTTTGTTCCTCACATGTGATGTCAGGAGAACAAAATCCACAAGGGGGACCTGGATGAGCTGCAATGAACCATGAACCTCGCCAGATAAAATGATTCGTCCATGTTCAGGAGGTGGATCCCTGACCCTCTGGGCCCGTGGCTCCAGGCCAAAGGTAAAAAAAGACCTCCTTTGGGTGTAAAGGTGGAAAGAAAATAACCCCTCGCCAGGTGTAAAATTGGAGCGCCCTGCCGGGGGCCCTGGGTGAAAGGACCCCTCCTGGAAAATGTTTTTCAAAATTTGGCTGAAAGAAAAAGAACTTGTTTTCCATGGTGCTTTCAGACTCCCCTCAATAGTAAGATATGGAAAAAAAAACAAACAAACAAATTGCATTTGAGCAGAGGTGCTATAACACCCCAGCTTGCTCTTCTCTCTGGAACCTTGGAACTTGGAACAAACTTGTACGTGCACCGTGGTGGAAAAAAATGGTTCCAACAAATGTTGTCCATTGTTTATTTCCAAAATGCTCACAGTTATCATTTGAAATGTTATTCGCACTATTAAAATACGACGCGCATATTCTGCAGGCACAAACTAGTGATCCAAGAGACCCTTTTATTTGAAAACAAACGTTGCTTCTATTTGTAGTCTTCCCCTCGTTCAGTCATGGAAAACAATACAAGGATAGCAGCCAAAGCCATCAGTATCTGAAAAGGAGAAAAAACCATTTGAATACAACCTTTCAATACACTTTTCGATACACGACTCCTGGCTTGTTCAGGTTCCCTCTTGGGATGACAAAATCACTGAGAAGTGATACACTGTACCATTTCCCTCCGTCCGGAAGGGCTTCGAGGCACTGACGCACACATATGCATGCATGCGCAAGTTTGAAAAGTTCGATTCCGTCGTGCGTGGCTTTTGGAGCGTCATTTCGACTGTCAAGAATTTTCAACCAGGACACTGGGGATTTTCCCCTTCTTTCAACGCAGGGCAGGTTCCTCTTTGGTGTTTCTCTGAAGCAAGCAAAAGTCCAACCTGCAGCACGATAGCAGCACCACAAGCCCCCGCAGCGTACGGCTCATACTCCTTCAAACTCTCCCTCACCTGGTCAAAGCAACCCTGCAGAAAAACAAAGAAAAACTTTTGGCTGTGGAATCCAACCAGTAGCTCCATGGCCACAATGCAGATTCCACAAAAGGAAACTTTCGGCGTACTGTGTTGTAGTTGCTGTGAATATCACTGGGAACAATGGCACAGTTTGTGTCCACCGGAGAAATGTCTGGGAACTCCCCAACAAATTTGCAGCACGCAAAGGGTGTCACCAGGGTGACCTCCTTGGTCCCACCGTTGCTTTGGATTCTTCTGCTCCTTATCCACGTGTTTGTGTCATTGAAATCCATGAAGGTGTCCACACCACAGCACTCAAACTGAAACGCAACAGAAATGAACGAGAAGTTCCGAGGCGGGAACCCTGATGGTCGCG
>JAAUXT010144726.1_pt1 | contig 25231 bp, 27 predicted proteins | sample 7278171 | NCBI WGS metagenome assembly JAAUXT01 (sample SAMN14350112, study PRJNA611818) | marine sediment metagenome | isolation source: surface marine sediment (1.8m) | place: French Polynesia: Moorea | collected 2018-08
CCCCCCCCCCCCCCCCCCCCCCCCCCCCCCCCCCCCCCCCCCCCCCCCCCCCCCCCCCCCCCCCCCCCCCACACTGCGAGTACTTTTCGATCGAGGACTTGGTCACGCCCAAGCCTGTCCAAGTTTTCACTGTTTGAAAAGACGACTGAACGCGTGTCGCTGTGGTTGCAGGTATGCAGACGATCGACACGTGCCAAGCGATGTTCCTGCCGATCGGCGCGTCCATCTCGCTGCTCATCATGTTCCTCTTCTTCGACTCGCTTCAGATGGTCTTCGCCGTCTGCACTGCCAGTGAGTCCTTTTTTCCGATGTTGCATCTGAATCTTGGTAGCGAGGAGGAGAACCTGTGCGTGAGAAAAATCCCACGTTGAGAAAAGCAGCTGCTCGTAGATCTCTGGTGAAAGTACGAGAACTAGAGCGTGTGCGTCCCCAAACACACCGCTTGAATGCACACATGAGGACGGGATCGCATCTCCAGGTGCACCTGATCGAAGTCAATGAGGAACAACGTTTCCTTTTGTTGGGAAATTATGCTCCTTCAGAGGGCATAGCTTCAACCTTTCTGGCGAAGGTTTTCTTTTGCCGTTTATTGGAGCGATTCATCGGCCTGGAGATAGAAAAGTTTTCCGGTGGTTGGTTATTGAAAGATACAAAAACATACATGTTGACAAACTGCCATGCATTCTGTTGATGCATGGCACTGATGAGACACAAATGCAAATTCATTGGATCCAAGTTCATGTACACAGAGGTCAATGCCAACAGCATCGTTCCCTCTTTTTATTCTTTCAGTACTAGCCACTGTAGCATTCGCGTTTTTGCTGCTTCCAATGTGTCAATACCTGTTGCGTCCATGCTATAACATCAACAACAAGTAAGTCCAGCGTTCTGATTGACCCGATTTGCATTTTATTCCATTTGCAAAGTTTCCTTGCTGAAGGCAAGATAATCATCGTGAGAATTTTTTGAAAAGTTCCCGAGGGAAGTGACCGTTGGAAATAAACTAGAGGAAAAGCGCTGCCGAGAGAAAGAGGCAATTTTGATTTTCCCAAATTTGTGTGGGAACTGTGTCCGTCATTGAGTCTCCGTCACTTTTCAGAATCTCATTCGGGTGCTGTGGGAGGTTCACGCCAGCAGAAATCCTGTCGTTCTGCTTGTCGTTTTTAATCGTGTGCATTTGGGTGCTGACGGGTCACTGGTTACTGATGGACGGTGAGTATCTTCTACTGCAGCCCAACCAGAGCACCACCGAGCGTTGTTCAGTTTCAGGAGCGCGTTTAACCCAACAGTCTCTTTCTGGTTTGTACGGCAACAGCGCAATACCAAGGGCAACTTGAGAGCAACGAAATTGAGCCCCCGGCAGAAATATTACACATGTACATGTATGCATGCCTCGCGCGCTCCGTATTCTTGTGCAGGCGCGTCTTGTCGTGCCTCTTTGTTGGGAGATACGTGCGTCAAGCACAAAGCGCACGCATAATTTCTATCCAGGCACTCCTGTTTAGTATTTCACCATTGGTCATCTGCAACAAGGAATGTGATGTATGAAAAATGTTTGAAGTACGCCGCGCCTGGTACAAAATAACACATCTTCCTCCCAAAAAGGAAAAAAAAGAGAAAGTTGAAGAACGTTTTGAACACCATGTTTTATTCTTCAGAATTGTTTTCCCTGCCACCGAAAATGGCAGATACATGTTCTGAAGCGATGGGCGAGGCATTGAACTCTAAACCAAAAATGTCAAACTCGTTTTCGCTTCCAGCGTTGGGGATGGGTTTGTGTGTCGCATTTATCGCTCTGGTGAGACTTCCAAGTCTGAAAGTGTCGACGCTTCTCCTGGTCGGACTGCTGGTGTACGACGTCTTCTGGGTGAGTGGTCGTCCGCCCTTCGCCGTCGCCTGCGCACCCAGCTTCTCACTGTCGAAACGCACCATCTCTGAAGATGTGACATCAAACCACTCAGTGTTGAACTTTTTCATATTCATGTCAAGAGAAGATCCAAATATTTGCATTGACTTGTTTGTTTTGTAAATTTACATCTTGTGTGTTTTGAAGCGTTCATTTGAACAGACACAATAAAAATGCTGCAGTCCTGATCACGTCTTGCATGTATTTGTTTCTCAAACAAAAGTCTCATTTCTAATTTCAGGTATTTTTCTCGTCGTACATCTTCAGTACCAATGTCATGGTGAAGGTTGCGACAAGACCAGCAGAAAATCCAGTGAGTTTCGTGTGAAAAGGTTCATCGTTGTTCAAGGATGCCCATGCGTGCCAGATTTTGCACACAATCGAAACTGACCGTGTCTGGTCCCATCTTTGCTATTCACTGCAGAAGTCTGTGGTGCCGACTCATGTGACTGTGTTGCCTTTTCAGGTTGGGGTGTTTGCCAGAAAGTTCCACATAAATGGTCTGGTGAGGGACGCGCCAAAGTTGTCATTGCCTGGAAAATTAGTCTTTCCGAGGTGAGAATGAATTCTTTGCTTGTGCTCTTCACTGATGCAGAGACAGATGGGAGCCGTTTGTGCTGCCGATCAAAAAAACAATTCAGCAACGTGCAGCTTGTAGAAATTACCAATGCGTGTTTTCTCTGTTGCAGCATGCACAACAGTGGGCACTTCTCCATGCTCGGACTCGGTGACATTGTAAGTGTTGTGTTGCCCAGTTCTTGCATTTTGTGCACGAAATGTGGACAACAGTTGAAAATTTGCACCGGCTATTTTTCGTAGTATGTCACTGCTTCTCAGTGTGAGCGAAAAAGAAACAAATACACCCAATTACTAAAGCTAGCGCTCTTCAGAGCGGCCTGAGTCATGTTTGATTCAGTGCACGATCAGAACTTGTTGAAGCAGCCGAAGACGTCCATTTGCGTTGCAGGTGATGCCAGGCTTGTTGCTGTGTTTCGTGTTGCGGTACGACGCGTACAAGAAATCTCAAGTCACGACAGCGGACGCAGGATTGCCGCCACCGACATATTACAACAAAGTCACTTATTTCCACTGTTCACTCATTGGTTACTTCTTGGGTAAGTTCGCCGTGGGCTTTGGTCTCTGTGATAATGCTGCGTCAGTGAGACCAATGAAACGTTCCATGAAGCGTACGTTTAAAAGAAACAAAGAAAACAGGACAACAGTCAAGGTGCGGTGAAAGTTGTAACCCGAAAGTTCTTTCCGAAGTCTCTCTGACGTTCGGCTGGTTGCCTGCTTTGCAGGTTTGCTGACAGCGACAGTGTCTTCAGAGGTGTTCCGGGCGGCGCAGCCAGCACTGCTCTATCTCGTGCCATTCACGCTGCTTCCACTCCTCACCATGGCCTACCTGAAGGTATTGTCGAAACGATTGTTGACCCTGCGAAACACGGGCATCTTATCAGTTATCTATCCACAGACAAGAACCTTTGTTGATGCGTTTCAATGTGATTTCAGGGGGATTTACGAAGAATGTGGAACGAACCATTCATGGCCATACCACCGCCCAAGTACTTGGATGTATGACGGACGATGATTGACTGATGGTCAAGGACTGTGAGATTCTCACAAACAGTAACTGTGGTTTTAGTGGAGGACAGATGGACCGAGCCTCGAGATTTGGTTTTCGTCCGTAACCGACACGTCGGCTGCAGATGGATTCGCAGAAATGTGCCGTGATATGAAGCTACACATGAACCGGAGTGTAATGCACAGGATCCCATGAACATTGTGAGAACAACACTCAAGGAACCAACTGCATCGCACTTCGAAAGAAGAAAGTCAGTGAAATACAGAATTGTGATAAGCAGAGAAACTCGCTTCTCATGGCGTACGCAGTGCAAGATGAGAGACCAGATTTGCAGTTTATTCATTTCTCAACGAATGGATCGTGGACTTTTTATGAGTTCTGGTATTTTTAGTTAGCATTCCTAATTTATTACAAAGTGATCGTGGTGCCAGACATTGTGACAGTCATGCATCTCCACCGGCAACCAGAACTTTGTGGACTGAGTGAGGATCCGGAGTTACAGTTGTGAAATACAGGTGCGATGGGCACAACGGTCAACCTACATCGCGTGCAAAAGTTGATACTCGCAACCGTGTGAGCTCGAAACATTTGCAAACTTGATCAAGGTTTTGTGCGACTGAAGAAGGGTTTGCAATGTGGTTGTGCATTGTGTGTTGTGTGAGGGAGAAGATGATGTGCTGTGCGTGTCCAGAGTTTGAAGCAATCCTGGTCTTTGATGTTGCGATTCTGAGAGTGTGAGCATTTGCCAGTATGATTCCGCGCCATTTGGAACATTTGAGATTTCTGCAGGTTTTCAATTGTTCAGGCGTTTTGACAGAATTCGGACCTCGTTTTGTGCAAAATCTCTGTGTCACGATGCGGCAAGAGAAAACCCAACTGGCCGTCATTGATGACAAGTCTTTTCTTTGGAACCTAATTTTCGCTCGACATCAGTGTCACTTTCAATCTAGTCTGTAAAACAGGTCTTTTGACTTCAAACAATAGTTCCTGCGAAACAGCAGTTCGTTTGGTTATTTGCCAATGAGTGTCTTTGTCAGCACGCTTGCAGTTCTTTGTATCACTGCTGTCTGACCGCCGCTTGATTTTCCACCTGGAAAAATGAACAAGAAACTACAATTTGAGAATTGATATCATTTATTGAAATATTTTCTGTACAAGGTGGACCCGAATGTTGATTTGAGCAGCGCCGTTACACGAGTGATGTGATCCAAATTTGTTTGGACATTCGTGGGTTGTGATGGTCGTCGGTTCGGTTTCCTGTTTGTTCATTTGTGTTGTGTTGATGTACATTGTGCGTGCGTGCAAGTGAACGGGATTGCATCGTGGGTGTAAGGTTCTTCCTGTGTGTGGTTCTCTTCCTGCGTTTTCGTCAACCTGAGTGCAACGCGTGAGAAATGTGAGCGTTTACACCAAATCGGTACTTTTGACGACACTCTTGTTTCAAAAATAAACTGCTTTATGGAAGCATAAAATAACGCTGGTTTTCTTTCATGTCTTGGAACAACGCCCACCACGTTGAGCAAAGTGAGCGCCGGGAAGCCTTTCTTCGTTCTGCAGAAACTCTCACTGTACAAAAACATGTTTGTGGCAAGGATACAAGTGACATATCTCTGACCAACACAAGATGAGAACTCCATTTCGGAAAATACTGACGGCAAACGTGTTTGGGTTCCTACGAGCAGACCAGATGCTTCTTTTTTTGTGTTGGTAACATAGACAAATGTACACATCCTGTTACTTCTTCTTTTTCGAAGGAAGTCTTTTTCCAGTGCTCATACAAATGAGGGACACAAACTCTGCAAGAAAAGAGATAGAAAAACAATTGCACTGGTTTGCAGGACGCAACAAAAACCCCACGACTTTTTCCAGCTGCTGCTGCACATCCCAAATGTGTGTGTGTGTGTGTCCCAAAAGACCCTTTGTGGGATTTTTGCAACACGTTTTGCATTGGTTTCAAGAAACATGGAAAACTGTGAGTTTGGTCAGAGCCTTGTTGACGTTTGAAAATTCAAAGGTTTGAACGCATCCAAAGACAGACTCATCCAAAATTGTGAGTACACCTTACTTGCTGCACAAGGAAGGGATATGGGAATGTCTGAGGAAACAAAAAAAAACCGCAAAACTCTTCCGAATTCCACAGAAAAAGTTTCAGCTCAAACATAGATTTTCTCGTCCAAAAAATTATACTCAAGTCGGAAGCACAAAATTGCCCAAACTTCCAGAATTACCTGGAGGTAAACAAGCTGCCTCCCACACCGAGAAAATATTTAAATCCCCCTGCCACCCACATGTTTAACAAAATCCGTTTCCTGTTTTTGACCCCCATTATTTTGCCTCCACCCCCAAAGTTGGATGACTCCAACCCCACAAGTAAGTCAGAAAAAATTCAAACACCTCACCTGTGTAATCAATCTGTCCGTCGTTATTTTTGTCTGCTTCCCGTATCATCTCATTCACCTATTCAAACAAACCATCTGAATTGTGACTACTTGCATTCTGAAATTGATCCACATTTCTAATAACAATCAACTGCTCGCCGTTTTGGATCCTTGCCTTCAAAACATAAATAAATCTTGTTTGCCAAACCATTCAACATGCAACGACAAACAGAACTGTGTGTCTGCGGTGCATGGGCTGATCGTGAATCACAATTGAGCACGTCATAGTGGAGGCGCATCCGTTCTGGTTGTCACCATCAGAATTGTCTTCAGTCATTTTTGATGGTTGCGCAACGCCAACGTGCAACTGGCACGGAGGAGCAATCCAACACAAACACTCGAAAATCCACACACCTCAAAATCGCTGAGCGGTTCCCCCAAATTGGTCATTATCTCCCGCAACTCACTCGCGGATATTTTGCCGTTTCCGTCACGATCGAATACCTGAAAGAGGAACAACACTTCTGATGAACATGTTTCCGCTGCAGGAGAAATACGCAGGCTCGACGTTTCAGCTGCACGGTTGGTCTTGTTCGCTCCGAGCAAGGCTGAATGATTGTCAGTTGACGAGCGATCATCCACCCAGAGGAAAACCCAAGTTTTGAGAACGTAAAACCCCCAAGAGGCGACGGCAACGTTGAAGAAAAAAAGTATTTTACCAAACAAAAGTCAAGTTAGAATTGTGCCTGTGTGGCCCAGATCGACCCCTGCGTGACCGCCCATGCAGACGAGCGTGCTGCAGGCATACATGGGTGAATCCAAACTGAGACACGAGAATTTGGTCAACTATTCTTTTCAGACATTCAGGATGTCTGCTCAACTCATTTGGATAGAAGGAAAACAAGCTGCAACTGTTGAAATGTGTTTCCAGCTCGAGAAATGATTGACTGACGAGACATTGCATCCAAGGTCCTGTGCTTTTGTATTGTGGTATTGACATTTCTTGAGCAGAGGCATGTGCAGAAAATATATTCAGGAGAAAGAAATGTCACCTTTCCAGAAAGGTTATTTATTCTTCCCGTCGATTTGGAAGGAGCGATAATTGCAATACAATGTTTTGTTCACTTGCCTTGAAGCAGTCCATGTAGATAGATTCGTCGTCGTCCTTTTCATCCATTCTTTGAGCCATTAACGACAGGAACTCGGGAAATTCCACCGACCCATTGTCTGCATTTGATTATTTCTTTGTTTTTTTTCTTCAAAAAATTTGGGCAAGGTGCAAACAAGGTGCACAAAGGTGCACTTTTCGTTCTCCATTCTGCTCGAGTTTTTAGATCTGTGTGGATATACCTACTGTCAGCATCTGCCTGGTTTATCATGCATTCCAGCTCAGCTTGAGTTGGGTTCTTTCCCAATGACCTGCAAAAGAAGTGTCAGTGGAGTTTTTTTCTGTCCAAAGCATTTTGCTACAGTCAGAAAGTCGTTTCTTTCGTGCAGGGACTCGCTTGTTGAGCAACTGTAGTCAGGTGTATGTTGTTTGATCAAAATTGACAGAGCAAAGAGCAAAAACAAAAAAATAGGTGAGAGCAAGGCCGTGTGCCCAGTCTTTCCCGTGCTCTTGTTTACGACTGAACACGTTTCAAAAGACATTGTAAATTCGTTGAAGACATATTGAAACAATTTATCATTGATTGAGCCACTTCTGCGACACGGGAATGTTTTCCGTAAACACACCCGGTACAGATTCGCCGCGTGCACCCATTTCAAGTGAAAGACGTGCCCCAACTTTGGCCTTGATTTTCTGCACGGTGTCAAGGTTCCATTGAAACAATGGTAATTTCATGCCCAAAGACACACCCCTGGTTTTGGTGCTGTTGTGTGGGGTGGGCTCGGGACCTCACGGTACCCGCGGGCCACTCAAGGGCTCGGGTGCCCACCTCACAAAGTACATCCCTCTACGCAATGCTATCAAGCTCCCACACTATGTTGAGCAAACAAACTCATTGTATAGAATTTCCAACTCAAACGAACACATTTATTACTTGTATGTGTCGTCCAATACTTACTGCCCAAAGTAACAATGACAATAACCCAAAGCTGCTTCCAGCATAGCTTCTTATACCATAACTACTTCAGGGTACTCTTCACAGCTCTACAGCTTCAAGCAGGGTTGGCGGGAAGGTTCAATTGCGGGTGAAGACATGCGGTTTCACACGTAACAACAAGGGTGGATACGGTACGCTCGATTTCTCGAACTTGCACTGACGACTTTTGTGCGTCTGATTTAACTCACCTCATCACGGTGCCCAACTCATCCATTGTCACATGTCCATCTCCGTCTTTGTCAAACAATCTGAAGGTCTCTCGGAATTCTGCAAAAAATATCAACACTTTTGCAGTGTTGAGGCGGCAGACAAAACCATCTTGCACACGGCAGAAAGACGAAACACTTGCACACACCATGCAGGCCTGCATTTGGTTGAAATGTCTGAATCTGATTGTTAGAACGTCTGATTGCGGTATGCAGGATCAGATGTCCATGTTGAAAGTGTACCCTTGACAAAAGTGTCAAAGTGTTTTTTGGCCTTCCCATGGGTGTCTGACAGAGAGAGTCTACCCACAATCAAGACCATGTCGTTTTCTCTCAGAGACGGCCGTGTTCTCTTGACACGGGCAATCTGCAGACAGCTATGGCATTGAGAGCCAGAAACTTTGCTGGCGTCCCTGGACCTGACCCACCTGCCTCTGAAAATACTCACAACCGTGCAATGTGTGTGTGTGTGTGTGTGTGTGTGTGTGTGTGTGTGTGTGTGTGTATGTATGTATGTATGTATGTGTGTGTGACACACACATATTTTTCAGAGGTTGTTGGTTCCTCACAAACGTAAACAAATTGACAAAAAGAAACAGCAACAATTAAAGAGTGAAGAATTGGAGAGTCTCACTTGCACTGTTCAACACATGCATGGGCCACGTCATTCATTCATTCGTCATTCATCCTGGAGTCTGGAATCCACATGACCCCATGTTGAGGATGTGGTCACGCAGCCAACATCATTTGGCACAAACTGGCCCATCTCAAGCCAACTTGTGTTTTTTTTTGGGGTGTACCTCACGTGTACACGTTTCTTTGTTGGACACCTGATGCATGTCCACTGACAGGAGACTGGGCATTCACCCTCGCAGAACAAATCCTGGTGTGATCCCTTGCCCCATTAGCCCTGTAACCAACACATTCACACCCACGAACTGAACACGCGCACACGCACTAAAATGCCCAGAATGGTCCAACACACTGGCTGCCAGTTTTTGTCAATCAACAGACAACGATTGATGAATCCGAGACAAAGCTGAGTGTTTAATTGTTTTCCTATTTCGTATTATTGATTAACTGTTGTAAGGCACAAGTCATAGCAACTATGCAGAAGTGTACCAAACTATTGTTCCGACAACTGTAGATTACTTGTTCCGAATCTCTTGGTGAGAACAAAGGTTGCCTCTGACGACGTACCGAACAAATCCGGCAAAAACCTGAAAAGATGGTCTCCTGGCTGAAGCAAAAACACCTTGCTGTGGATGGACAGTGAGAAATTTTCTTTTTTCGTCTACAGTTCAAACCACACCAATGGAGACGATGGATGAAGACACCAACGACACGATCAGCCACCGGATACCTGTGGACTATGCCGCTTTTGGACGGGTTCTGCGCAGGTAAACTTTCGAACACGTTTGTTTCCAAGCAAATGGGTACAACCTTTTGTTTCGGTGGCAGAAATTTTCATTCAAAGAGGTGCGTGCCGCTTTGCAGTCGTTTCAACATGCACGCGGGCTCAAAGCTGCAGGTTGATCCAGTTGCACCCAGGTTCTTCCCCGTAGAGTGTCAATCCAAGAGAAAATCCCTCGCTCAGGCGGAAATGTAACCCTCGTAAAAAGGTTGGATTTCGTTTCCTTTGTGAATGAAGGTGTGAAATCTTCTATCTCTTTCATGTTTTACAAACCTGCTATTTGGGCTTCCGTCAGTTTGTCCGCCTGCAAAGAGAAAGGGTGTTGTTTTGATTTGCTTTCTTACTCTTGCAATGCATGTTGAAGGATCTGTGACACAGGGAAGTGCCTTTCCCCCACCAAAAACTTAAACTGTCCCTTAACACTTGCTGCTGCCCTGTTGAGGCAGGCCAAGTTCTTTCTGGAGTGAGAGCCACTGTTAACTTGAACACATTTACTGTACTGACTCAAATCAGAATACCCTTGGTGACACAAAGGAAAACGGCAAGAAAGGGGAGTCAGTCTTGGGCCCCTTTACACCCACCAGAGACGGGAAACAACCCCAAAAATTTGGCGACGCAAAAGTTTTGTGTTGCGAAGTTAGACACCATGCGCGGTTGCCTCCTACATGCATGCAATTCCGGATCCACCAGAGGCAGACAATTTTGAACGTCATCAAACGAAAATCTTGAGAAAGCGATTCGTCTCACATTCATGTTTGAATTTCAAGAAAACTTCTCCAGACATCAAGGCCTGTATAATTTCAGACACTCTGCAACAAAGGCCTATCAAGCGCTTCCCTTTGTGAGATTTACAGACCTTTGCAGGAAAAAGCTCACTCTCCTGTTCACACAAAATATCTTGAGCTTGATTCACAAAACAACCCGAAATTTAATGCAGCGTTTGTTTGAACTTTCGGACATTCCAGCATTTTGGATCCCACCACCAGGCAGGGAATGTGCGAATTCGTTCAAGTTTTTGCACTTGTTTTGACATCACGGCGCGTGTTCTGGACTGATTGCCTATCGATTGCAGCCAGATGTGCACGTGTCCACCGACGGGTTTATTCACAATACGGAGGTTCAGTAAACACGTCCGGTCCTTTTCCGACGTGCCCCAATTGCCAGATCGGCAGCACAGAAACCATTTGGTCACTTGTCATTGGCTCTGGGAGCAAATTCAGGGCAAATGCGGTGATCTGGGGCAGCGATCTGGCAATTGAGGCACCACATGTGTGAAATTTAAGGTGTGCTGAACCTCCCCAGTGATCCGCTGCGTGTACCGGTGTGTGCCAAGGTTCGACACGCAATCGTGCACGCGGGGAAATACGAACCACGGTGGTGAAAGTTCGATCTTTTTTGTCTTCACTGTATATCCAGAATTAATTTTCAACTTTGTTGATGGAGCTAGGTACATGAGAGGAAAGTGCAAGAATTTAAACTGAAGAAAACACTGCGTGTTCGGTGGCATTGTACATACAAGATCATTTTTTGAAAATTTCGACAACGGGCGTGTTCCATTTCCGTGTGCGGCTTGCCACAGGCGAAGTCGCGCAATTCGCCCTGCCACGGGGTTGGAGATTACAGCCAGCCTCAACGCGAAAATGGAACACACGGAATGTCTTCCTGATTTCGCCTGAATCATCACCAAGGTTCACTCAATTGTGTCTGCACTCGGTCCTTCAAACAGGTGTGCACTTCTCAAGGACTTTCACGGGTCATGATCCCAAGCTTCCCTTCTGGACAGAAAGACACCAGCACAACTTTGTTCCCAACCTTCCTTCTGGTGCCCGAGTCGATTTTTATTCTTCACAGAAAAAGGCCACAGAATCACGACAACTGTTCCATGGAGTTCACAGATCAGCCCTTTCAAACAAATTCATCGCAGCTACCAACTTGAAGGCCCCAGAGAAACTTGTTTGGTCTGTTCAGCCCTCGAGATCAACAAGTAACGACCGCGAATAGAGAGCGCAGCTGACCATGGAGACGCAAGAAAAGTACACTGAAAATTTCTCACCATACTGTGGTGTATCCTCTTCCGATGTGATAACAGATGAACAGTATCCTGCAAGACTAAGCTTCACAAACGGTAGATTTTAAGTTCTCAGATTCCCTTTGCCCTCGATTTCAGTTTCCGGTGATTAAAAGCATCCAACATGCGAGCGTAAAACAAGAGCGCAAGTACCAATTCCGGAATGACAAACACGGAATTGCTCCATGTGGGAGTGCACACCAGGAGATCCAGCATCAATAATGAACGAAGCGCTTCTTCTTTCCCTTTACGTACCTGCGACCAATCACTGAAGCAGCGGCAGGCCACGGCAACATCCGAGCTGGATCCGTTCAGGTGAAGGCAACTCCAATCACTTATTTGGCTGAAACAGTGCAGCGGAAATGTAACAATGTTGTAAATTTGTTCGACTCTTTGGAATTTTTTTTCACTTCAGATCCACTTTTTTCAGCAAAGAAACAGCATTGGATGCCAGAATTTTTCAGTGAATTCACATACCTTCCAGAGAACTGGAATCACTGTGCAGCGGAACCACACGCGGGTCCCCAGGCCCGCCTTCTTGATTCTCTCGAATTGTCCTTCCGATTTGCCTTTCCTGCATGTATGAGACCTGTGCAAGATGAGTCACCTTCTTGTCCAGGTACCTCCACGGCACAACGCACTTTAACCAGATTCATCCAGACTATCCAAGACCAAGCCACAAGAGAACAAAGCATGCAACATTCTGGTTTGGGATCAATTCACCGTGCTGATGTGAGGATGTTTTCATCACGGACGAGGGTCTCTCAAGTGTTTTGCACAGAGTTGCAAATATGGAGACAAGACAACTGTTTGGAACCCTGCTGATAATTAGGCTCCAAGGTCTTGGTGATCAGAACACAGATTCCAAATCAGCGCTCATCAAGTTCCTGGCTAAGTGGCTACGTTTTCCTTTTCAGCTCGTAACTTCTGGCATGCAATTTAACAATCTCTCAGTAACAACAGACTTCCGGTTTCCATCAAGTGCCCATTACACCAGATGGTCTGACCTGCCAGCACCGAACGGCAATTCACACACACAGGGACAATTGTTTTCCCGTTCGAAACTTTTCCCAACGCTTTTTGCGATGTGTCTTGCTGTTTGGGGGTTAGGATACATGTGCAAAATACTGTTGCTGCTTTTTCAAAACTGTGACACCATATCTATGAAACATGAAGCACACTTCAGCGTCGGCCTGGGTATAAGAAAATCAATGGTAATTTTTCAATATTCTGACAAATCAATGGTATTTGAAAGCGGAAATGCACACAACGTTCCTGGATGCTGAACAGGGGACCTATTCACAAGGAAATATCAATATCACTTCAACAACAAAGGCTGTGAACGTGGGCGGAAATTGACAGAACTTCACAAAGACACTTCACAAATGTTTCAGGCCAAACTTGCGTGAAAAAATACTTTTCTTGAACCCAAAGAACCAAGGACCCACTGCAGAACCTGAATTGGAAACAGAAAACAGCAGACTTTTTGTGAGATTTGCATGTTGCAGACATCCAATGATCCACCTGTTCACCAGTGGAACAAGATAGCGTATTCACTCATGTATGAGTTCCACCCAAACACAAGTTGCACTCCAACCTGTTGCCTTGATTTTCTAGAATCAGGTCCCATTGAAATATTTGTCACCTGGCACTCATCTTGTACACGGGTTGACAAGGTACGTTGGGGGGGGGGCTTCCCAAAATAGACCGTCTTTTCATTGCAGTGTTTTTGTTCTTTGACTCAAACAACATTTTTCCAGCAGCAAAGAGAACTCTTGGAGGTCTTCACTGCTGCCAAGTTTCATTGAAAACACCAAAAAGATTACATTGAGAGTACTTTGGTGGAGTACTTAGTGACAGTAACTTTCTATCATTGAGAAAAGTGCTTTCAAGTGACTTCCTTTTTGCCAAACCTTGCAGAAAGTATGATCATACCAAGATGTGTTCTGCCTGAGAATCATAAGAGTGTTTGGAAAGGTTTGAAGCTGCCACGGCAAAAAGACGGTACGTTTGGGGACACTCCCCGTGTGCGTGCAACGTCGGGCCAGCGGCATTGTGCAGACTTGCACCCTTGAACATCAATGACCTCTCTGCATGCATGGGCGAAAGGAAACACGAACCGTAGTTTATTTTTGCCGATCGCTTCGAGAAACTTTTGACACCTTGTCCGCGTTCCTTAATTGATACGAGAACTGTTTCTTCATTGCTTCTTTCTCCGACAAACACCCAGCTTTGATCACAACGAACACAAAGTCGGTTTGAGTGACATATGGAAATGTTTATCTTCACACACCACCCACACGAACTGCTGAAACGTGCAGATCCTGTTCGATTCTCCACGCAGCCGAAGTTGATAGTTCCCGCGCAGAAAGACACAACCTGTTTTCAGGTGACGCGGTATACACAGATCAATAAGCTCTTGACAACCGATCTAGGTCAATGCGCGTGGATCCAGATCGCTTGTTCCAGCACGTTTTCTCTGAGCTGTACATGTCCGATAACAAGTGAGCAAGCAAATCTGGATCAATGGGAAATACGTCTCCGTTGCGCAAAGCGATCCTGGAAAACGACACGGCGACGCTGGAGCAGATTCTGCAGGATGCGGGGGAGGGCGCACCAGACCTCATCAACGAGGACTACACGTCCGACTGCCTCTTCAGCAGGCCTGCAGCAGACTCTTTGTTTCCACCTGCTTCCTAAACATGCGTGTGTCCCCTGGAACACGCTGATAAACCAAAGTTGTGAACTTCATGAAGAAGAAATAGGCCCACATGCACACAGAAGAGTGATTGTTGTTCAACTTGTGTTTCAGATCTCGAAATGTGCAGTCACCTCTGCATTCTGCAATATCGAAACGAAAACCTGACTGCGCGGAACTCCTGCTGAAATATGGTGCTGAGGTACGTCGGTGGTGTTGAATAGGTGCCACAGGTGCATGGCATAAAAAGAAGCTACACTTGAGTCATGGTATTCTTTTTTTCTGAGTGCCATTATATTAATTGTATGAACCAGACTCTTTTTGGGTTGTTATTGTCAGTACCACCAGGAATGCACAAGCGAGATTGGCAAATGGGCTCTGTACCCAGCTTCTCTTGACATGAAAGAGCACAATTGATAGGTGATGCACATACAAAGGCAAACAAGAAGGTTCTTTGACATGTTGTAGGAGAATGAACCTGATCACAAAACTTTCCGTGTCAAACACGCCGCGACTACGTGGTCCTTCAGAAGAGACCATTCTTTGTCAAGGTGAACCAGGACGGCTTGTGGGGAATGACGGCTCTGCACATGGCAGCGAGATACAACGACCTCCGCATGCTGAAGACGTGTCTCGACTTCCAGGCCGAGCTGTACCCCTGCGACCACGAGGGGCGCAAACCTATTCATCAGGCAGCCAACACAGGCAGCATGGACACGCTCAAAGTCAGTCCCAGAAGGTGTTGGGGTTGCATGGCTTCTATCAATTTGCCTTGAGACAATTTTCTTCTACCAATTCCCATCAAAAAGAAAATTCCTTTCGCGCACATGTGTGACAGTCGTTCCTTTGAGACAGCTTCAAAGTCGCATGTCTCAGACACAACCTCAATACAAGCAAAATTTGCGTTTCAAAATGTTGGATGGATCTCAATTTTCTCATCCTGCATGAAAGACGTGCACCCAAAGATGTAAAAAAGATTATTGTGTGCACCATGCCTCCACAGCCTTTTTCACAGACGGGACGACAGTCTTTTACCATATCGCATGTTGCTCCTTTGACTTTGCAGTATTTATTGGAGGAAGTTGGACAGCCTGAAGACGTTAATATTCAGGACCGCCAAAAACGAACTCCACTGCATGAAGCTGCGCGTTGGGGGAGACTTCCAGCAGTGGAGTATTTGTGTGAGAAGGGTGCGGACATTGCTGCGACGAGCACTCGGGGTCACACTCCGCAACAAGAAGCAGAGAACAACATGAAGCGGGATACTGCGGAGTACCTCCGAGGTCGCAAGGAAAAAACTTAGCTTTTCGTTGCCTGTACGCACGAGAAGTGAAACAGATCACTGTGCTTGGTTTACGAAATCTTGGTTCCCTGAGATTTCCCTTGTTGTGTGAGGGACACAGGCCTGTTTTAGGTCGTCTGGATCGAGTTGGTGCGCCTGTAAAAATGACCCGAATTGGGTGAACACTTCTGCGAACGTGACACCACTTTATTGAACATCAACGCCAGAAATATCGAACCACTTACATTGCCATGCCTCTGCACTCAGAGGACTGAAAGCCGAGTAAAAACCTGGGGTTTTCTTGTGAATATCAAATCCAGGACTGATATTATTTGCAGTTTTTGCACACACCCTTTTTCAAAGCTCAAGCCGGACAACAACTGCACGGGTTCCAAAAGACCGATGGTCTGTTGTCTTGATTGGTCAACAATCTTCTGTGTCGTCCCTGTCCCTGAGTCGTTCTCATTGCGAATAACAACACAAAGAGAGGTCCACAAGACAAACCTTTTGGATCGGAAAAGAGTCTTGCAAATCCATTGGACTCGTAACTGCAACTTGTTCACAGAAATTTGTCGAAAGAATTCTTGACAAACGATCCTCACAAGTATCGAACGACAATTGATTCCCCTTGCTTGTCACGAAGACATGCACACGTGCCGTGAGTGGCTGTCGCACGGTCCAGAGCCTCGAAGATCTTGTCCAGGAAAAATCTTGGAAACAAAATTGAACTTTGAGTCGTTTTTAAGGGTGATTTGAGGAGGTTGGTCATTTGTCCGACGTTGCTCATTTTGAGCGACCAGACCAAATCACCTAAAGGCATAGAGGACAAGTGGACAGCACTTTCAAACTCGGATGCTTGGGGTCTTTTCACATTTGTTTCGGTCAAGCATAATGCAGGAGTGAGGAATTTGTCAAGTTTGAATTTTTGGGTTTGTGAGGGGAAAAGGGTTATATTTTGGGGGGAAAGAAATTTTGGACTTTACAATTGCGTGACATCCCAGAAATGAAGGATGTTTTTGATGAAAGAAAGCAAAATTTGGTTGGGTGTTGCACATTGTTTTCATTTTCATAATTTATACATAGTTCCAGGTGGGATCAAAGTTTGAGGTGCAATTTAGAAATGAAGAAAAGTGTTCAAAATAGCTATATTTGGTAAAGGTTTTGGTTTGCTTTTGGTGTAATCAAGTACAAGAACACAAGATACAATAATCTGGGTATATTTGGGTGCATTCTAAAAGTAATATCAAAGTAAGAGTACCCAGAACACATAGCATCCAGAACACATTGTGACCCGAAAACACTGTGACTGGAATCCACGAAGGATCAATTTCAAATTCCTCAAATAACCATGAGCTCCACGTGTGGAGCTATTTTCAACCTTCAATCCAATGACAAAGGTTGGGTTGAACGGAGCGAGCTTTCTGACAAATCGCCCCATGCAGCACCACCATGATGCACCACCAAACTGTGCTGCAGATGACAGGTTTTTCAATTGTTGGTCGTCGTGTTCGAGTCTGCCCAAGAGGCTCATTGATTGTTATGTGGGATTGCCCCGTCTGTGGACGGGTCCCAAGCATTAATTCGCAGTGCTCGCTCACATGTCCATCTCAACTCCCTCTTCATAATACAATCTCGCTTACGAATTTTTATGTGCACACAAAAAAAAAACGATCGTGAAGACCTGAGCAAAAAATTTATTGCCCCCCCCCCCCAAAAAAAAAGAAATCTGCCAGCCGAGGGTAATTCCAAATTGAGACGGGCACATCGACTCAGGTTGAGGCCACAAGCAAAGAGCTTGCAAATGGGGTGAAACCCCCACAAAGGTCCGATACTCCACGCAATGCCACGAACTTTATAAACCTCGATATACTCTCCCTGAGGATTTTTCCAACCAGAGAAAAGCACAAAATTGCAGACCGCGGTCTCACCCTGCACTTCACACACCATGTTTTGGTGAAGGTACTCGTAACTGTTCTGTGACTTGGTCATACCCTGGCCGAACAAGTTTGGGAAACTTTTGACTGCATACGTTCTTCCCGTGAATACTTTTGCACTGACTGAAAACATTTCTGGCGTTTTGAGTCTTGTTTGTCAAGAAATAAGCATTTGCCAGCAGTTGAAATGTTCTCACACTCGACTTGCAGCTCAACAGAGCCTTTTCCAGACGATCTATTGCCAAGTGAGACAGGCCCAGAGCTATCAGCAAGCTGCTCTCGTATTCCAGGATGGTCGCGTTCAGCGAAGTCGTCATCACAGGACCAGAATAACTCTCATTGATCAAGTTTTCTGGTTCACCAGACGTTTTGAAAATTTCCAACTCCCCAGTTGAGAACACCTTGTACCTTCCAGCCTTGAAGACATCGTTCCTTTTATCAATGACTAGATAATTGTATTGTTTGTTCTCTTCCAGGTAACTGTTGATGTCTCGCTTGTTTTCTTCGACAAAAAAGTTTGAGACTCGGTTCACAGTGGAAACATTGATGGTGTTTGCACTGCGGTTCCACAGCAAAAGACCAGCGTTTAGTTCTGCAGCAACTGCGGGGGTGAACTCTTCAAACTCGTGATGAATTCGAACCAACAGAGGAACTAGTTTGTGCAAAATGGAAAAGGCTGCAGAATCGTACAGTGACTGGTCACAGAACACACCAGTCACGTCAGGCTGCTGCGATATCCAATGCAGGGCTTCATTAAAATCACCACAAGAGGACGTCGTTTTGTACTTCCATTTGAGGAACCTTTGACTGTCTCCGGACGGAAAGCGTGCAATGGTCTCTGAGAGCACCAACACTGCTGTGCCACACAACAAAACAATCGTTTTGGTTTTGTTCCACAGGAGCAGTTGTCGTAGAATGGCGCTTCCTGTGACACCAGCCAAAATTTGAAACATCACAATGACATTGTGTATGAATCGCAGTTCTTGATGAAAGTTTATGGTGTACACCAGGAAAAGTGTGGATGTCAAAAAGGTCAAGCGTCTGGACAGGTTTGACGGACGACACAGTGCACCATTGCGGACGAAGAGACACGCAGAAATCGCGAATGTTTGGACCATCACTGTACATTTTGAAATGGACAACATTTCAAAATAATGTGCAAAGTCTCCTCGTCCAAACAGAATTGAGGCTTTGTTGCTGAAAACATTGAACAGCAGCCATTGTCTTGGCGAAGCAAACCAACTTCCGTAATCCCAGTGGTCACCCAGTCCACCGAGGAAGACACCGACTGCAGTGGACAAGATCAAGAGGATTCCGGATGCTCCTCGGGCGAAGTGAACCAGATGAAACTGTGGCACAAGAATCAGTAGAGTTGCTCCGTACAGCAACGTGCTGTCCACTCTGACGTAGCAAACCAAGCCGATCGTCGTTCCACACGTCATGCACCTCAGAATCCGAACCATCCGCTTCAACAGTTTTCGTTTCTCTCCAACCATCTGACGAGTTGCACTTGCGTGAGACTCCACACGTCTCTCGCCATCTATCAAGCATCGTTCCAGTTTTGGGTCACTGAGCACACGTCTTGACGTGAAGTTTTTGTCTCCGTCTTGTTCCTCAACAGAGGCAACTCTGATCTCAGACATCAAGCCCGAGAGAGTCAGGAACACAATGGGAGACAAGAGACTGTTCACCAAGGTATGCGTTCCGAGTACTTTGAGATGGAGAGACGCGGCGGTGAAAAAGGCCGCCAGTGTCGCAGCATCTTCATCAGCATCGAGGATCTTCACCATTACGTGGACCACCAGGGGAAGATGAGCACTGACAACGGCGTGGAACAACCTACACACCTGAAACATACAAAGCAAATTCCTTGTGCCCGTGACCTCGTAATAAGCTTTCCCTCCATTCGAATTAATCATAATCACGAAGAGGCTGTGTCGGCAAATATCTAATTTAGCACGCTCATTGCTCATCCTCGATGTTTGTGGTTTGTGATTTCTTCAACACAAAAGTGTTTTTTGGGGTTTGTTCATTGCAATGATTTGAACGGCAAGAAAGCCAATTGCATGAGCTTCTAATTTGCGATCATGTTGGACATTTACATCATTTCCATCCTCCAAAGCAGCACGGTTGACAAAAGTTCACTTGTTTGACCAGAAAATTTAGAACTGTCGAACTTCAGTTCAACTTACCAGAAAGGGATTTCCGCCCAAGTGAAACATCTCTCCAGTGAACAGCACGAGCGCGTACAGTCGTGGGCAGATGAACGACCTGAGGCTGAACATGCCCAGCGCAGCTTCATTCTTTTCGGGCGGGAACCCGACTCGCGAGGGTTCCTTCAAGTATTCGTACGGTCGAAATCCATAGCCATACACTTCGGAATGTGCAACTGCAAATACGTGCACAAAATACAAACACAGCGAAAGAGTCGGGAAAGGTGTTTTGCCGGCAAAGTGTCTGCCGTGCCTTTTCTTTTGCGTATGCTCAACCTAAACAATGTTTCCACGATGTGGACAGTTTCAAGAACCTTTGTGAAGAACTTTTTGACACAGTTTGTTGGAACAAAACACGGCAACAAATCTGCACGGTGCATGTGCAGGTACTGCCCAACGCGCACCCGCGCTGAGATTTTTTTTTACGCAAGGCCACTCTCGTTCCTCAATAGAAAATGTGCAAAACGTTTCAGTTTCTAATTCCGGCAAATTGACTGCCGAAGCACATACCTTCCGCTGACTGGAAAACTTCATCCGGATGCAAGATCCACCAGTTCTTCTTCCACAAAGCCAACCAAATGTGGGTGCAGACGTTTGCAACGTGAACGATCCAAATTGTCGCTTTTGGGAAAAGCCTTCCTTTTCTGTTGTGTGACATTTTGGATGAGCAAGAACAAAATGTTTTCAACCACCGGAGAGATTCTTTGCAGTGTGAACGAGACACACACGAAGGTTCTTGCGCTCGGCCAAGATTAATTGAGCAACGTCAGGTAAGCAAGACGTGCGGACTTCCAAGTTGTGGCGGGCGCCAGACACACAAACTAGAATCACTACCTTTGACGAAGGTCGAGTCACTGATGCACTTTCGAGTACACAATGGCCGTGCACGACGACGATTCTCAGACATCTGAACAGCGCGTTGTGTCTCAAACTGACGCCTGTACGATCCGTACTCCACAATTTCAAACACGTGCTGTACTGCTGTGAACATTGACACATTGACAAAGACGCGTACAAACATCAGACTTTTCGTGTGCACCTTTTTTCATCCACCATGGCAGATGCCAAGATTGCTTCCAGGCCAGAATTTAAAATTTCCCACACACAAACAGGAGTTCAAAATTTTGAGACAGGACTGGAAACAACACCTGGCCACTGTGTTCGATATTTTCCACCGGCCATTTTGTGGCTTGGTGTCTCTGGGCAATGAAGTTTGATGATGGTAATTGCAAGTTATGAAGTGTAAACAAATTCCATATTGTTATGTGTCATTTGTCATGATGGCAGAAAATGGTGGGGCGAATTCCATCTTGAATAAGCTTTTGAGAAAACATGCAACTTTAAATTGATGTTTCACTCGGCTGTCAACTTTTTGGGATCTTATTAACACAAGAACAGTCTGACGAACTTGAGATGTGTTGATGCACAACTGAGAGTCTGTGAGAACGGCACCGTCTTGCCCCCTTTCTCGGTGAACCTTCATGCCCCATTCATTCTTCCAAACAAAAGTGTCTGAAGATTACTGTTCAACAAGTCAATCACTCCAAGTAGAGACACAGTTGCAATGTACCAGGAACATGCGCCAAAAATGGTTGACGTTGAAGGCGAATGTTTCGTGCCGTCGTGACATACGAGGCTCGTCCACGAATTTCCTGATTCTCTAAATTTTCTCAAACAATTATTCTCTCAATCTCCACACCAATGAAATCGCAGGAGCCAGATTCTCCACACCAACTGATAAATTCATCGTAGGGGTTGATCCAACACACCAACTGGTGGGCCACTTGCAGTTTGGATCAAAGTCAACAAGGACTGACAAAACAACTTTCAATTAATGGATTCCCTGTTCTGTGCATGATTCCGTTCCTTCCTCTTTGGGTACCTTTGAAGACAAACTGGAAGGTCGTGGAGAAACTACCCACTGAGAAATTCCGGCTCTGTTTTGTGTTTGCTGTTCATGATTTCAAACTACTTTTTCTTGACAAATCAGTCGTGCGGCGCACTCGCTCCGAAGGATGCGCTCGAGTCAAAAATGCGCGTCCGACAAGGAACAAACTCAAAAGGGCAACCATGAACAAACCGACAATCGGACTTGAGTGGAACTCCTGTCTTAAATGCGTCGGGCTTTCATCGATTCATAAATTTTGCCTTGGAGCCCTGCACGGTAACACCGATTCTCTTCCAACGCATTTGTGTAATTTTTCATCAGGAAAATGTTGCGTGTCGGTGTGCAATTGGAAATCCAAAAAGAGCTCCATATGTGAAGAAATTGCTGGGTGCGCACAGACCAACGACACTGATTATCTTGCGTACAAGAATGGACAGGTTTGAGCACAGACCCTTTGATCCTCTATTCATCATTGAAACGAGCTTCTCAAACCCAAAGCCACAAGATTGGAGCAATTTCGTCCAAGGTTACGAGCCATAAGAAAATCACAACAAATCTAGATACACCATAATGGAGAATCACGCAAGTAAATTTTGGATAAAAAAAATTGTTCAAAATAAAAAGCGATTGCATCCCTTTGTGGACTGAGACGAGAGAAAATACAACGTGCGATGTGAGGGAACAAACCGCAAGAGGTGAAAAGGCGAAAGTTTTGTGTACGCATTTCCAGTCTCTCTGGATGGAAGAAAGGCTCCCCTCGTACGAAACGTGTGGTTGTCGCGTTTCACACACAGCAAACATTGCCTCGATTTTGAAAAGGTGTCAATCAAGACATTCACATTGAAGACTTTATTGTCACGCTTGAAAAGTTTCTTACAACCAGAAATTTGATATCTGTTGAGAAAATTAAAGGCTTGTTTTGCGGGTTCCATCGCCGACACAAGTGCGACTTGGCGCTTTGTTGTTTTCTTCACACAATCGACAACTGCGCTGATAAGTATTGATTTGTCACAAGCAAAATCCAGGGGGAAAGGAATTGGGGCTGCAGGACAATGTCAAATGTGTACCCATACCGTATCCACCCAGGTACAAGACGCACCTTTTTGTCCCAAAATTGACAACTAAAACTTGGGGTGCGTCTTACATGAGTAAGAGATTACTATATTTTTAATTTTTATGACCTGAGACCAGAAAATCAATGTGAAAGTTGGGGTGCGTCTTTTCCTTGGGTGCGACTTGTACACGGGTGAATACGGTACCGTCAACACGACGGCTTAAGTGACACAGAGAATATCTTCTGACCACCTTCTTGTCTTTTATTTTCCAGCATTCTCTACACCTGAATCACGATTGTTTTTACCACTTGTGCACATCGAGATTCATCTCTATTGTTTGGCATCAGACTGCAGCTGCATGTGCAGACAAAAAGCCCAAATGGTTCATTCTGGCCACTCGAGATTGTTAACAATTGAAGAGTCCGTTCAACCTGCGATGTTTTGTGTGGAACGGTTGCCCGGTGATTGTTATTGACAATTTGTGGAAGTTGTTGCGCAAGTTGGAGTACCAGCAGCAAGTGTGAAGCCTGACTGCATCTCATCGTTGACGTCGACAACGAATGGAATTCTCTGACACATATTGGCTGCACGGACGCAAAGTCCATAAAAAAAACTTCAGCGGTAAAGTACTGAGCACTGGCGAAAAGAAGCAGTGTTAATCAAAGAGATCTTTCAAAATGAAGAACCGCTGAAAAAACACCTTCAGCGCTTTTTATCACACCACCACACATGAAGGCACAAGAAATCTGGCGACAGCAAGTCGTGAAAGTTGAAAACTCTGCTGCTGAGACTGGAAGCCTTGAAGCATCACATTTGTTGCTGCTCAAACATGGAAACAACAGACGCTGATTCAAAACTTGATCACAGCGTCCACCACTTGAGCTCATCTCAGAAATTTACGGGGTATGAGAACAGCTTTCATCACCAAGGGGACACATGGATTCGTCTCAACATTGGTGGAAACATTTTCATGACAAAAAGCGCAACGCTTCGACAGGTATGCAACCCTCTATTGTTATTTCTGTTCGTAAAACAACAACAAAACGTTGGAAAATAAAGCTCAGTGCGCACGTAAATCGTCGTTCATCAATTTTACATGAGGGAAAATATCACATCGAACAGTAACTACAAAGCCGAAGCCCGACATTTTCAGATTCATACAATATTTATGCTGAAAGGGTGTCTGCAACAAGCTAGCTTGAGCAATGGATTATCTGACGACACCTTGCAAAGATTTTTGCACGGGCGCCATGCAGGAACTCTGTGTGGCTCTCACACCATGCAAATTGCCCTTACAGCATTTGATGCGTTCATCCAAAAAGATTGTGGCCAGACAACTCCAACGTCCAAGACAACCATTTGTTGCTTTCGTTTCGCAGCATCCGGCAAAAAGACTGAATCAACTGGCAGATGTGAACGCAGGTGAAGAGCAAGAGAATGAGTTCAAGTTCGACAGAAACTCTACCTTGTTCAGCTTCGTACTGGAATACATGAGGTGACAATCAAAATATCAAAATCAACCTCTGGGAAATCATCTCAAATTGTGCAGCAATCATCATTGTGCTGCAGTGAAAACATTGTGAAATTTTGCCGCTAATGGTCGCTGCTGATTTCCCTCTTTCCATGTCAGGGAATAGCAACACTGTCTTTCACCGTTGTGTTTGTGTGTTTCAGGACTGGTGATCTGCACATGCCCCACGACATGTGCATTCCTCACTTTCGCAGAGAGCTTCAGTTCTGGGGAATTTCTGAGGATGTCATCGCTCCCTGTTGCTGGCCCAAGTAAATCCACAATTTGCTTTCTGTACCGCACACAATCTGCAACACGGGTCACAGCCACGCTGAGACAACAGCGAAGACTTGTGGGCTACGTTCTCAAAAGACAACATTCGCTTTCTTGCCTCAGGTACAAGGCCTACGATGAGGAACATGGAATGTTGGAAAAAGTTCGCAAACATTTCCTGACCAAATTGGACAAATGCAAACTTTACATTGCTTCGTTACCTTCGAGCGCGTACCTTGAGAGGTGTCGCTGGAGAATTTGGATTCTGTTGGAGTATCCTTATTCTTCTATCATGGCGCAGGTAACACAGACCATGTCGAAATACATTGCCAGAGACATTGTTGAACCAAAAGATGCGGACTCTACAACCGTAGTTCTTTCCAGATATGGGCTGTGCTGTACATCCTGTTCGTTTTGATTTCGGTCTTTTGTCTCATTGTGGACACACACAATGATTTCCGCGTCGAGAGCTCATCGAAGCGACTGCGACACGAGAACGAAACCAATCCCAAAATTTTGCTCCGAGACACCACGGACCCACACCCGTACATTCTCCACTTGGACCTCTTCACCACTGTGATCTTCAGGTACACGAAACACCACTGTGCGAGGTTTTATGCGAGGGCCGTGCAACTTGCAAATTTGGGTGCCTTGACTAGGATAATTTTGAGTGGCGTACTTCTGTCCAAGTTCTGATGCTGAGCGTCATCGCATCA
>JAAUXT010023314.1_pt1 | contig 25228 bp, 30 predicted proteins | sample 7278171 | NCBI WGS metagenome assembly JAAUXT01 (sample SAMN14350112, study PRJNA611818) | marine sediment metagenome | isolation source: surface marine sediment (1.8m) | place: French Polynesia: Moorea | collected 2018-08
CTTTATTAGCCCCCACGAGCCCCACCCCCCCCCCCCGGGGCCGGCGGCCCGCCGCCTCATCACACCAACTTGTGCGCCAGATTCACCACTTGCATGAACTGGTGGAGCTAGACCCACCACGGCAACTGTTTTGTTGACCTGAGACAAGAACCGGTATATTCTTGGACAAATCTTGTACATGAGGACCTGACAAGTTTCCGTTTTTTCCGCGCCGGTGCTCGCCAGCGCGATATATTATAACGGTGTCAAATCATGCACGCATAATTTTTTTTGCAGATTATTGTTTTTATTGTCCCGAACAAGCGCGCAGTCCGGAGACATAGGCGACTGGATTCAAGACTTGATTGAGGAACTGGTGAGTGCAGAACATCGTCACGCGCACCTGATCTGCATACCGCTGCACCACAAACAGTCCAGAAAACAAGAACGCCACGCTTTGAAGACGCGCTGCCCAACGCAAACAAGTAGCAATTCAGGGAAAAAGTCACACAAAAGACGTGGTCAGAATCATTTTTTGTCGACAGAAAAAAGGTTGAAACAAAATACGAACTTTGGGCTGAAAATTCAAACTGGTGTGCAAAGCACAAATTCATCACTTTTCACAGGCAGGTGTAAACGAGTAGGTCACATTTCCCGACTTCTGTGACAGCTCAGTGTGTACGTGCTTGTTGCGTGCTGTACAGATCCCACCGCTGGCGTGTCTGGGCGGGGACTCGACGCCGCTCAAGTGTGACCCTGGCGACGTGCTGCTGTCGACGGCGTCACGCACCGTGAACGCAACGCTCGACTCTGTCTTGTGGCACGACGCCACCAGCGACAAGAAGGTGGCGCTCGCGCTGTCGTTACTCAACAACAAGGACCTCCGCAACCCTTCCTGGTGCTAAATCCATGCAGTCTTGTCTTTCATGCACAGATCCGAGAACTCGTCTTTGGTCAGAGCGCTTTTTCGCTGGTCTAACTCCTTAGAGTACTCAAGCAAAAGTGCGTATCAGTCTTTGACGGCACTGTGCCCATGCGGTAGAAACATGTGTATCTGCGAAGGGAAATTCTTAAAATTTCTGCCAAAACTTCTGCAGCCTGGTATGGTGTTCGGCATGATTTTTGCCAGTGAGGGCGATTCTAATTTTTTCACGAAAATATGGGAGAAGGCAAAATTGGCTCAGAAAAATCCGGACTGACTTTCTGCCCTTGTGTACGGTTAAGATTTGCAGAGAAAGTACACTGGTGTGCGCCCACAGTTCCTGGCCGAAAAGTTGCCAGAAAATACCCGCAAAACTCTTGACACCTGTTCACACACACGCAGGTACATACATGAAGGTGAAATCCGCACAGTTCCGCCATTCGAATTGCGGACAGGCAGAACGCTCCTTTTGCTCTTCACCAAAGGTATATCAACCATTCTTAGTGTGTTTCACCTGTTTAAGTTTTCTGAAACACAATTTTCCATTTGCGTTGAAATGTTCAGGTGAGTTCAACAGAGGTGTGTCTGGAGTTCTCAGTTATGAAGTGTCTGACACCGACTACAAAGTGGCGATCATGTGGCACATCTCCAGCGACGGCGTGATGCGTTACAACGTGAAGGTAAGGCAAGGGACACAACAGATTGTCGGTCGAACCTCTTTTGCAACGTGTTGTCCTTGTCGATCTGCGAAAATTCCCCCCCTGTCCGCGGTTTCCCACACCTACAAACTTTGTTCGCAGAGCTATCCAATTGACTACACGACAAATGAGAATCTGTACAATCACATGATGGAATCTGCTGGACCTTGGGCGCCAGAGGAAGACTGGTCCGAATTTCACGTGAGTACATGTCCCGAGCAAAACAGACTGGAGATCGGAGAATGCGTGGCACTTGGCACTGCACATTTCCTATTTCTGTCAAGATATTCTGGCTATTTTCAAGTTTGTTAAAATTCTTCGCACACACAAACACGAGGCATCACACGCATTGCAACAAGCACGCTCAGGCTGCCAGAGCAGCCGTGCGTTGAAAAGAAGGGCACAAGATTTTCACTTTCGTTGATCCTTCACATACACTTAGTTTTCTTTGCCCGTGAGCAGAAAGTACAAAGTGACTCCCCACCAAAAAATTGTGTTTGCGCACACAGGTTCGAGAGGAGTACGGCATTGAGATGGAGATTGTGATGAGTCCGCGCGTGCGCGGCACCAAACTGATGGTGCGTGTCGAGACGCGCGGCTACGATCCCTCCCTCGGACCGCACCTCCACCTCTCTTGCGAGTACAGAGACGTACGTGCGCTCACTTTTCCATGTCTGCCTGGCACTCAGGTCCCCGAAAGATCGAAACATCCAACTGTTTTGCGCTGAACATCTTTCGACGCATCTCCAAAAAAGCAACAAAGAGCACACCACTGTTTTCTTCACAGCAACCTGGCTACGACGACTACTACTGCAAGAAGGAATGCGTTGTCCCGCTTGGGGAGTGCTTCACTGAAGCTGTGTGCCGGACTGCAGAAGACTGCAGCCTGGGACACGCGTGTACTCAGGGCTGCTGATTCACCTGCTGAGAAACACCAATCTGACTGATTTCCGTTCTGAAAAAAAGGATTGTCGAAAGAGAAAAAAAGAAAGATGAAACTGCAGTACATTTTCTTGTTTCATATATATTTTTCACCTTTCCGGATTCAGTTTCATTGACATCGTTCAAGTGAACCAGACATGTACAAAACGAGTTTTACGTGAACACAAGCGAGTCAGAAATGCACACAAACTGCTGCCTGAGCGCTGGGACGTTGACCCAACTGCTCCTCGAGCTTCGCTTCAGCAGAACTGCCGTCAGCGGGACGGAGACTTGACCACCAGCTCCGTGTGGTAAGTCATACTCGATTGGGAAGACTGAAAGTACACAATTCAAGACACAGAATGACCTGACGCCTCACAATTCGGACCAAGAAAACGGTCGTCGAAATGCGACGTGTGACACACACAAACAAATCACCTTTGCCTTTGGAAAATGATACACACACAAGACAACAACAGTATGACCGATACACACACATCAACAAATGAACGCACATCAGCAGGTGAACAGAAGCATTTCTCATCAAGCAGTCTCGCAATTCATTACCTTGATTTTGAGTTTGCAGAGCACAGCAGCAAAGGGACCTCACGCAAAACTCGCTGCTGTGCACAGACTTTCTTGAACATTCTTGTCACACTCGACTGGTCAAACCAATTGGTGAGCAGGTCAAAATCCTAACTTCTCTCAGTGTTTCAACAATATAACACAAAGCTCTCAGAGTTCGATCTCACAGGTTCACACAGGCGTTCCAAAAAACATTTCCATCCAACTAGGGTGCTCGACCGACTTCAGAGACATTTACATCGACTTCTCCGAGCGGCATGGAAAGTTTCTTCGGGTTGATGGTGACCGACTTGGTGCAGTTGTACGTCTTGTAGATGCCAATCAGACGGTCAGCCAGCTCGAACATGTTATTTCGCAACGAGATGATGATGAACTGAGCGTTCTTTGTCCTCTCCTGCAAGGTCAGAATGCGTCACAGTGACATGGACTTCCAACTGACACGAATCTCTCGTTGACAAACGAATGCTGAAAGCTTTCAGCTTGAAAGTTTTTGCTCCCAGAAGCAAGACCTGAACATACCTTTATATAGTTGGCAACAATGGAGACGTTTTTGAAGTCGAGGGCTGCGTCGATTTCGTCCATGACGTACAGTGGAGTAGGTTTGTAGTGATGCAACGCGAACACGAGAGCCAGCGAACTGAGCGTTTTCTCTCCGCCCGACAAGTTGCAGATGTTCTTCCATGACTTCTTCGGTGGCCGCACACTGAAGAATAATATCTTTCGACAATCACGTATTTGCGGCTGGCAGAGAAAATTGGTTCAAATGATTGACCTTTTCTGCACCGAAAGCTATGAACGAATTGGGACACGAACAGAAGGTAAAAAAAATTGAATTGGCGTTTAGCTGCACTTCTCAGGTGATGCCAGCAAGACAATTGTTTTTGTCACCACCCTCAGTGAAAGACACATCCGCAAGTGTGTGTGTGTGTGTGTGTGTGTGTGTGTGTGTGTGTGTTGTGTGTGTGCAACACGCACCTGAAGACGATGCCCTCAGAGAAAGGATCGAGCGAATCAACCAATTCGAGCTCCGCATCACCACCGAGCGTGATCATCTGGTACATCTCCTTCAACTTGTTCGTGATCAGCGAGAAGCCCTGAGCACACAAGAACAAACAAACTGCACTTGCCCCGTGGGGTCACTGTAACGCTGTACCATACAGATTAAAAACACAAGCAATGCCGGTTGTCAGCTTTTTCTTGTTGGAAGGGGGATAAGAGTAAGCTGTCCAAAACTGGCGCACCTTCATGAATTCATCCAAGCGCTGCTTTCGCAAATCTTCGTGGTTTTTCTTTTGCTTGTCTCTCAAATCGGTGATATAGTCCAGTTCACCCACTCGTTTCAAATACGCCTCTTCCTGAAATAAGCACACGCGGAGAAAATCAACTGAATATGCGTCGTCGTGCTCTGTTGCTCCACACACATTGCTCTGAACTTGTGGCATCGACGCACAAAACAAACACAGCAGCAGGGAATGCTCTTGCCTTTTTCTTGTATTCAGCAATAGCTGCCATGTTGGGTTTCATGGCTGCCTTCTTCTCCTCGAGCACGGTGATGGCATACATCTCCTCCTCTTTGTTGAGCTGCTCCAGGACCTCCCTGTCCGTCACCGTCTCCAACTCCTGCTGCTCCTCATCTTCGATCACGTGCAGTTTCAACTTCCCCAGCTACGTAGCAAACAAGTACAGAGTTATCAAGGGATTCACGAATGGAATTTTCATTCTCTACAGTTGACAAGGACAACATGTTCAGACTCAAAATCGAACAAAAGGAGCGCTGCATAAAAACCGATGAAATTCCACATGCAGAACCAAGAAATACCCAATTTGAACAGCAGAAACAAATCCCCCAACACACACACACACACACACACACACACACACAGAGTTCCGGACTGCAAATGACGTTCCTGAAATTCTTGCACCAAAAATGCGCGTGATATGATACCTCTTTCTTCCAATGCTTTATTCGTTGCTGATTTTCTTTGATGACATTCTCGTACTTCTCCAACTCGTTCGTGATATCAATTTGCTGTTTCTTCAAGATATTCTCTTCTGCCTCGCGCTTTTCAATCTCGGTGTACAGTTCGTGCATTTGGTTGTCAACCTCCTTTGCTTCCGTCTGAACAAATTACACAACAATCTCTTTGGAAAACAATCGGAGGAAAGTTAGTACTTCACGATCGCCGAAGGCAAATTCTGAAATTCACTCGCACGGTACCTGCAATTTTTCGTGTTCTGCCATGACTGCTGCTGCCTCTGTTTCCACGTTCTTGTAATCAGCCTTGAGCTTTTCTTCTCTCTCCTTCGCTTCTTCCAAGTCGCGCGTGGAATCGCTGATCTTGTCCTCGCACTTTTTCGTGTTTCTGTCGGAAAATACGTTTACCGGTGTGGTATCTTCCATCTTGTGGTTCAGCAAAGAAAATATGTCACAAGAAGAGAGAACATGACAAAATAGACAAACTTTTGTGCAGTCTTCTTGGCGACGCTAGCTTTGGTCTTTCTGCCGGTGATTTGGTCAATGTGCGTGTTTATCATGATCAGCTTGGACTCAGCCGCTTTCAGTTTGTTCCCACCGATGTCCATGATCTGCTTGTGAATCTTGTGCTTCTCATCATCCACCTTCTGATACTTTTCCTGGGCTTTTTCATACTCTGTGTGACAAAAAGAACAAGTACAGCCCATTCGAAAACTGGCGCCTCAAAATGCCACTGATAGAAAAGCATTGCGGTTTCTCAGCCGTATGACTGCAGCCAAGTTCACTGCTGCGACTCACCTTTTCTGAATTCCCCCACTTTTTTCTCCAGTTGTTTCAGTGTTTTCTCATCAGGAGTCGCTTCTTTGACTTTCCGTTGCTGTTCCGCCTTCTGCTTCTTCAGTGTGTCGACCTGCTCCTTCAGAGACTGCAACACGAAAACGGTTGCTGCAAACTGCCAATGCGTGCGGACAGCGCAAACTCAATCAACCCCGCATTTCTGGGACACACACCTGAATTTCCATTGTGTGTCTTTCCTGGGTATGATTTAGATCCCTCGCTTCCTTCTCCAACTTTTTCACAGAACTTTCCAGCTGTTCTCTCTTCCCACGCAGTTTTTGCGCTTGTTGTGTTGCCTGAAAATGACACGAAGCCTCAGAGATGAATCATGAGGCCTGGACCGCAGAAAACAGTGAGGAGGGTTCCTCAGATCTGTAGATGGATGCACGGACCACATTGAGTATCATACACAAAAGCAGGTGAAAAAAAACCCCACACCTTCAATGTTCAGTCTACTCTTTTCGGCAGTTCAGGACTCACCCTCTCCAGCTCTTGCTGCATGTTGTGCAGCTCCTTGGGATCCACGTCAACCACAACGCTGGAACCCATGCGCCCCGAAGATACTTTCGTACCACCACCCGACATCGTACCTGAAGACAGGAGAACATTCCACACATTGTGATTTTTGGTTCTATTTCCTTTGCTTCGTCGATCTTTATCCTACAGCAATGTAATTCTCTTTCTCCGCACACCTGATCCAGCACACAATCGACGTGTTTTGAAGGGAATTGAACGTTCTCTTTTTGAGGTGTTCACAGGCGCAGGGACACGATACTCGCCACGTACCAGACACGTCGATGAGCTCTCCACCCAGCGTGACAACGCGGTAGCGCGTCGCTCCGTACGCGATTCGCGTCGCCTGGTCCATGTCCTTGGCGACGAGCGTGTCACGTAACCCGTAGTAAAAGGCAGGCAGCACCGCCTCGTCCTGCACTTTCACAAGGTCGAACAGCCGAGGCACGCCTTCAGGCCTGCTCAAAGGAAATGGAGACCAACAATTCTCAAGGATAAAAACAACAACTGTCTCCCGAATCATTCACAAACCACGACCACGTTTCGTTGAAGGATCGAGCATTATTACAACATGTTTCATATGTCAGTCTTGTGCCTCCAGAGGACACGTCACATGTCGCACGTTCGGTTGCGCATCCATGCGCACGCACCCTGCCCATCACCTCGCCATGCAAGTAAGTGATAGATTGTCTGCCGCCTATTGACATCAAACTTACATTTTGACCTTTCTCCGGTAAATGTCCTTGAGATACTGTTGCTTATCGAGCGCAATGAAAGTGGCGCAGCCGAGCCCGCTCTTCCGCAGATACTCGACGCAAACTTCCGCTGTTTTCAAGGTGTCGCACACGATGTTGTCCAAAGGACCGCAAGCCGTTGAAATAGCGACGTCGTATTTGTCGTCAATAGCACCAAGGTCGCCCTGAAGGTACCGATCTGATCAGTGCGCTGCTCGATATCACAGCACGGCACTCACGCAATGTTTCTGGGCAAAGCTTGATAGTTTTTATCTGCGCACCAGTCTTCCGTAAAGGCCGGAAATTTTCCCACTCCTCTTCATCTTCATGAGGCCGTCGAGCACATCACCCCGGCTTCGCGTTGACTCGAGATTGCTTCGTGACTCCTCAACCTTGGTTCTCAGTGCACGAACCTAAAAGCAGTGGACCAGGAGTCAAAGATTTCGACAGAAATGGCAGAAAGAGCAAAGCGCCGGAAGGAAATTCACTCTTCATGTCTGTAATGCCAAATACCGTTTGTGTTTCTTGTTCTTCCGCGGATTTCACTTGTGCGTACTCTGCCTTCGCTTCTCGCAAATTGTCTTGAACGCTTGGTAGTTTCGTCTGCAGTTCGTTCACGGACCTGAGGAATGCAATTCAACAGGCTGCCTCTCAAGAAACAAACAAAACAGGAGCCGAGAAATTTGTTTCTTGTTCAAGACTGAATTTTCTCACTGCGTCCTCTCCTTCAGTGATTTCTCTGCTGTTTCCAGATGGTAGGCCGTGTCCTTCAGTTTGGTCTGCTCACTCTTCTGATTGCTCTTGAGTATATCAATCTCTGACTGTGCAATGTTCATCTGGAGAAAAGAGTCAAAACCATGACTTCTCGTTGATCACTCAACTTTAAATCTGCTGTGGTGTGTGTGTGTGTGTGTGTGTGTGTGTGTGTGTGTGTGTGTGTCGTCGATCTTACCTTCTGTTTGGTTTCATTTACAGCTTTCTGAAGCCCAACCAATTCTTGCTCTTTTTTCTCCCGTTCCTCTTGCAACCCCTGGAAAGACGTCTGAGTTGTGTTTCCTTCTTGTTTCGTTTTCCCCAAACGTCAATGGGAAAAAGGAAACATCAAACATGTTTTCCTGACCTCTGTTTCAGTCTTCAGACTGTCCATAACTTCCTTGTACTTTTCCTCTTCCTTTGCTTTTTCCTTTTCGGCTTTCTCCAACTCCTTTTCGAACTCTTCTATTTCTTTTTCAGACTTCTGGGGAACGAGCTTCAGTTCCTCCAACTAAAAATATCAACAGGAAAACTCAGCAGCGTCGAGACGCACTTCAAGGATGCCACGGGTGTTTGGCAAATCCACAGCAGCAAAACTGCTGGAGCGCCAACACTGAAACATTTTTGATGCGTCAAACTTGGAGGTTGGCTCAATGATGTCTCCAGGTTCGTGATCGCCAAAGAACATCTATTTACAATGCGGATACCAACGCACTCTCACCAAGCAATGGGAAAGAAAGGATTGTCCAAAGACTTCCACCAGGGTAAAGATACGAAGGCAGCCTTTGCCTTGACCAGACACTCGGAAGACATGAAACGGACTGCACGACCCCGGCAATTCAGAAAAATGTACCTTTTTCTTTTCTTGATCCAGGGACTTCTCCAGCTTTTTAGACGTGGCCTTGATGTGCTTCAGTTCTTCTCTTATTGCGACGTCCTGCTGTTCGTATTTGCTGAATTCTTCCTTTTTCTTTTCAACATTTGACACACACTCTTCATGTTTCCTGCAGACAACAGACGCAACACGGTGCACAACTTATTTTGCACTATCTGATGTCAATGAAAATTATTTCAAACCCGGAATTGCGCTTGGGCTACATTCAAAGTATGGTTTCACTGACCGAAGATAACCAACTCAACACGCACTTCTGAATTTTGTTGAATTCTTTCTTTTTCGACTTCTTCTCTTGAGTCAACTTTTCTAGACGTTCTCTCGTTTCCTTGGTGCTTTCCAGGACTTCCTCTTTTTTGGACGATGCCTTTTCAATGGCTACATTGCACTCCATCCTGGAAGAAAATGTTTTTGAATTCCTTTCAAAAAAAGTCAACAACTAAAATCGACATTTCCCCAAAGCCCGCCTGATTTGTCTACATTTGAAAACACCGTACAATTTCATGCAAACAACAGTTGAACAGTGCCCGAGGTATACTCACTGGTACTTTTGATACAGGTGGTTTTGTTTCTTCACGATGTCGTTTTCTAGAGTAAGAAACTCGATGGCTTCGTTTCTTACAGGTTCCAGTTCGTCTTTTTCTTTCTCAACCGCCTTTACTCGATTCAACTTAATTAAACAAAACGGCTTTACTCTTGTTGCAAATTAAAATTTCAAAGAACTGCACGTGCAAGCAGCAAATCATAATCTTACCTTTTCTGCGCGTCTGTCATTCAGTTCCTCCACTCGTGTCGACAGTAAACTAATCGGCTCCTTGAATCTGCTTGTTCCAATTATGTCTTCCAAAAACTCCAGCATACCCTCATCGTGTTCAGTCAGAGCTTTGGGCTTCATCATCGCGATCGACTCCACTTCACCCTGTGAGAAAACGACGACACGTGAGAACTTTCCCCAGACAAGTGAAGACGGTTGTCTCTCGTATCAATGCCAAAGTTTGCTCAACAAACAAGAATGTTACACACGGACCACAGGGGCATCTCTGAGGTACAAATCCCTTGGGTGTGTTCAAAATCCGACTACACACAGTTTGCGTATCGAGCCCCGCCCCAATGACCTTGTCAAGGTGACGGACATCCAAACATTATTCATGTCAAACTATCTATCATTCACAAGGCGTGACTGAAAAATTTAGATGACATTTATTCCCGACTGACAACAGATTTGCTGCCAGTCCACAAGACAGGTTTGCTCGCTGCACAACGCGCCTGCAAGAAAACAAAAAGATGCGGGTGTGCGGCTCATACAGGTTGCTCACTCACCTGCAGAATAAGAAATCTGCTGTGGTCAAGATCAATGCCGGACTTCCTGAGTAAAGCACCAACGTCCTTGAAGGTGCATTTCTTGCCATCCACTTTGTAGTACGAACTACTGTCGGTGAAAGCAGTTCTAGACACCACAAACTTTGATCCTGGCACCACATCGAAGTCCTCATCGCCATCCTGAAAACAGTTCTGGTGTGAGTCGAATCTCAGTGAATTGGAGTGCAACACGTCGATTTATTGCCCGACTGTTGCTTCGCGATGCAACTGCTCTACTGTTGTACACTATGCTCTCCTCACTCGCTCACCCCTGTGTCGATGATTTTTTGGAAATGCACAGCAACTGTACAACTGGATAAGTCCGGGTGATCCTCACTGTTGTGTATAAGTACACTGATTTTCTTGGATCTGATTTTGTTGGCTCTGTACCCGAAGACAAACAGCATCGAATCTATCACATTCGATTTTCCACTTCCATTGGGGCCAACAATTGACGAGAAACTCTGCAATGGAAGTTTGTAGTGGCACATGAAACACACTGAACGTTTCTTTTTTCACAGAGTGATGAATCGAGCCTCAAAGCGTGAAGATCTGGAAACTCCACCTTGTGAAACGGTCCAAGTGTCTGAATGCCTGCGTACGATTTGAAGTTTTCGTTGACGATGTGGGTGATCATGAGACGAGGTCCATTCCGATCAAATTCAAAGTTCACCTCCGGAGCGGGCTCCAGAACAATCGGAGAGCAGTCTGAAGACCGAGCAGGAAAAGGCAAATTTGAACCAGACAGCGCAGTTCAACTGAACCAAACCTCGTATAGATCTACGTAGATGTCTCCACTTCGCCCAGAAGAAATTTGCCCAAGACATCTGCAACAAACAAGCTTGGCGGATCTTGATTCACCTGGCAAGTCATCAGTAGTCCGCGGCTGGACATTTGCCTCCTGCTCCACTTCCATTGCTTCGCTCTCAGCCATCGCTTGCTGCGAAATTGGAAACAAGACGTCCAACTTGACAAGTGGAATCGAAATCTTAAACTTTCAAAGCAAACAGGTGGACTACCACACTGGTCCTCTATTCAGTTTACTTGGACACTGTGAACTTACTGTCATATGTATGGGACAATTCACCAAATAAAGTGTGACCACATTGTTTTCCCGGAATACTTTTCTGCTGTTCAAAACAGAAAGACTATATTTTGAAGATGGCACCCGCCAAAACTTGCCCGATTCCCAGGTGTCACAAAGTCCGGACAAGCAAACTGATTTATTTGTAATGACTGCCCAGGCCAATTTTAAAATGTTGCAATTTGCACAAACGCGACCTGTCGTTAGCATTTTTGGTGCCGTATTATGTTATCCTGTAGTTCTACATTGACCTTTATGTCATCGATGGCCAAACATTTGTCGTCATAAGTTGAAAGGGACGAAGTAACAGTTTGTAAAATCTGTCTTCAAACAAACAAAAAGTGCAGTTTGTTCAGTTGTTCGTGTTTGCCTCGACTGTAGAACAGATGTTTGAAATTCAGGGCCCTTCGCTTGCCTGTGGTTTCTGAGGTTATGCATTTCTATAACCAGAGACTAAATCCAGGAAACAGATTCCAGTTCCCCGTGCACAAAATGAGATTTATCTTCGGATTCTGCATGCTGTCAACGATCATCTTGGGTAGGTTGACGTGTCAGCGGTTTGCAGGAATTGTGTTCTTTGTTGCAGACAAATTGACTTGGTGATGTTTGGTGCAGTGCCAGAATTTTGCTGACTTGGTGGTGTTTGGTGCAGTGCCAGAATTTTGGTTGCAAGTGAAAAGTAGATCCAGGTCAAAACAGATTTGGATTCAGCGCAAAGAATTCTTTCAATCTCTGAAGTCCGTACAAAAAGACAGCTCTCCATGTGTTTCTGTGCTGTAATGTGTGCGGGTACATGTAGCTCTGCCGCCTCGGAAGGGCTAACCGTGCACCTCACAGTGAGCGCCTCTCACTCACTGTATCGCAGTGTTGCAGCCTGGGTTTGTTACTTAGTCTGGGCAAAGTGCTACATCTGCAGGGTGGGTGTTACATGATGCCTTTTACAGTCAGCTTGACAGGCTGGCTTGGAGAACAGCTTCTGCTTCACAGCTCCACTCAAGCTGAGTCTTGAGAGATTTTGATGAACTATGTCACTCCTGTTCTTTGCCCTTTTGGTATTTGAAGCCTTTTTGAGCTACTTGTCACTGTGGAGGCAAAGCCACTTTGAGCCACTTTTGCTCATTCCATTCCACAAGGCATGCAAGTTTTCAGGGAACTTGTTCCTTGTGTAAGATAGTGTCAATGCAGATTTGAGTCTTCCAACATGAAGTTTGCCACACAGGAAAGTTTTTTTTTTTCTTTTTGGAACTTTGAGCCAATATTGGAGGTGCATGAGTGATTGCAAACTGGAGTGAACTGTGCACATCCCTCACAATATTTTCTGTCCCATTCTGCAAGATTCCAGGGTTTCAAGGGTGGTTGACAAATCAAAATTTTCAAACTTTTGGCTTGTCACCGACTCCATACCATTTCCATACTGATCAGGTACAACTTCTTTTGTTTTCGTTGATACCAATGCAAGTAAGTGCACATTCTACAGACATATTTCCTCACTGATAAGTACCAGAGGCCAAGAAATTGATCAAAAAGAAGCAGTTTTCTGGTTTTGCTTTCTTTGCCCACACAGGAACACAAACTGCCGCCAGATTTGGGCACTAAAGGGTCAATACAGTGGATTGTTGTTGTGAATTTACGCTTGCCCTACAAACATGCTGAAAATTGAATGTTCAGATTGGCAGACAGCTCACTGTATCCTTCCCGGACTGCGAGAAAATAGATCTAGGGTCCACTGAGCATTGTCGCAAGGTTGGTTTGGCCTGGATCTTGACTTGCTTTGCTTTCCTGTTCAACTGGAAATTTTTGGAGCCAGACAGGAAGTTGATTCCGTTTGCCCCAGCGGGACGGGTGAAGTGGTTTTCTGCAGCAAGCATCAAATGCAGCTTTCGCGCCAATTGAACAGAAAAACTAAGCCAGTTCGCGACAGGCTCTGGTCAAAGCTGAAAACCGAGAAACATTTCCAAAAATTTCACGAATTTCCAGACAATGTCAGCGTCATGTGCGCGAAAAGCTTTGACAAATGTCACACAAGCTCTGCATCTCGCAGAACCAAAAGAAAACAGTTTTCTGCAAATTGGAAGTTTGTGTCCGCAGCAGGTGTTGGCTTCAAAATTCTGTGCACAACTTTACCAAATTGGCTCGTTCTGCTGGGGGACACAGCGGAGAGAATATTTCTTTTTGTGTGTGTGTGTTTGATGAAACTGCCTGTTCTTGCAGCGTTGCGTGGGGCGTACGTTGACAAAAAAGTACAAGGTATTGAAATGATTTGTACGAGTATTGTACGAGGTACGTACACAAAGTCGCGTCCGTCATGTTCGCCAAATTGTTGTCGACATCTGAGGTGGCCAGCACTGCGATTTCTTTTGTTCTGTTACCAACATGACGTACACGACACGACTTTGTAAGTTGATACAATGTACATGTAGATCTCTATGTCCTCTGGTGTTGGTCTACTCGTATTTCTGCGTTTTCTGCTTCTGGTCAACTGTTGGGGAAAAAATTCCGTTTCAAGAAAGCAGAGTCTCCACGCGCACTCAGAAAACAGAAAGATCAGCTGGCTTTTCTGCTTTTCACCTGTCTTGTCAAGAAATCATACTGTTCTGTCAATGACAAAACATTTAAGTTTGAAATGGTCAATCACTTGCTCCGGGGAAGAAAACGGCCTCTTGCACCTGACCTTGTTCGAGTAACAATTTCACGAATTCGATTTTTTTTTCACAGGCGCGTCCTTTACGTCCTTTCTTGAAACGGGGCAGGGGGGTGGGAATGGTGAAGGATACCCCCCCCCCGGGGGGGAGGGGAAGCGAGACCGACCAAAAATCTTTTGGCCAACCTCCCCCTCCCTCCCCGGCTGAAAGACCGTGCGACTCTTGCGATGCGCCTGTGTTCAAAACGGCTGTCTTTGGGTTTTGAGTTTTTAAGCCCGCGGCATTCCGCTGAAGCACTGCTTTGGTGCAGTCATGATGAATGTAGACTGTAGGTGTGCTTGGGGAGGGGAAAATACAATCATCCGTTTCCCATTGGATTTCTTTTTTGACATGGTGGTCTCAAATGTTCCCTGGCAATAAAAACCAGTGGTTGTCGCACCCCCTCCCCCCACCGCGCTTGGGGAACAAAACCAATGGTTGGTGTCAAACTAACCACGCATTGGTTTTCTTTTTCACTCTGGCAGGCAGGCAGGCAGGTACGGCCTGTTTGGTGGAACAACGCGCGTGTTGTGAGCACAATTACCGCGGGCCTCGTTCATCTTTGATCTCTTGTTTTCGAACACATATGTCACTCGAAAAAATGTCTGCGATTTGTACGTTCACTTCGTTGGTTTCGTTGCAAAAATACGCGTGTCAAGATTTGTATGAAGATTTGCAGGCATCGCTCAAGACCAATGTCTCTGTGTCCCCAAAAATGCAACAGGATCGAAGTTGTCGGTCGCGCCCAAACAATTGCGCAAAACATACTCCTTGTACCCCCCTCGTATGCCTGAGAAAGCTCGTATGTTGACAGTGCTCGGAATATTCTTGATTACCTTCACTGTTGGACTTCCATTTGGGGCAGAGCAATCGTGCTCACAAATATTTTTGTTTGGCTGCAGAGGCCGATGGCCGATGCCCATATCCTATCCATCCTCACACTCATCAACAGGGTCAGGGAGAAGCATTGGTGCTCGTGTTTCGGGCGAAAGTCACAAGTCTTGTCTGTTCAATTTTCACAAGCTTCATGTGGATGAAATAGAGAGCATCACTGATGTTGAACCCCAAATGGTCACAGATCAGAGAGGCTTTGTCCAAGAAAGCTGCCAGAGTTTTCAGAGTGCTATTGCAGTCAGACGTTCAAAATAATAAGTTGGCTTTGCTTTGAGCTTGAAATGTGAGGTAGGTCCTGCCCATCCCTGCTCCTGGGTCGGGTTTCTTGAGGTGGGTTCCACCTCTCGCCGCGATCGAGCGACGGCCTGTGTTCAAAGTTCTTCTTTCCTGTGTTTAAATCTTTGACATATCCTTCTGATTGAAATCAAACTGAGTTTTTTGGGGAGCGGGCGGGGATGTGGATTGTGGGAACTTGTTTCTGGAAGGAACTACCATCTTCTAAATGTCACAGACCATTCCTTTTGTCTTTGTATTTGAGTGAATCACACCCTTTGCCTTGTTGCTGGGAAGAAGTGGAACACTGGCTGTTCGCAAATGTCCCCCACAGTCCGTCAAAACAAAGCAGTCATTTTGCCTGGGGTTCCTGTGATGGCCAAAGAGAATGCCTCTGCGTGACAGCACCTGAGAACTGCTTCTGGTTGCATCTAACTTCGACAAAACTATTTTTTTTCTGAAATTGAGAGGAAAACATGGACAATATTTCTGGACAGCTGCATTTCACGCTTTTCGGGTGAATGTGCGAGTAATGCAGCGTGTTTACTCGCTGAAGCTGAGATGGCGCTGGTCACAAATAGTCAATATCCAAGTTGGCAGGTTGATGTATTCAGCTGTATTTGAAACTGGTAACTTTGTAATGCTTGTGACTTTTGTTCCGTGCGCTGCAGTTGAAAGTTGCTCTTTGTCTGATTGCGAGTGGATTAATCACTTTGCATGAAATCCTTCTTGATTTTTGTCAGGTCAACGGATTGTCTGAATGTGGAAAATATCGAGACTTTGCAAAAGACCGACGAACATGGCGGCCAGTGTTCCAGGTGTATTATTTTGCCTGTCCATAACGTGGGTCTTTTTGTACATTTTAGCAGTTGGATATGCGAATTTGGGTGAAAGCAACCACAACCCGGAGAAGCGTGAGGCGTAAGTACCGGCACCTGAGTGAGATTTTTAAGACTTCAGCGTGAAACTAACCTGGCTGTCCACGCGCCGCTTGAAGCCTGACTGATTTTGTTGGAAGGGGAGGGGGTAGGGAGATTCCACGGCAACTTGCCTTTGGACTCACCGACCAGAAATGAAAATGCTCATGAAACATGATGAAACTTTCATGCTCATTGCCTGAAACAGATGGCACTTTATTTTCAGTGTGAAAATGTCACAAGGAACAAACAGAGACGAAGCGTTGCAGTCAGAAGTTGACAATCTGAGGCACAGAGTGGCCGAGTTGGAGCGCGAGTGAGTAATTCACTTCTGATGTCGTTCGGGGTTTCAGGCTTTTGTCTGTGTCTTGTGCGATGTCAGATCATGTACGCGTGGTTCTCCTGGTCCCAGTGTTGCTTTCTTTGTCTGTACTTCAAATGGAAACCACACAGGACCGAACAGTGAAAATCGCGAACCAGTGCCAGAAAGGCTACGCAATGTCGCCCAATCTGCACCCAGCGTGAGGTGTTGTATGTCTTTCCCGTGTTTCTCCCTCCTCGAACTCGAAAACAAGAAATGGACATTTGAAAGGGCAAACTGCGTGTCACTTTGTTGGAAGGGAAAGGGGTATTGTACTCGTAATTGTTGTCTTGGTTTGTATCTGTCGATTGCAGAAGCAAAAAACATTTTGTTGCGTAAGTAGACTCCACACCATTTGAAATTATTCACTGCGTTTCTGCCTCCGATAAATGCTTTTTCCTTGTACATTCATGCGACGTTTGGTTTCCCGTTGGTGTAGGTCCCTGAAGTTCTGTAGAATACGGGTTTGGGTTTTTTGCAGCAATGTGGTTGGCCTGGAACCCGAATTGGCTCCGGCTAAAATCTGAAGATAGGCTCTTCAACAAGTTGACGTCAGAGTGTGACTTTCAACCTCTGATGCTGAGTCCCTGTGGAGGACCTCAGATTATGACCTGAAAACAGCTTGATTGGCTCTTAAGTTTGTGAAAAATATCTGGATTGAGAAGTTCAATATTTGCTCTGTTTGGTTTTGAAAACTGCTTGTCCTGTATGGTCAGATGACGTTTGAGCTTTTGTAGCAATCATTGTACTCGTAATGAACGACATGAAGTTGGCCAATATGCTTAAAATTTCATTGAGGTACACAAAGCGAGAAAACAGTCACGCTTCGGGAAAAATGATGTGGAGAGACACAGCCCCGTCCCCACCCCCATCCCAACCTCAGTTTCAAACTAGCAAACGCTGCAAGTTGTCTGCTAGGAAACTTGTGATTTTTCAGAGCTCCTTCTCCCCCGCGTATTCAAAAATTTTGGCAAAATCAGCAAGTTTCCTGTCAGGCCAAGTGCTGGCGCGTTGATTTGTCCCGGATTTCGATTCGGGCAATTCGACGCGTGTCCACACTGCCAAGTGTTCTTATTTGGTTTCTAAATTTCTTTGCACAGAAAAATATCTGCACCAGGTGGTTCTGTGGTCATTCATTGCATTCGCCACATTTGGCTGTATTGCCAGGAAGCAGAAAAGTGGTCACTTTCTTCCTTTCAAGCACTGTCACAAGTGGAGGGCCTCGCTTGTAATTCACTCAATCTGAAATGATCAAAACACGAAGCATTTGTTTCCTTCAAGGTGTTTTCAAAAATTGTGTCCCGAAGGAGAAGTTTTGTGCGTTTTTGGACTTTTCGTATCTCACGAAGTTTGATGCGCCAATGGGAAAACACTAGATCTAGCGTTTGCGGATATGTGACAACTTTCCCACACGACACTCATTCAAAGCGCGCGGTTTCATCTGATGAGAAAAACACAAACTTCTTTTTCTGTCACAACAGGAGGAAATCGTTTCCGGAAGTCCAATACTTGTCGTACAAGGAGAGGAAGCGAATACTGGTGAGTAAACCCTGAACGCACCCCCGAGTTTGGTCTGAAATCAAACTTTACGTGCCAGAAGGCGTCGCTGGTGACCCTGTGTTATGAATGGCAACACCAGAGGCTGTTGGTCTTCAAGGGGTGTCCACCCTGTGGTCATCATCCTGAAGACCATTTGGTCATTCATGTCTACGTACAAAACAGAGATCAGGGAAAGGACTTGCAAACTTATTGTACAGTGATCACCCTGATGCTCTTGGAGATTACGGTGTTGGGTTGCGCCTGTGTTCAATGTATGGCAGGCTTCTGAACTGGCACTTGTTTTTGTGTGTTCAGGTCACTGGAGGCGCAGGGTTCGTCGGCAGCCACCTGGTGGATAAACTGATGATTCAGGGCCACGAAGTGACCGTCGTCGACAACTTCTTCACGGGGCGGAAACGCAACGTCGAGCACTGGGTCGGGCACGAAAACTTTGAGCTGCTCAATCACGACATCGTCAACCCACTCTACATCGAAGGTTTGTTTTTCTTTCCATTGTGGCCAATTTCTTTGCTGCGTAACGCTTCATGTTTGACAGAGCTTCTCTCGTTTGTCGCAGTTGACCAGATTTACCACCTGGCGTCGCCCGCGTCGCCGCCGCACTACATGTACAACCCGATCAAAACCATTAAAACGAACACGCTGGGCACCATCAACATGCTCGGTGAGTTTTGCTCTGTCGTTCATCCATGCTCACCAGTTTCATTGTGCATCGTGTGGCATGTTTATTACTCTCACTGCTGTTCTTTCTGTGTCAGGTCTTTCCAAGCGAGTTCGCGCACGAATGTTGCTCGCGTCAACGTCTGAAGTTTATGGAGGTGAGACTTGTGGAGAACGTTTCCTTTCAGTTGAACGGTTTCCTCATTGTGGCAGACATCAGCTGTGCTTGTGCTGCGATAAAATAAAAACTGATTTGTGTCGAAATGTTGCATGTCGCACGTCTACGTCGCAGATCCAGAATTGCATCCGCAGACGGAGGAGTATTGGGGTCACGTGAACCCGATCGGGCCTCGCGCCTGCTACGACGAGGGAAAGAGAGTCGCAGAGACGATGTGTTACGCCTATCAAAAACAGGTACGTACCCAACCACTGCAGTTACTTTCAGTGACAACCTCCCGTTCTGTAGCTTCGCAATTTAGAAATTCTTGTTGCCTTTTGCATCGCCTTGTGGCACTGTCCGTGTGATTCTTGAAATGTATCCACGTCACTGTGGCGCATGCAATCCATTTCTGTCGTCACACTGTCGCTTCATCAAATGTCCTGGTTTCAGGATCGGATCGAGGTGCGGGTGGCGCGCATCTTCAACACGTTCGGGCCGCGCATGCACATGGCGGATGGGCGCGTCGTGAGCAACTTCATCCTGCAGGCTCTTCAGGATGAACCCATCACCGTGAGTTCCTCTTTCTTACGCAGGAACTGATCCAGTATTTGGTCCAGTGAGGCGGGGGTTCTGAGCAACACGTACTGTCGAGCACTGTTCGTCTTTTTGTTTTTTGCAGGTCTGAAATTCCAAGAGTTGATACTTGATCAAACAACAGTGACCACGTTTCGATCCCTGGTGTTGCTTTCTGGAGGGGATACCGATTGCGATTTGATGTACTTTGCAGGTTTACGGGGACGGTGACCAGACTCGATCGTTCCAATACGTGTCGGACCTGGTCGACGGTCTCGTTGCTCTCATGAATTCCAACTACAGCCAACCCGTGAACCTCGGGAACCCAGAGGAGTACACTATCATGGACTTCGCTAAAGTGATAAAACAGGCTGTCGGTATGTGGCACACGTGAAAATGAGTCCAGTTTTCGTTCAACATTGAAGCCGTTGTTTGTCTGGAATTGCTGTGCAAGTGACGCATGCAGCGAAGACTGAGTTTAGGCCGTCAGATTCATGTGCAACGGGTCATTTTTTTCAGGCGGACGAAGCGAAATAATAAAGAAGCCAGCCATGCAAGATGACCCTCGGAAGCGAAAGCCTGACATATCGTTGGCAAAGCGCGAACTCAAATGGAGTCCCAAAGTAAGTTGTTTTCTTTATGCAGATCTGTTTGTCCTGTTCATCTTCTCAAACTACTGTGGTCATCAACCGCAATGTCTGATCGTGTTTTGCCCGCGCATCCTCGGTGTATGTATCCAACAAGAGGCCCACTGATCCCTCCCTCCCTGGAACACCAATCCTAACCCCCCCCCCTTGACCCGCTGCGAACTTTGTAGATCCTCATTGTATGTTCACTCAACTTTCAAAAGTTACAGGCCTAAAAATTTATTCAGAAATTCAATTTTGGCACGTTTGTGGTCACATGGTATGGCTGCCATGATGGATGAAATGAAAAATACACTTTGGCCCATTCTGAGCACAATTCATTGTTACGAGCCGCGTCGGCTTGTATTGTTATCAGCCGCTTGCGCTGATATTGGTTTGCGCCTGTATCTGTCTCCGTGCGTCCGTCCGTCCGTCCGTCCTGGGCAACTCGAACATTGTCCGAGATAATCCCCCCCCCCCTGCCCACAGAAAATTTCAACTTGGACATTGTCCAACTCGGACATTGTCCAAGTTATACACACACGCACGCACACACACACACACACACACACACACACACACACACACAGAGAAAATTTCAAGTCAGACATTGTCAGACTCAGACATTGTCTGACTTGGACATTGTCCGAGTTACCCCCACCCACAGAAAATTTTAATTCTGACATTGTCCAACTTGGACATTGTTTGGCTCGGACATTGTCTGAGTTACCCCCCCCCCCTTGCCCCCAGTTTATTATTACAACTCAGACATTGTCTGACTTGGACAAAGTCCAACTCAGACATTGTCTGACTTAGACATTAGTGCTGTCCTGCCGATGCACGCTGCGCGCGGCTGATTCTTTACTTGAAAGTCCAGTTTCTACTGTGACTGACTGTCTGTCTGACTGACTGAGGCGAGAGGGGAGGGGGTTGGAAGGAAATTTCCTTGGAATCCCCCTCCCATGCAAGGAATTTTCAGTGCAGGGAAATTTCCTTGTACCCCCCCCCCCCCGCCGTGTGAGGAAATTTCAGTGTAGGGTAATTTCCCTGAGTGTGGTTTCTTTGACAGTGGCACGCGGCTCGTTTTCTACTTGAAAGTCTAGTTTGCGAAAGTTTACCATTTGAAGATATGTTTTGGGCTTTTCTGCGTCCTTCAAAATGTGTTGTGTTTTTGGTCACACGATGCAAATAGAAATTCAAAATAGCCACCAAAAACGGACCTGTCTACAACTTGGCAGGGAATGCTTCAATTTCAACCGAACTTTCAGGCATCATTCATGTCATCACTCCAATAACCTTACCCCTTGACCCCCTCCCCACTGAGCCCCCTGACCACCCTGCTAACTTTGCAAATACTCATTGTGTGAACACGCGAGTGGCGTACAGCTGATGCTCTACTTGATTGCACGTTTTCTGTATGTCGCCTCTGTCTTCAGTTTTGATTGTTGCAGGTTCCAATGCTCTACGGAATCAACAAAACGATCGAGTACTTCCGATCTGAGTTGCAACGGAAGAAGCACAGCGAACGAAACCATTGGATACCTTTCTACCAATACTGAGCTTGTCTCAACTTTGTCGTGGTCAATCATCCTTCGGCAAAACATCTTTTCCAGTTTTACAATTTTTCAACGCTTCTTTTCAACATGTTTTTGTTTGCACTTTGATTCGAGACAAAGGTCCTTTTCATTCAGGGTGAGAAAATCTGTTTGCTGGAGCATCGCAGGTACGAGTATTCTGGTCAACGCAATGGTTTCAAGTTTCGGAAAGATCCACCCCTCCTCCCCAAATCAATTTGTGGAAGGCATTTTCAGAGATGGGTCACTTCTTTTGTATCTACCTCTCCCGTTTTGTCGCAAGTCCCTCCTGGAATTGTCTTTTAATTGAGTGGTGGAAAAAGAAGTCGCATGATTTTCAGCGAGGGTGGGACCCGTTTGCTTCCCTCTGGAAATATACATTTTTCAATTGGGTCACTGTGATCTCTGATTTTCAATGTAGATTCATGATTCACACACACACACACATACACACACACACACACACACACACACACACACACACACACACACACCTGCAGAGGAAAGGTTTAGTTTTGTTACTTTTCACCAAAACAATGTGGTTTCGCAACAGATCCAAGCAAGTGTTGCAAGTTTCCCACCAAGTTTTTGTTTGCAAGCACGGTAGACAGATAACGGGAACATTGGGAACAGAAGGAGGTCGGTGTGATGTTGTAAGTCTTGACTTGTTTTTCGCTTGCAACAACAAGTGCGAATTTTGGACAGAATACATCTTTGCTCGGTTGATCTCAGCCGCTTGCGCTGATATTGTTTTGCCCGTGTGTCGGGCGCCTGTCCGATGTCCTCTTGCGAACTTTGCCTCCCCCCACCCCTGCCCATGGTCATGTCGGAAAGTTGGATTTGTCATTTTTGTCCATTTGGGTCTTGTCCAACAAAATTGTCTGAAAAAGCTGATGTCCAGATAACCCCCCTCCCCCTGGTCACAAACTATTTGAACTTGTCGTTTTGTCTTTTGGGGTTTTGTCCAAAAAAATTTGTCTGAAAGCTGAGCTGTCCAGATAGCTGTCTTCCCGTGGTCACAGAAAGATTTGGACTTGTCACCATCTTGTCCATTGAATTTCTGATTGTGTTGGGTGCAGTCTGCAGGCGATCTACGCGGCGAGCGGCTGATACTCTACTTGAAAGTCTCGTTTCGAATTGTTTCGACAGGCCACTTTTTCTTCGAATTCGGCCATATCACGAATTAACAGCAAAGTTATCACTCACAAAGGTTTATGAATGCAAAAATCTTTCAATTGTCCAAGAAGACGAATTAGCCGAGCACGAATTAACAGAGCCAGGTGTATTCAAAGAGTCATCCTGGCGTTTGTCGAAAGCCCTCCTTCCTCTTCCTGTGTCCGCAGATGTTCAAAACGTACAATGCCGTCTTTGCTTGGAGTTTGCCGAAAGTCACCGCTGTCGTGGGCTTGATGCAATCACTAGGTGTGTGTGTGTGTGTGTGTGTGTGCGTGTGCCATTGACTTGTTGGGGGGTCCATCTTGCTGGAAAATGACCAGCGATTGATGCTGAATTGGAAACTGCAATGTGGACTGCCCTTCTCTGGTAACTCAGCATTGATTGCTGGTTATTTTCCAGCAGCAGTTTTGATTGAACCCGCACCCACCCACCCTGGCAAGTCAATGTTGAAAGTAAAGAAGGTAAAATCTACAAGTTTCCTGCCAAGTTGGCAAGGTGGAACAGCGGACTTTCGAGGCGTGACCTTCTTGTTTCAGAGAAACTTCATATCTGTGATCACATTTATTCTCGAGAAGGGCCAGTGTCTCCTTTTCAATGCTGAAAGTTTTGTGATATGTCGCGCGCATAGCTATCTGAGGACAGACTTTCAAAACAGAAGGATTGTCCGCAAAGGGCTGTGAGTGTTTTCTATTCCAAGTGATATTTTTACGGACACACGTACGTGCTGGTGAATCATTCCAATTTCTGTTGTCAAAGCTTTCACGTAAGAAGGGCAAAATGACTTGTGTGACTGGTCTTGTGATTGTTAGTTGATATTTTAAACCTGGTATGTTCACACCGAAAGCTTGCCGAACGACATCTTGTTCATGTTGAGGTACAAAAATGAAATACTGAGTGTGCGTTTGTGAATCGCAAACTTTCAACAACGTGTTCACATTTGAGTGGAGGGCAAAGATGTAAGGGTTCACACATGTTGGAAAATGGTCTCTGTGAATCGCACAACACCTGTTCGAGGCGTTTGGTCGAGAAGAGTTGTGCGATTAGACAGACACTGGGTTGTTCTTTGTTTGGTTTTCATACTTTTTTCAGTATTGTGCAACACTGTAACCGCAGCGTTCTCGAAGTGAACCTGACACTCAGACCGATATCAGTCAAATCAAAAATTTCTGGTCGCCATCAAGGAGATGTAAGAAACCAAGAAACACTGAACAGTTCAAGATGTGCTTCCAAGAAAAGTTGCATGATGAGCGAAGGGTGTCTTTTATCAATCAATTCGATCGTTTTTTGTCTCATGTTGTCCAGAAAAGTCAAAATTTTTACTATTTTTGGAAATGGCCATAATTTCTTCGTCCATGAAAATTAGTTGTGCTCTTTTCAGTGCTGCGCTTTCTGGCCCTTGTGTCGACCTGTTCACCTTTCGAGTGTTGAGGAACATGCACGCCTTGTTGTTGCTGGGCCACAGAGCAACACTCAATATTGTATGAAGCTGCCCAAGTTTCGCCTTTGACTTTTGCACAACTTGCCACTCGAGCACGCTGATGAGACGATGGCCCATCAAATCTTTGTCATTTTGTTCACGTCTTTCGAACGTACAAGTGGACTTCAGCTGACCGCACATCATGGGACACGTGTCACTCGTATCCTCCTCGATTCACTGTCTGCAGAGACAAGTCCCGATGCAAGGAGCACAAAATTTATTGACGGTGTATTTGTGATTCTTCAGAGAAATCCGACGATGCTTTCGGATGAATGAGGTCAACGACCGAAGTGTTGGGAATGAATGTAAACTTCGGAAAATTACACTTCACACATATGTATACTGCTGCGTGAACGGTTCTGTTTTCTTTCCGAAGCAGATAGACCCGGAATCTGCGCGGAAGATGCCAACTAGTTTTGAAAGAAAGTACCTGTTCGCGAAAGAACGTGACGGCAGTTTGGGCAGTGACCCCAGAATTCCTCAGACTTTTGGGCAGTTTCGTTCTTGTGTGCCAAATTTGTCTTTCCGTTTGGGCCGTGTTGGTTCAATTCTGAACCCGTCCCTGGTGTCCATTGTCTGTCTTGATGGAGTTAACTGCAAGTGTGAATTTCAGGTACACGGGTGATTGTGGGGCTAATTTATCAGACAAGGTGTTCTTATCTTGTGCTTTGTTTTGACCACCGATTGATCGGGGCTGTGGACTATGGGATTGCGTGACGTCAATTTATTTGTTGTGGGAGACTCGACATGTAGTGGTACAGTATTCAAGGGATTTCTTTTGTGTAGCTTGTTGCAGGTTGTGTGTTGAATAAACACAGGGACAGATCAGATTTTTGATTCGTAAATTGTGTTCTTTGTCTTCAAGTGATAGTGACAAAGTTCGATTCTTGGATTCCAAAAGTTGTATTTTGCCAGGGGAGAGTCTGTCTGTCTGTCTGTCTCTCTCTCTTTCTCTCTCTCTCTCTCTCTCTCTCTCTCTCTCTCTCTCTCTCTCTCTCTCTCTCTCTCTCTCCTCTCTCTCTCTCTCTCTCTCTCTCTCTCTCTCTC
>JAAUXT010013877.1_pt1 | contig 25227 bp, 28 predicted proteins | sample 7278171 | NCBI WGS metagenome assembly JAAUXT01 (sample SAMN14350112, study PRJNA611818) | marine sediment metagenome | isolation source: surface marine sediment (1.8m) | place: French Polynesia: Moorea | collected 2018-08
CCCTCTCTCTCTCTCTCTCTCTCTCTCTCTCTCTCTCTCTCTCTCTCTCTCTCTCTCTCTCTCTCTCTCTCTGTCTCTCTCTCTCTCGTTTTCCCCCTGGCGTAACCCATGAAATCTGATGGACAATTATTCTTCAAAATTTCAAAATTTTTGAAAAGCGAATCAAGAACTTCCCGAAAGACAGATTCAACTTCATATTTCTCTCACGTTTCTTATTTTGAAAAACAATTGATTGGGTCTTGTTTCCGTTTCCCTCGTTTCCGGCGAATCACGCTCCCTCCATTGCGACTTCCTGTTACAAATTAGAGACACATTGAGAAATGCATAGTGCTGCGCGCGACGCTCGCTTCTGTGTCTTTATATTAGTCTTTCTCTGCCTCTAAATTTGTTTCAGCTCACACAGTCTTACCTCACGCTGGAGAATCTTGTAATTCTGCTCTGATTTGACGCACACACGCGTTTCCCCCATCACCCCAAAGCAGAAATGAGCACATCTCGTGCACACGGCGTGTGGCGGGAACACGATAACTGTAATTCTGTCAGATATTGCCATCCAAGGTACTCGTGAAAAACGGAGAAAACGCGGTAAAATGGAGCTGAAGAGGAAGGTGAGGCACAGTGTGGGCCTGGGTCCGCTCACACTCAGAATTCAATGGGGAATTTGTGATCAGGAACAAGTTTCCAGTTTTGTTGCTTTGCGCCTCTTTCTTGGTGCGTCTGGTTGCGAAGGTCTTTTGTGTTTGCCTCTCGTTCTGAACCGACGCGCCCTTTCGCAATCCCGATTTCTACAATGGTTGTCGTGGTCATTGTGTTCTTAAGTGTTTTGTTTCCTGATTAAAATTATTTTGTGTCTCTGACGTTATGTGCCCACACACCCTTGCACAATTCAGATGTTCACAAAAGTTCTCAAAAGGCATTGTGCTCCACAACAGACGAACGTCAAACTTGTCCCTGCAGAAGAATTGATCCATTTCCTTGTTATCCAGTTCTTCCTTCACTTTCCCCGACTCGAGTGTGTGCAGCTGTTTCTGCAGCCTTGGCGTGTTTCCTGCAGGGCGGATGGGGGGGCTGCATTGGGGACGCATTGGGCTGCTGTGGAGTGCAGGGGGCGGTTGACACTGCACATGGGCAGAGGTAGGGGCTGCAGGGATCCTGTAAGGTTGGGCAGCAGGATGGGGGGCTGGTCTGTGGGGAAAGGGGTTGAGGGGTTCCAAAGGAGGTCTGCAGGGAGAGAGCTGGAGCTGATGGGGCCCTGTGGGGTTCTTCAGGGGAGGCTGTAAGAATCTTCAGGGGGTGGGCGTGGGGAGAGTGGTGACAGAGGCAGGTCTGCAGGATAGGTTTCAGCCGACAGGGTTGATGCAGGGGCAGGGCTGGTGGGGCTGCAGGCGGACTGCAGGGGCATGGGTTACTGGGGAAGCGGCTTGCTGGGGACTGCAGATAGACGTGTGTCTCAGGGTCGTCGCTCCATTCCAACTCGTAATTGAACGCGACCTTCTGCCTATTCACAGCACATCATGGTGGACAGATGGACAGACTGAATCTGTCAACGCATCCCACGTTCACCCATTCACACCTCTTATCACTCTGCTCCTGGTCACTGTGCCCCTGATTCCATTTGCCTTTTCTCCACCTGTTGCAAACGGCCACGTAAAGCGGTGGACAAGAGGCTAATTGATTCCATTCAGATTGTCCATCACAAGACATGTACCTTTTACAAATACATTTCGCGTTTCCAATGCTCGGTCCGTGTTGTAATTTCTGCAGCTTGTTACGGTTGGACTGAATGAAGTGTTGTAGCAGGTGTTTTTTCAGGTCAGGCCAGATCTAATTAAGATTGCGTTGATTCGTGCTGAGGAAGGTTTATGGGTTTTGATCAGTGAAGCCACAGGTTTAAATCGCTTCTGCCTTTGACCCTGTCTTCCTGGAATTTTACCCGCGTGTACCAGGTGTGGTGTTTACTGCACTGCGTTCACAATCTCTGCCTCTCAACATTTTGTATTTAGATTCCAAATTCAGTCTCAAAGTGAATTTCCTGCATTGGGCATTTGAAAACACCTGTGCATACACGCATACACACACACGCACAAACCCGACTGTGACAGGTTGACCCCCAGGGTCTGTCCGGCTGCATTCCGCCACTATTGAATCTAAAAAAATTGCCCCTTCTTCTTGGCGCCTTCCACCCCCCAATCCCACAAAATTCATTTTCACCTTTCACACAAGTTGCAGAACGTTTGGGCCCCTGACCCCCTTGGTAGATTTAAACTCTGTATTTGACCCTCCAAAGGTCGGACACCAGCATAAGTTGATGAATCTCTCTGCTGCACAGATATTTGGATATGAATTTCAACACACTCACGTTCGCCACTCTGTCTGGAAGGTATGTGATGCGAATTTGCATCTCTCACAGTTCCAGTCACCGGCAGCTCAAATCTTCAGGAAAACTCGCGCTGAGAAGGGAGGTGCAATCACCCGGCAGATCCCCCTCACATTGGTGAGCCCCTACACCTCGTACATCTGAGTTGTCCACGCAATAATCTCAAGCTGAGACATGCATGGCCCAACCCGCTGTGCTTCGGCATCACAGTTGTACAGGTGATGATTAGAACGGATCGCTCCTCTCCACATATCCTCAGATTAACACTGATCCCTGTCCTGATCCATTTCATGGCACTCTGGTGGTTGAAGGTTGATCAGTTCTTGGAAGGCACCCGGCAAAGCTCGACAGTTTCTCCTGCAAGGCTGCAGTCAGAAAATCCGTTGTGTGTGCTGGCATGAGAGAAATAAATGGGTTCTTACGTTGCAGAAAATGTCGTGTTCAATCTCACAACTGCTTTTTTGACCAAATGTCTGGAGAAGTTGTGTGATTTCACAAGAACCATTTTGGTGAGGTTTGGAAAATATGTCTTTTTCCTTTCTGATGTGCCTGCATTTTGCACTTGACTCAGAAAGAGAGGGCCTTTGATTTGTGCAGGAAATAATGACTTATTTTCTTATGGAGCTTGAAAGTGTCTTCACCTCTGATACAGTAATGTCCAGTGATGAGTTTCCGACACCTATTTTGGACAAGAGTCAATTTTGCTTTCAAGTTTGTTTTGTTTACAATGGTGTTGCCTGACACCATTGTTGTTCTACACATACACACGCTGGTGTGTACGTGTGTGTGTGTGTGTGTGGGGGGGGTGTCTGTGTCTTTGTGTGTGCATACACATCTGTGTGAGTATGTCTGTGTGTCTGTTTGTGTTTGTGTGTTTGTTACGTGTGTGTGTGTGTGTGTCTGTTTGTCCAGGTGTCTATGAGTCTGTACATGTGTATGTGTAACTTTCATCAGGGGTAGTGGTTTGCAGGTGAAGGGGTTTTCACATTGGTGACGACGGCAACTTTTTTTGATGTCGACGTCAACTTTTCTTGACGACGTCAAAGAATGGTCTGGACTGTTTTCTGACGCTCAGCAATTGGGCGTCAGCTAAAATGTTGATGTGGAGGTCAAAAGTGCCGTTCAGACAGATGAAGTTGAAGTCAACGTCACCCAATGTGAAAACCGCTTGAACCATTGTGGTTCCCTGTCGATGTTGGTGTTCAGCGGAGTTCACCAAAAGGGGGAAATAATGTCATTTCTGTGAGAGAAACAAGCACAGTTCTGAGATACACTGAGTGGAGGCACCGAGCAGGTTCTTTTCCCAACACTAATCGAAGGAAAATGTGAAATCTGTACCAAGGTGACTCAAACATATATCTGTACAAATGGCAGATGAACAAGTTTGAATCTTTCTCATGCACCCAATGGCTGTCTTCTCTTTTCATGTTGTTGTTTGCAGAAAGTGTGGAAGTTTGCATGCTGTTTACCTGGTGTGTACTGTCCGCTGCCCTTCTTCACAGGTTTGTGCCTCAGAATTTAGAGCTCAGTCAGTTTGTTCTGGGTTTGCTTGGGTTCCTGGTTCTTTCCAACATATTTTCATGTGGGGACCATGGACATACTGGGTTTGGCAAATTTGGGCAAATCGCCTTGTGCAAAGACAAAAAACCTGTCAAATGGGAGCTCCCTATTAGTGCCATCAATGTCATAATATTGATGCCCACAGCAACATTTTGTTGTCAACATCAAACAATTTGAGCCAATGAGTGTCAAAAGAATTATCTGGACAATTTTTGTTGCTCACACATTTGGTCCTGTGTGGAACGAGATGTGGACACTAAAATTGTGATGTCAACATCAACATTGTGGAAGTGACAATAATTGATTTCCATTCATCCCAGTTGTATGTGAGGTTGAATTGACAGGTGCTTTCAATTTGATCTGCCCTTGTACTATTCTTGGCAGAATCTGAATTGAAATCCAAAAAGAAAAGTGAGGGTCTGAGAATGTTGGTGTCACCTGGTGCCGCCTGGTGCTAATATTGAGTTTTGGCCACTCTTTGAGTCAACATGCAGTGGTGTCATCTGCCTCTCACATCATGGATGGCTCAAAGGGAGACATTTTGCCCATGGAGAACTCACAATTGGAAAATCACCAACTCTTTCAGCTTAAATGCCAAATGTTCCAATGTCAGCAAAGAAAGATGACAGAAATATTGGTTACAACATAAATTCTTATCAGTCATATGTGGCCTCACCCAAAGACCCACAGAATTCTATGCTGAAATATTACTTCCAAACATTTCAAAGGTAAGTGCACTGACAGCAACAAACCACCTTGCTGCCATTTGTGTTTACTACTTCTTGTGTGCAAGAGACACTCAAAACTTGGAAAAGCTCCAAGAAAACATGCACTCATGACTCAATCATGGTAACGTCAATTGCAAAGAAAAGAGTTGACACAGAGGACTGCACCCTTTATGCCCTCAGTACAGAATGCACTGTTGTGGGGACAACTGTGTATATTCCATTCCAAATGTACAACACTGTCCTTTTTTGATTAGTCTGTGTTGTACATAGCCTCAGTGACTTCATCTCACTTTGTTTGTATTGATTTTATTGCATTATTTTGACTGTACATCTTCATGTTCACCACAGTGCAGGTGGGTCACCATTCACATGTATGTGTGCTTTTATATCTCGTCCAAAAACTGAAGGCTTTTTGAAAGGATTATACAGGTTGCTTTTTGCAGTTTTCAATTCTGATTTCCAATTGAATAGGTTGTTGTGTGAAGTCCCTTTAGGGTGAAGCACCATGTGGTATTGCAGTATATGGCAGCTGGCCCAAAATGTCCCCTGTCCCCTCCCCCCAACCCCCTTCCCCCAACCCCCCCCCCACTGTGGCCAGACCCCCCCTGCAGCCAGACCCCAGACCCTCCCCTGTGGACAGCATGACTGGTGGAGGACAAGGAGGACCAGGAAGAATTGATGAACAAGGAAGAATTGATGACATTACCAATGCTGCAAGGGACTTCGCACTGCAGTTGCCTTGAGCACTGCTTCTCATTCTGAAAACACCTCAGTTCAGCCTAATTCAGTCCACGGAAGTTTCTTCCATCTTCAAATAACTTGTATCAGCAGCTAAAATTCAGAAAAGGATATCCTTCTGAAGTAAAAGACATTAACACCAGCTACATAAATTCAGTCTGGAGATTGTGTGGAGATTTACCAGAAAGCTGTGAAAGCAGACATTTTACTTGTACAAATGTTGGCCTTTTTGCAGAATCAAAAATCCAACAGACCATGCAAATTTCAAACCTGAAAGGCAACAAGTATTTAGTGCTGTTTTTTTTGGAAACAAAGAAGAGTCTCAAAAGCAGATTGTTTACATAATCTTTAGAGGTTTCATACATGCTGTCAGTTGCTCTTGCTGGCTGTTCAAGATGCTGGCCCTTTTTTATGCTGCCAACAATTTCTTGATTTGTCTTTCCTTTGAAGGGAACCTCCCCTTCTGTGTATATTTCCCACAGAAGCACTCCATAAGAATACTTGAAAATAGATAAGAAACAAGGATTTCTTACAGGTCATTTGTCACTCATGCAGTGATTTCACAGAGAGAGAGAGAGGCAGAGAGAGAGTGAGAGAGAGAAGAGAAAGAGAAAAAGAAAACAAGAAATGGTGAGAGAATGGAAGAGGGAAAAAGACAGAGAAATAGAGAGGAGAGAGAAAGCAAAAGAGAGAAATATAATGAAAGAGAAACATAGATAGAGGTAGCAGACAGCAAAAGACAAAAACACAGAAACATAAATTGCATAAGGCTTGATTTCAATCACCAGTTGGGAAAACTGGATGACTTAAAATACAATCAAACAGACCATGTACAGCTTTTCAGTCTCAAATTTCACAATACTCACTACATCACTCTTGGTTGAATATACACCAGATACAACTGCCTCAGGACTCATCCACCTGATGGGCAGATCCCTTATTGGAGAAGACTCAATGTAGCTCTGACCTTGCCTCATGCACTTGCTCAAACCAAAGTCACCTAGTTTTACTTGTAAGTGCTCATCCAACCTGAAATGGATGTTTGAGGCTGGTGAATGCTGAATGCCAGCCATGCCGCCATCATCGATGTCTTGCTGCAAGGGTGCCCCAAGTTGAGAGATGTTGACAAATGCTGCTGTTAAGTAACAGAAAGACACAGACATACAAGCAATTTCTTGCTGCCAAGTCTCTGTGCACAATGTTCTGTTGTGAGAGATAAACCATCCCATTCACTGATTCAAGTGCAAAGGAAAACAACTGTGGTTCAGTCAGTTTCTGAAATGAAAGGTTTCAGTCAGTTGCTGTTCAAGGCATGAAACATTTGACAATTCTTTTAAAAACACACTTACAGTTCTATTCTGAAGCAAATATTGTTTCAGATCTTTGTTCTTCATCAATGGACATATCATGCACAGCATTCCTTCATGAGATGATACCCCTAGCAAGGAAAGTATGTTTGGGTGGTCCAATTTGATCATATTGGTCACTTCCTCCACAAACTGCTCTAGGTCACTATCTTTCACATCAGTTTCAACTGAAATAGACAAGTGCTTTGGGTCTTTGGTTGTATTTGTGCACTCTCTTGTTATCATGAAATAATGTCTCACCTTTAACCTTTCGGACCAAAAATTCTACTTTGTCATCAGCTTTATTTATCCTCACCCTTCCCACAAAGTTGTCTTTCCTACCACCTGTAGAAATAACAAATTGGAAAGAATACAGTTTTTGCACTTTTTAAACAAAATGGTTCAAAGGCAATTGAAGGAACATGTGCCTTTCATCTTTTTTACTGCAATATCCACTAGATTTGAAGCATTAATTCTAAGAACACCTGACCACACAGTCCCAAAATTGCCTGAAACCCAAAATAGAAGACATGGTCAGTATTTGCTGGCAAAATATAACTCCATCACATTTACGGACAAATTTCAGAAAAAATGCAGTGCCAGTTTCTGTCTTAGTTGAGCTCACCTGATCCCAGGTGACCCAGTATTGTAATTTGATTTGTGTTTATCCATGTTTGCTGGACTTTAAAAGCTAATATTGGATCCAGCTTTCTACAGAGACATTCCAAAGCTGACAATTCCTGCCTCAGGGCTGATTTGGTACTTCTCCAATAATTCCTGGAACAAAATATGATGATTATGCAGTTTTCTATCTTATTGGCAATAGCACAGCAGTAAAATTGTGGTCCCATTCAGAAAGGTTACAAAAATAACAGAATGTTGACAAATTGTATTCTCCAGTCCAGCACCAGCCTCATAAATCTCACGATGAGTAACAGCATGAAACTGAACAGTACAATGTTAATTTTTGCACCAAATCTGGCTACCCCTCTTGGGTAAAACAAATTGACATACCTTCTGAAGATGCAGACTAGCATCAGAAAAGTGAACAGTAATAAAATACCAACACAAGAGATGGTGATGATGATATAAAGCTGCAAGGTGGCTCCAGTCTTGTCCTGATTGTTCTGATTTTGTCTTTCAATTGAAAGTACCTCTGTCTGACCTGTGTAGCCCATTGAGAAAACCCTGTTGGTTGAGTTCTGCTTGTGTCCACATCTATCTTGGTTGGTGTATCCAGAATCAACAACTGAAACACAACTTAAAGTGATGTCCACAACAGCTTGTTTGCACAAGAGGTGAGACCAAAATATGCACAAAAAATGTGTATTTGTAGGGAAAGGCACAGTGTAAACCAGTTGGCCTTTGTAAATGTTTGCACTTCAAAGTTGGAATCACATTTCGCAATGAAAGTGCTTCAAGCATACCATGGTGACATGACCGGGATTGGAAAAGATCACAAAAAAACTGTGCCATCCAGAACAGGCTGCAGAGGGAATCCTGGAACTATTTTTCTTGTTTATGTCATTGTACAAATACATTTATCTGGGGACCCCCTTTCTCTCAAAACAATTGGTGTGCAATTCCTAAACAAATTTACTTCCATGTCCAATACAGAGGGTCATCAACACTGGAAGCCCTTGGCTTTATTCTTCCAAAAGACCCACTCATCCACCATTTGAGCAACTTCCACTCCGAGTCCACCACATGGCACATTATTCCTCAATGGTTCAAAGCATTGATCAGCACCCAAACATAAAACCGATCTATGAAAGCCCTGCCTGTGTCATAGACAGGTTGCTATGTGAGTCTACCAGCACTAACATGGCAGTGATGGGGTATCTCATACCCGATGCTGTAGGATCGATTTCAAGGACAAAAAGACACCTCCACATATCCATGTTCTGGACAAATCATTGAAAAAGTCAACAAGAACAGCATTTTTGACATGGCTTTGGGGAGAAGGGTTGCAGACCTAGAGTACAAAATCCAGGAAAAATAACATAATTTTCTTGTGCCTGAAAACTACCAAAGAGCAGCAGCCTCACCCACCTTGATCAGCACACAGAAAAGAATTCCAGCTTCCACTAGAGAAACATATCACATGACCACTCTTTCCATGCCGCTGATTCCATGTGATACTTCCACATTGCTCCTCATGTTTCAGCCAGCAGAGGGAGCTGCAGTTCCACTGGTTCATTTGTCCCAAACCTGGAAAACTCAACTGCAGAACCAGAGGAGACTGGGGTAAGTTTATAAAGATGTCTGGACTCAAACTTGTCAGATTGTTTGCAAATAATTCAATCACTTTCAGTGATACAAGATCATCAAAGACTCTGTGAGGAAGAGTAGTAAGTGAGTTCCAAGCCAGATACAGTTCCACCAGGTTCAGGACTCCAGCAAAGCTGCCAGCTGTGATGGTTCTGATTCCATTGGCCTCCACATTCAGAATTTTGCATTGTGACAAGTGGCTGAAGACACCAATAGGGAGATAAGTTATGAGATTCTGGCGCAGGTTCAGTGTGTTCAGAGACTTAAGTCCAGTGAAGCTTCCAACAGTGATGTTTGAGATCTTATTGCCTTGCAGCTGCAAATTTTTGCATTGGGTAAGGTGCCTGAAGACTCCTTCAGGGAGGGAATTGACCAGATTACCTCCTAAAAACAGTAAGGGCAAAGACTTGAGTCCAGTGAAACTCCCAGCAGTGATGTTTGAGATTCTGTTGAGTGCTAAAAACAGGTGATAACATTGGGTGAGGTGGCTAAAGACTCCTTCTGAGAGGGAACTGATCAAATTACCCCACAAAGACAGTACATGTAAAGACTGGAGTCCAGAGAAACTCCCAGCAGTGATGTTTGAGATATGGTTATCTTCTAAAACCAAAAGCCTACATTGCCTCAGGTGCCTGAAGACTCCTTCAGGTAGGGACCTTAGGAGATTTTGGCTCAGATCTAAACTTTTCAAAGACTTGAGTCCAGCAAAGGAATCAGTAGTAATTTTAGAGATTTGGTTGTGTATCAGGTCCAGGCCCTCAAGGTGAGACAGATGTTTGAACACTCCACCAGGCAGGGACAAAATTTGGTTTCCTTGCAGACCAACCCAAGCAGTCTCACCAGGAATGTCTTTTGGGACCTCTGCCAGGTCATACCAAGTTCTGGTGAAATTCCTGTTCTGAGCATCATACACATTTTTACATTTTTCTTTTGTGCATGCAGCTTTGACAGTGGTCACCAGGAAAAGCAGTAAAAGTGTCTCTGAAAAAAAACACAAGTGTTGTTGTTGTTGCAAAACTTAAGTTGGGATCCTTTGGGTACTGATGGATTCTTAGTTTTCAATGTCATGTGGTTTCTGACAATGTAAGATTTGTATCATCAGAAAGCAATGCAATTTACAATTGCTGACAATTACACTTCGGTAATGGGGATACATAAGTTGTATGGCACTCTTCCCAGACTTTGGGACGGAACCAGCACTGACAGTAAGACACAAAACTGCCATAATTTCATTCTGCAAGTCTGGAAATGCACTGGGCAGTGGACCCTCAGGCTGACGGCACACAGTGCATGTTGACACAATCAACTGTGTGTGATCAAAGGCAGAATGGACAACTTTATCCTGAAGCACATCTTGACCCCACAGGGATCACATACAGAGAGGAGAATGGAATCTTGCAGCTCCATGACAACAATGTCAACATGTATTGATGTGAAAACAAATACATGTATTTTGGACACATCTCACAGATTAATGGCTGTATCAGCCAAGTCATACATTACACAAATTTTCATGAACTGCATAAAACACAATTGTGAAGTGAATTGGACAATGCAGATTCTTTACCATAATTATGAACTGAACTGAACTGAGCAGATTCTTTGTCACAATTGTTAAACTGAATTAAACTGCACAGATTTGTCATCACAATTGTAAATAAAAATGAACTGGACATATATTTTCTGACTGATCATCTGGTGTTTACATTTTATGGGAAATCCAGGGTAAACCCTGGAAATGAGGAAATTTCACCCACAATTCTGATGAAATTCTGATGAAATTCTGCACCCAGAATTTCACCCACAAATTTGGCTCTGGGAGCCATCGCCATGTAAAGTTGTCATTGCACTCTTGTTTCTTGTGCTCAGTCAATGAACAAAATATGGGTCACATCACCATGTAAGTTTGCAGCCTGTACAAGTGTAATGTAAGCATCAGTCCAGCATGTCATGCAGACCAAAATGACTTTGGTTTGACGCACTGTGTGGGGGCCTCAACAGGGTGTCTGGACCAACTGTCAACAAGCAACCAGAAAAAAAGAACAAATTGCACAATGCTGGGCAGAAAAAGTTTGAGAATGCTGACAGGAAATGTCTTCAAGGGTCAAGAGAGCTTTGGTGTGTTGCAAATCCTGTGATACACAACATTGACCCACCTTTCAGAACCCAAACAAAAACATTTATCACTCTCCAGAAGCTCAGATTTATTTTAATCATTCTGCTCATGCTAATTTATGAGCAATTGTTGGAGAATCAACATGTTCTAGGACAAATGCCTGCTTCCTTCACTGAACAACATCACTGTAAGACACCAAAGACCTCTTGATGGTAGGAGCAGTTTGTTGTGTCAAATGTCAGAGAATCATGGAGAATGAAGAGGCTTATATTTCAAATGAAATCTGCACATCAATATGACTTGGATGCCACCCAAGCTTGGCTGAAGCTTTTGGAGAGAAACCAAAATACATTTGGTAAAAATTAATCTTGTAACTAATAGCAAACAAATTAGAATGTTAATTTAGTCAAACATGTACTCTTTGTGTGCTCAAAGTTTGTCTCCAAGTACCTTGTTTCCTTGAATGTAGGTTTGTTAGACAACTCTTTTTGTGTCTTTGTCCACGCTAGATTTTGAGTGCAAGCATCTGCCTATTTGTCAGCAGAAGAACTGGCACCACAAATGGGAGAATTCTGCAATTTGCTTTTCAGCATTGTGCTACATTCCAGACCTACAGCAAGTGCTTGGCACTGATCAACCTGTACAGGGTCAATTTGAGAATCTACTGGGAGACAGAAGGAAGATCTGTACCAAAGTAACTATAAACAGATAAGATTCACTCAGTACCTTGTCATGCTTCAGTTTATCACATTTCAGGATTGTCTTTTTTGAGCTGCCCAAAAAAAAGAAACAACAGACAAAGAATTGCAGGACCCACAGGAAAACACTAAAATACCAAATGTACAACCAATGACAATTCTCTTTTTTTGTGACATCAGTTGCATTCCATATGATCAAGTACAACAAATGCTGCTTCTGTTGCATTCCCCTGGCTTGGTGGTATTATTGTGATGCTGAAAACTGTTTTCAACAGTAATGTGAGCCTTCAGCAGCCAAACAGGATTCTATGAGTTTCTTGCAGCATTCACACTGCTTCAAGCCCCATGTGGCATCAAACAAAGCTGTTCTTTGAACAGTAAATTTATTTTTTGGCATCTTGTCGAAAATGGTGACTGGTGTTTTCCACCCTTGGGAGATTGCACCAATCACAACAAGCTTCAAACATCATGGAAGCCTGAGAATAGAAAAGTAATTTTGACAAACAAGCTCTGACATGAACTGACAGAAGCAGCACAGGAACACACATGTTTCTTTATTACTGTGCAATGAATACAAGTGTGTCACCAAGAAGGCTTTCACACACAAGAGTTGGTATTCCACCAAACAATTGGCAGAAACAGAGACACACACCTCAGGTGTGGTCACACCAAGGTGGACCTGATGTAAGATTGGTTTGCTGTCTGACCAGTCACATGTACCCTGACCCAAAGACCCTTCTTGGCCAAGGCCGAAATGTTCTTGTGAGTGTTTCACATGCCAGAGCACTTAGATCATGAAACTACATTTTTGCGTCCACGACTTGTCTTGCTACTTTTTGTCTGTTGATTCCTATTACTCAAGAGACACTTGAAACATACCCTGACAAAATGCCAAGGAAATGTGTGCACCTCATCCAAGCTATATCAATTTCAAAAGAAACGTTAAAACCTGTACCTGTAATGCCATCAACACAAAAAGCTGATGTGGGAAAAACCATTTATATCTCATTTCAAATGTACAACACTGACAGTTTTGCTTGGTCTGTGTTGCACATAGCCTCAGGTCACTGCATCACACTTCCTTTGCCATATTGATTTTATTGCATTATTTTGCCTGTACATCTTCATGTTCACCACAGTGCTGGTGGGTCACCATTCACATGTATGTGTGTTTTTATATCCCTTGCAAAAGCCAAAGATTTTTTGAAATGATTCTACTTTTATGACACACAGTTATCCCTGTCATGATTTGTTCCTCTGAAAATGATCAAGATCAACAAGAGCCTGATAGACAGCAAAGAGTCCTGATTGTTGAGAAGTGTCATGTTTTGGGTAGACAAGAAGAGAGGTGAACTTGCTCAGGAGCAAGCTTGAGGTGAATTCTGACAGATGTGTGTCATTCCAATAATTGAAACAATTTTTGTTGTTCTTCCCAACACATAGATGCTCCAGGATTGCAAAGAAAATTCAGAACAAATATTCCGGTTGGTTTGTTCATGGCAACAACAAATAGCGGAGCTGCCTGAAGAAATAGTTAAACAGAAACAGCTGAACAAAATGTATGATCTGATGTGCATTGTAGATTGGCACAGCCTCACAAATGACCAATTTGTTATTTCTGCAGTTTTCAATTCTGATGTCCAATTAAATTTGGTTGTTCCCAAAACACTTGGGTTCCACCAGTTGGGTTTGGAGAGATTTCTTGTATCTTCAAATATCTTGCATCAGTATCTGAAAATTGAGAACCAGAAACATTAGAACACACCCTTCTAAACCAAAAGAAATGAACACCAGTCAGATTACTTCAGTGAAGAGATTGTGTGGAAATTATACCAGAAAGCTGTGAAAGCAGACATTTTACTTGTGCAAATGTTGGCCTTTCTGCAGAATCAAACTGCCAACATTTCAGGGCAATTTCAAACCTGAAATGCAATAAACATTGACTTATTTTGACATGGATGCCAATGAAGAGTCTCAGCAGCATAATTGTTTGCCTAATGGAATGGTATTTCATATATTCAAAGGATTCCAAGGTTTCATACATGCTGTCTGTTGCTCTTGCTGGCTGTTCAAGATGCTGGCCCATTTTTATGCTGTTGACAATTTCTTGGTTTGTCTTTCCTTTGAATGGAAGCTCCCCTTCTGTATATATTTCCCACAGAAGCACCCCAAAAGAATACTTGAAAATAGATAAGAGGAACCAGAATGCCTTACATGTCATTTGTTGGTATGCACTCAAGCAGTGGCCACATTTTGTAAAGAGAGAGATAGAGAGAAAGAGATGGGGAAAGAAAGAGAGAGAGGAGAGATTAAGAAAGCAAGAGACAGAGAGAAAAGAAAGAAATTAAGAAAGAATGACAGAAAGAAAGAAAGAAAGAAAGAAAGAAAGGGAGAAAAAAAGAAAGAAAGAAAGAAAGAAAGAAAGAAAGTGAATGACAGCACTACCGAGCAAGAGAAAGAAAGTGGAAGAAAGCAAAAAAGAAAAAGAAAGAGAGACAGCAAGACAAAGAAAGTGAGGGAGAAAGAGAGAGTGAGAGAGGAAGAGTGAGAGTGAAAAAACAACAGAGAATGGAAAGCAAGAGTGAGAGAGAGAGAGATCTCTTTGAAGAGAGTGAGAAGAGAGAGAGAGAGAAATAAAATGCATGAGGCTCATTTTTCATCACAACTCAGCAAAACTGGACACAAAGATTATCAGTTTACCCTATCCCACCATCCCAACTTTCATCTGGGATGGGTCACAGCATTCCAGACCGACACACACTGACATTTTTGGTCATGTTTCAAGTGACCACAAATACAATCAAACAGATCTTTTACAGCTTTCTCAATGTCAAAAATTTCACAATACTCACTACATCACTCTTGGTTGAATATACACCAGATACAACTGCCTCTGGACTCATCCACCTGATGGGCAGATCCCTTGTTGGAGAAGACTCAATGTAGCTCTGACCTTGCCTCATGATTTTGCTCAAACCAAAGTCACCCAGTTTCAGTTGTAAGTGCTTATCCAACCTAAAATGGACATTTGAGGTTGATGAATGTTGAGAGTTTTTACAATTTTTAAATGGCTACTGAGGGAAAAACTTACTGAAACACACATACAGACAATTCCTTGCTGCCAGGTCTCTGTGCACAATGTTTTGTTCTGCAAGATAAACCAATCCATTCACTGCTCCAAGGGAAAAGGATAGCAATTGGGGCTCAGTCAGCTTCTGAAATGAAAGGTTTCAGTCAGTTTCTGTTCAAAGGATCAAATATTTGACAGTTCTTTAGAAATACTCACAGTTCTATTTTGAAGCAAGTATTGCCTCAAATCTTTGTTCTTCATCAATGGAAATATCATGCAAAGCTTTCCTTCATGAGATGACATTCCCAGCACAGAAAGTATATTTGGGTGGTCCAGTATGAGCATGTTGCTCACTTCCTCCACAAACTGCTCCAGATCACCATCTTTCACATCAGTTTCAACTGAAATAGACACTTCTTTCCGTCTTCTGGTTGTCTCTGTATCACTCTTGTTGTTATGGAACAAGAACTAGTGCTCAAGACAACTGCGGTGCAAAGTCCCTTGCTGGTCATGTCGTCAATTCTTCCTTGTCCTCATTGTCTTCCACCAGTCAAGCTGTCTGTGTGGGGGGGAGTCCATCCACTCAGGGGGGTCCAGCTATGGGGGGTTTGGGTGGGGGAGGGTGTTGGGGGAGGGGAAGGGGGTTGAGGGGAATGGGCAAGGGACATTTCATCCACCTTGCCATATACTGCACCAACACATGGTGCTTCGCCCCAAAGGGACTTTGCACAATAATGTCTCACCTTCAACCTTCTGCACTAAAAATTCCAATTTGTCATCAGCCTTATTTTTCCTCACTCTTCCTACAAAGTTGTCTTTTGTACTTCCTACAAAAAACAAAAATACAGAAAAAACAAAAAGGAAAACAGTCTTTCCACAGTTTGAATAACATTGGTTCAAAGGCTGTGGAAAGAACATGTGCCTTTTATCTTTTTTACTGCAACATTGATGAGACAAGAAGCATCCATTCTGAGAACTCCTGACCACACAGTCCCAAAATTGCCTGAAACCCAAGATAAAAGATAAGCATTTGCTGGCAATAAATGACTTAATTACCATCACAGACAAAATGTAGTGCCAGTGTCAGTCTCAGTTGAGCCCACCTGATCCTAGGTGACCCAGTATTGTAATTTCATTGGTGTTTATCCATGTTTGCTGGACTTTAAAAGCTAATAATGGATCCAGTTTCCTGCAGAGAAGTTCCAAGTCAGACAGTTCTTGCTTTGGGGGTGAAAAGGTATTTCTGAATGCATTTCTGCAGTAAAAAGGGAGAAATAAAGTTGTTGATTCTTCATCAAGTTGGAAACAGCACAGTACAATAAACAAGGTTTGCTGAAGTTGAGACAGGCTTGTTGATCAGATAAAATTTACCCAAACTTCAATGACTAAAAGAGGTGTGAGAAAACATCATAATGATTTGGTCCAGGAAACCCTGCATAAAGGCCTAATCACACCTATTCCTCTCATGACTGCATTCTCAGCACCAGCAGAGATTCAACCTCATGACATAAATTGCCACAAAAAGTATGTTGATGAATCTCCTTTCCACCATTGGCCTGCCAAATCCCATGATGAGCAGTAGGAAGAAACTGAACAGTCCAGTTATCATTTATTCACCTGATCTGACTTCCCTTATTGGACAATACATACTGCCTGTGTACAGCAATGGCAGCCACAGACCTGTAGGAACTGAACTGTTGCCTACCTTCTGGAGAAGTAGACCAGTATACGAAAAGTGAAGAGTGATAAAACACCAACACACGTGATGGCAATAAGGGTAATAAGCTGTCTGCTGGCTCCAGTTTTATCCTGATTGTCCCTCTTTTTTCTTTCACTTGAAGGTACCTCTGTCTGACCCATGTCACTCATTAAGAAAACCAGGTTGGTTGAGTTTTGTTCATGGCCACATCTGCTAGTGTACCTATAATCTGCAAGTGAAGCACAGCAGATAGTCAAAGCAGTAGCCACAATAGTTTGTTTCAACAGGACAGGAGCATGAAACATACACAAAACTGGTGTTATTGCAGGGAGGGGCACAACATAAACAATTGACCTCTGTGAGTGTATGCTCTTGAAATTTGGAATCACATTTTCCCAAGAACACTTCTTGAATGTCCTCTACTGTTCAAGTGCACTGTGGTGACATGTTCAGTTTGGAAAAGGTCACCCAAAAATCCCCCATCCAGAACAGTACAGAAGGAATCCCAGATCTATTTTTCTTGTTTGTGTCATTGTGTAAATTTTTCATACACTTTACATGTGAGTCCCCCTTTCTCTCAAAACTATCTGCAATTCCTCCTCAAATGGACTCAAAAAGGCTTCCACACACAGAGGGTCATTAGTACTGGCAGCACTGCCTAAAATCTTCCACTATGTACTTGTCTGCCATCAGCTCATAGCTGAGACTCAGAGTATACCACAGGACATAATGTTCCTCAATGGTAAAAAAGCATCAACGCCCAAACATGAAACCACAAAATCCTTCCTGTGACCTGGATATGTTGCTCTGTGAGTCCTAGTGAGTGAAGCACAAAAGATTGATTCTACCAGCACCAACAAGACAGTGACAGGTGATTTCATACCCAATCTGTGCTTTTCATTGCACCTTGGCTACATGGAGAAAAGGACAACTCCTTGTTTTGGACAGTGTTTTGGAGAAGTCAACAAAAGGCAGCATTTTTAACATGGCTATGGATAAAGGAACATCATATGTTACAAACCAGGACTACCAAAGCCAGGAAAAGTATCATAATTTTCTTGTGCATGAAAACCACCCTGCAGCAGCTTGGCCCACCTTGGTCATCACACTGAAGAGAATCCCAGCTTTCACCAGAGGAACATCTCACATGACCACTCTTTCCATCCCACTGATTCCATGTGATAGTTCCACATTGCTCCTCATGTTTCAGCCAGCAGAGGGAGCTGCAGTTCCATGGATTCATTTTTCTCCAACCAGGGAGACTCAGCCACAGAACCAGTGGCGTCTCAGGCAGCTTTGTAAAGATGGCTGGATTCAGACTTGTCAGTTGGTTTGCATACAATTTAATCACTTTTAATGATATCAGATCATGGAAGACTCCTTGAGGAAGTGAAGTAAGCAGATTGTCAGGCAGATTTAGTTCCACCAGGTTCAGGAGTCCATTAAAACTGCCAGTTGTGACAGTTGTGATTCCATTGTAACCAAGATCCAGGACCTTACATTGAGATAGGTGACTGAAGACTCCACTCGGAATAGAAGCAATCTGATTCTCTTGCAGGTTCAGTGTCTCCAGCTGCTTGAGTCCTGTGAAACTTCCAGCAGTGATAATTGTGATCTTGTTATTTATGATGAGCAACTCTATACATTGGGTTCCATGGCTGAAAACTCCGTCAGGTAGAGAAGTGATCAGATTGTTACACAAATCCAGTTCTTGCAAAAAATTGAGTCCAGTGAAAGTTACAGATGTTATGCTTGAGATTCTGTTTCCTGCCAGATGAATTATCTGGCATTGGATGAGGTGCCTGAAGACTCCATCAGGCAGGAAAGTGATCAGATTCTGACGCAAATCTAGTACTTGCAAGGAATTGAGTCCAGTGAAAGTTGCATTTGTTATGCTTGAGATTCTGTTTCTTTGCACATAAATTATCTGGCATTGGATGAGGTGACTGAAGACTAGATCAGGCAGGAAAGTGATCAGATTGTTGTGCAAATCCAGTTCTTGCAAAGACTTGAGTCCAGTGAAACTTCCAGTTGTGATATTTAGAATTTTGTTCTGTGATAAAGTTAATACTTCACATTGCCTGAGGTGCTGGAAGACACTGTCAGGAAGGGAACTGACAAGATTGTCCCTGAGATCCAGAAACACCAAACACTTCAGTCCAGCAAAGCTATCAGTAGCCATTTTGGAAATTTGGTTGTGTGCCAGGTTGAGGTAACTGAGTTGAGCCAGATGTTTGAACACTCCATCAGGCAGGGATGAAATACAGTTTCCTTGCAAAATAACACAAGCAGACTCAGCAGGAATATCCCTTGGGATCTCTTGGAGGTCACGATAAGTTCTCAAGAAATGCCTGCTCTGAATAACATGCAGCTTTTTACATGTTTCTTTCGTGCAAGCAGCTTTTACATTGGATACCAGGAAAAGCAGCAAAAGTGTCTCTGAAAAAGACAACCACAGTGTTATTGGCAGGGGCCAAGATAACACCTGTTATTTCACTGTTCTACGAACTTTAAGTTGGAATCCTTTTTGTTCACTGATAGATTCCTGGTTTTCAATACCATGTGGTTTGTAACTCTTTTGCTTCAATTTGGGTGAGGAATAATGTGCCAGGAAAGATTTTTGGGGAGTTTAAAAATGTTGGGGTTCTTCAGGTGAAACAGTTCAAATTTGAAACTATGGAAAAAATGGGGTATGAATGTTAAAATGGGTCTGTATCTCAAAAAGTACAAATATTTGATGAAAGAAGTTGATGAAATGTAGTATATTGTATGGGCATTTGAGAGGTTATGTTTGAATTTTCATTTGAGAATGTTTTTTTTGCACTTTTTAGGTAGGGTGGGGAAGTTAGTTTTGATGGAAAAATCAGGTTCATGTGTGGATATTGATGTGAAATAATGTCAAAAAGTTCCATTTTGTTGATCTCATTCCACTTGGGTGTGTCCTAAAGAAGTTCCCATGGTGTGGATGTTGAGTAATATGGCAAGAATTTTGATAAAAAGTGAGCAAAATCAGAGTGATTGAAATCAGCGCATCTGAAGTCAAAGCAACTGCATTTCCTCAAATCATTGCAAGCTCCATGGAGCTACTTTTTCATCAGAAACCAGTGCAATTTACCATTGCTGACAATTGCACTTTGGTGAAATAAAACTGAAAAAGTAATTTGACAATGGAGACACATCTGGTGAGTGGCACTGTTCCAAGATTTAGGGAAGCAACCAGCACTGACAGTCAGAAACAAAACTGGAGTAATTTCATTCTGCAAATCTGGAAATGTACTGGGTGGTGGACCCTCAAGAGGGTGTCTGGACATGCTGTCAATATACAACCAGACAAAAGAACAAATTGCCCATGTTGCACAATGCTGGGCAGAAATTGAGTGAGAATGTTGGCAAGAAACATCTTCAAGGGTCAAGAGAGCCCTGGTCTGTTGGAACTCCTGTGATACAAAACATTGATCCACCTTTCTGAGCCCAACCAAAATCATTTATCACTCTCCAGAAGTTCAGACTTGTTTGAATAATTCTGCTCATGTTGAATTATGAACAATTGTTGGAGAGTTAATGTTCCAGGACAAATTTCCTGCTTTCTTTGTTGAACAACATCACTGTTAGACACCACAGGCCTCATACTGGTAGGAGCAGTTTGTTGTGTCAAATATATCAGAGAATCATGGACAATGAAAAGGTTTATATTTCAAATGAAATGTGCAAATCAATATTACTTGGATGTCACCGAAGCTTGGCTGAAGCTTTTGGAGGGAAACAAAATACCTTTGGTAATAATTAGTCTTGTAACTAATATCATACAAATTAGACTTATAATTCAGTCCAAATTGTACTCTTTGTTTGCTGTAACTTTGTCTCTTAGTACCTTCTCCCTTGAATGTAGGTTTGTTTGACAACTCTTTTTGTATCTTTGTCCATGCCAGAATTTTTGTGCAAGCATGTGCCTATTTGTCAGCAGATGAACTGGCACCACAAATGTAAGAATTTTACAATTTGTTTTTCAGTGTTGTGCTACATTCCAGACCTACAGCAAGTCAATTTGATAATCTAGTGGGAGACAAATCTGTACCAAAGGAACTTCAAAAAGATCACATTCACTCAGTGTTATGTCAAGCTTCAGTTTGTCGCATTTCAGCATTGTATTTTTTTGAGCTGCACAGAAACAAAGAGCCAACAGACAAAGCATTTCAGGGCCCACAGGAAAACACTAAAATACCAAATGTGCAACCAAGGACAATTCTCTTTTTTGTGACATTAGTTGCATGAGATAAAACAACAAATGCTGCTTCTGTTGCTTTGCCCTGGCTTGGTGGTATCATTGTGATGCTGACGTTTGTTTTCATCAGTCATGTGAGCCTTTGGCAGCAAGACAGAATTCTGTGAGTTTCTTCCAATATTCAGACTGCTTCAACCTTGTGTGGTGTCAAACAAAGCTGTTCTTTGAACAGTAAAGTTTATTTTTTTGACAGCTTGTCTGAATTGGTGACTGATGTTTTCCACACTTGGGAGATTGCACCAATCACAACAAGCATTGAGCATCATGGAAGTCTGAGAGTAAAGAAGTACTTTGACAAACAAGATCTGGCATGAACTGACATAAGCAATTGAACACGTGTGTCTATTTTTATTGCTGTGTAATGAACACAAGGGTGTCACCAAGAAGGTTTTCACACCAAGAGTTGGTATTCCTCCAACCAATTAGCAATAACACAGACACACACCTCAGGTGTGATCATACCAAGATGGGCCTAATGTAAGATTGGGTTGCTGTGTACATGAGATGATCTACCTAGTCAAGTGTGTCATACATCACAGAGCAAAATGCCCCCAAGCAAAGCCCCACGGTGTGCTTGTGTTCAAAACTCTGCTGTCTTCACCAAAGCAAAACTTTTCACAGGACATCTCAAAGACATCTGTTGAATGTGTTGAGACAATGTGCCTCATCCCATAATTTCTTCAGCACAATTAGATTTTGAACAATGCATGATGGAAAAGACCTGGGTGGAATGAAACAGGTCAAAACGGGTGTTTTGGTGCAGCATCTTGTGTGTCAGTCTGTTGCAAGTTCATTTGTGATTGCAGTAAACTGTATCGGAATCGTCAGCAGTGATTTGGTCATCTCTCCACCCATGGTTTGTAGTAAGGATGTGAAGCGGCGATGCCAATACGTGACAAGAACAGCTCTGTAAATTATAAGTTCTTGTAATGGAAAATTGGCACCTGTTTTGTCATGGCCCCTGTGCATGGAATTTTTATTCTTCAATGCTGCATGGGTTTGAAATATCATGTGTCACCTAGGAGGATCTAAATCTGGCAGATATGTCTCCTTCCAAACATTTGTATTTTCCTTGTCTGCATGGCATCTCATAAAAGCCTGAAGTGGTTTCACACAGGTGACATGCATGAACATTTTTTGATGCTGGCACGGTTGATGTCAAGAACAGCTTCTACCAAATTTTTGATGCTCACTGTTTAGTCTCATGTCCTTTTTGACATCAATTGCATAAGTTTGACATGTACATTAACATGTTTGAGTTGGATGTTGGTGATGTAAAAACACCTTCACTGGCTTGAATCTGCAGAAAAATGGCACTGAGACTTCTGTTTGTGTGTTTGCTATGTGTGTGTGTGTGTGTTTGTGTTTCTGCATGTACCAGTGTGTGTGTTGCAAAGGGCTGGGGGTGCAGACAGACTTTAGGGGGCTGACAGAGTGTTGGCATTGTCACTTCATTCAAAATCATCATTGAATGCACCATGTGGCCTATTATCAAGACATTATCATGGCCAGATGGACATACTGAATCTCTCAACACATCCTATGTTTTTCAATTCACACTACTTGTCACTTTGTACTGGGGCAGCTGTGCTTCCGATTCCCTTTGCCTCTCCTCCACCTGTTGCAAACAGCCATGCAAATTGCTGGACATAAGGTTTTGATACAATTCAAACTGTCATTCAGATTGTTATCACCAGAAGTGTACCTTTTACAAGTCATGCACACAGTGGATTTTGCAAATTTGGGCAAACTGCCTTGTGCAAAGACAGAAAACCTGTCAAATGGGGGTTCCCCACTAGTGCTGTCAATGTCAAAGTTTTGATGCCCACAGCAAAATTTTGCTGTCAACATCAAACAAATTATACCCCATGGGTATCAAAAAATTATCTGGAAAATTGTTGATGCTCACCCATTCAGTCCTGTGCAAAACCTGATGTGGACACTAAAATTGTGATTTTAACTTCAATATTGTGGATGGCACTGGTGTGAAGACACCCAAACCCACCAGGAGAGTGTGAGTTGGGGAAGCACATGTCTTCATTTTCAGTGCAGTCTTGGCCTTGCATTGTATTGCATTTTTTCAATGATGATAATTGTTTCTCATTTATCATGGTTGTACATGAGGTTGAATCAACTGGCACTTTCAATTTGATCTGCCAGTTAATCATGCTCTAGGCAGAATCTGAATTGTAATCAAAGAAGAAAAGTGAGTGTGTGAGAATGTCAGTGCCACCTAGTGCCAATAGTGAGTTTTAGCCACACTTTGAGTCAATACCCAGTGGTCTCATCTGCATCATTGTTCAAAAAGGGACATTCTACCCATAGGGAACTCACAACAATTTCAAAATCACCAACTCATTCAGCTTGAAGTGCCAAATGTCCTGATGTCAGAAAAAAACCCAAGATGATGGAAATTTTAGATACAATGCAGATTCTGATCAGCCACATGACCCAAAGACCCACACAATTGTTTGCTGAAATATTGCTTGCAAATGTTTCAAAGGTAAGTGCACTTGCTGCTTGTTGTTTTCGTACTTCTTGTGTGTTCATACTAATTCCTGAAGAGACACTCAAAATATGCCTTGAAAAAGCTCCCAGAAAATCTGCACTCACCACTCAATGACAGCAACATCAAATGCAAAGAAAAAAGTTGACACAGTGGACCACACCCTTTAATATGCCCTCGGCACAGCAAGCTCTGTTCTGGGGACAACTGTTTAGATCTGCATTCCAGTCCAAATGTACAACACAGATGGACAGGTTCAGTCTGTGTGTGTCTGTGTTTCACATAGCCTCCATACCTTCATCTCACTTCCTTTGCCATATTGATTTTATTACATTATTTTCCTGTACATCTTCATATTCACCACGGTACTGGTGGGTCATCATTTCCATGCATGTGTGTGTTGTATATCTCTTGCAAAAATTTTTTGAAAGGATTCTACTTTTATGATGCACAGTTATCCCTGTCATGATTTGTTTCTCTGAAAATTATCAAGGTCAACAAGAGCCTGAGAGACAGCAAAGAGTCCTGATTGTTGACAAAACCCAGATGTTTTCAGGCACACAAGAAGGGAGGGGAACTTTCTGAGCAAGGTTGATCTAAATTCTGACAGGTGTGTGAAATTTCAAAAATTAAAACAATTTGTTTGTTGTTTCCCTGACATATATACTCTAAGATTGCAAAGAAATTCAGAAACACATGTTCTGGTTTGTTCAAGGGAACAACATATGGTAGAGGTACCTCAAATAATAGTTCAGCATTGCTGAACAAAATGTGTGATCTGGTGTGTATTCTAGATGGGCACAAACTCAAAAATGACCAAGTTGTTTTTCTGCAGTTTTCAATTCTGATTTCCAATGAAATTTGTTTGTTCCCAAAACACATGAGTTCAGCCAGTTGGGTTTGAACAGGTTTCTTGTATCTTCAAATATCTTGCATCAGCATCTGAAATTCAGAACCATAAAGATCAGAAGACACCCTTCTGAACCAAAAGCCATGAACACCAGTCACATAAATTCAGCCCAGAGATTGTGTGGAAATTGTACCAGAAAGCTGTGAAAGCAGATATTTTACATCTGTAAATGTTGGCCTTTCTGCAGAATCAAACTGCCAACATTTCAGGGCAATTTCAAACCTGAAATGCAACAAGCATTGACTTATTTCAATTTGGATACAAATAAAGAGTCTCAATAGTATAATTGTTTGCCAAATGGAATGGTATTCCTTAACTTCAAAGGATTGCCAGGTTTCATACATGGTGTCAGTGGCTCTTGCTGGTTGTTCAAGATGCTGGCCCATTTTTATGCTGTTGACAATTTCTTGGTTTGTTTTACCCTTGAATGGCAGCTCCCCTTCTGTGTATATTTCCCACAGAAGCACTCCAAAAGAATACTTGAAAATAGATAAGAGAAACCAGGATGCCTTGCAGGTCATTTGTTAGTAGGCACTCAAGCATCGGCCAGGGTTTGTAAAGAGGGAGACAGAGAGAAAGAGATGGGGGAAGAGAGAGGAGAGATTAGGAAAGCAACAGACAGAGAGAGAAGAGAAAGAGAGAAAGAAAGAAAGGAAAGAAAGAAAGTGAAAAACAGAGAAAGCAAGAGAAAGAAAGGAAGAAAGAAAAAGAATGAGAGACAACAAGACAAAGAAAGTGAGAGAAAGAGAGAGTGTGAGAGGAAAAGGGAGAGTGAGGCAACAAGAATGAATGGAAAGCAAGAATGAGAGAGAGATTGGAAGAGAGAGAGAGAGAGAGAGAGAGAGAGAGAGAGAGAGAGAGAGAGAGAGAGAGAGAGAGAGAGAGAGAGAGAGAGAGAGAGAGAGAGATAGATATAAAAAAATATA
>JAAUXT010011775.1_pt1 | contig 25216 bp, 23 predicted proteins | sample 7278171 | NCBI WGS metagenome assembly JAAUXT01 (sample SAMN14350112, study PRJNA611818) | marine sediment metagenome | isolation source: surface marine sediment (1.8m) | place: French Polynesia: Moorea | collected 2018-08
AATGTATATATATTTAGACATTATTGAGGTTCTTGGGCTTTTTCAGGGTGAGGTCAAAATTTTTTTCCAGGTTTTGCAATATTTTTCCAGGTTTTTGCCCCAAAACCCCCTGTTTTTCTAGGTTTTCCAGGTTTTCCAGGTATGGACCTATTTTTCCAGGTTTTCCAGGTTTTCCAGGTGCGGTGGGAACCCTGTGAGATTCACCATCCCAACAACTGAACGCTTGCAAAGACAAATTGTCTTTTCCTGCAGAGAAAATTAGCCAGCTTTGTTTCTTGGCACTTAGTGTACACTGAAAACAAGTGCACCGCGCAAAAATATATTGCGTGTACTATTTTTATATCAATTTTCACTCATGTCGCGCAGTACGCCCTGAAGATGCGGAGACACCTCTTTTCGCTTCCGACACAAACCAACGAACTCGGGGTGAGAACCCAAGAGAACAACCCTTCAGCAAACGACACGCAGCAAGGTTATCGATCAAAGTATTGGGATCATTGAGCACTACACTTGCACCAAAAAACATGTGGTCACAGATCTCGTGCGAGGCAGTCCCTTCGAAAAAAGGACAGCGAACTTCACTTTTGTTTGTTCTGCACGTGCGAAAACAATCAAACGCTTGCCCAACGTCCGACCTTCAAACGTCAGTTGAATGTCTTCGAGGCGCAGTGAGTCGGCACCCTGCAGAGACCTGTTGATGGTCGAGCTGAAGGTACTCTCAAGAGTTGGGCACAGAGTGCCTCCACAACACCCGGCATCGCAACACTGTAGACGATGGAAACTGCAGATACTCAAGTCCCTCGGTGCAAATCGCTTCCAATGATCATTTTCAACAACAGCACAGTTCCAGAACACGAAACGCTGAATTTGTGCTGCTCGCGAAACTTTGCCTCAACCCTGGCCGGCCAACTTGTCTGGATTTACCGAATCCGTACGGACAAAGTTTTTTCACCTCAGCCCAACCCTGCCCAGACCTTTCCAACTCGCCATTCAACTTTTGACTTTTATGCCAGAACAACAGGAACGTCAAAAACGTTCGAGGTTCACACATTGGTTCAAAAATATCGTCAACGACACCACAAGTTGATCAACGGAACCGCCGCTGTCGGACTTTCAGCGATCCGTTTTGCACTTGGTCATTGTCTCGCTGCTCAAAATCCAGGAAACGCGTCTCTTCACAAAGCAAATCAGACAAGAGAAGAGCACACCTGTCCCTCTGGTTTCAGGTGTGAAGTTATCAGGGTTGATTGTTCATCGCGCTTTTTCTTTGTCCTGAGCCACAAAAAGATTCCATTGCCAGTTGCGCTGTACAAGCCACCCGAAGGAGGTGCTGCCATCTGCAGGCAACGCGTACAAGAACCAAGCGTTGTGAACGTGGTCGAGCTAACTTGGGTCAACCAGGATCAACTTTACTGAAGGACAATTCGAAAGCTCATTTGGACCAAGTGGATGTATTTGGTCGCCACAGGTGCAACAAAACAAACCCCATCGTGGAGACCTGGTCCAACAGATTTCTTTTTGCGTGGAATTTTCTTCTCCTTTCACCATTCGGAGTACCAACAAACGTGAGGCAGAAGAGAGAGTCGGTAATGCTGAACGATGAGGCCACAATGTGAAACGGACCTGACGGGTCTGGACTCACCTGACTTGTTCCCTGTGGGACTGCAGGGCGGAGAGCAGTCGTATTCGTCCATGCTGTGCGAGCGCATCTTGCGGCGGAGGCGCTGCAGCGTGCGGCCGGGCCCGCCGCCACCGCCGCCGTCCCCGAACCAGGCGAACGACTCGCGCCGCCGCAGCGCCGACATCATGTGCTGCGGGGACCCGACCCCGGCCGGACCAGTAAACATCCGCTGAGTGCTCCGAACAGGGCCTGTGCCACCAGCGTAGTTTGGTCTTCCTTGTTCCAGTGAAACCAGCAAATGTTTTTGAGCAGGTTGTGTGGCGATCAGCAGTTCATCTTCATTGCAGCTGTTGGTTGGTGCCGTTCTTCACTCCGGACTTCCAAAACACTGCCTGAACAAGCTTTTCGAAGCAATCAAAGCTGTGTCACCTGCATGGCTCGGTGACAGTTTTCCTTCTCTGGTTCTTCAAGCACGTGACCCGCAATTTTCTTCTTGCAGACCAGATCCAGCAGTGTTCAGTCCACATCCGTCCACAAATCGCGCGACTCTTACCACAACTGTGTGCAAACAAACCTGTTCAATTCTGTTCTTTGCACGTGTTGGTGGCGAATTCAGGGCAAGCACAATTGCATTAGAAACAATTACACTGCATCACGATACCAGACACAGCTGCACAACAACCGCCATACGAAATAGATCTACAGATTATTGTTTCAATATTCCAGGGACCTGCTCGCATCCGACAAAACAGACAGCTGGTCACACCACACACATTCAAACGTGTACTTTCAGATGAATCTGACAGGCCAACTGTGTCAGTCCGTGGACAATTCGTCCAACGCATGTGCGAGTTATTGCGATGTCGTTTGGCGCCCGAGAGGTGCGTTGCGTCGGTGCCAAGTCCGCTCTGAATCTGACTCCCGTTTGTGAAATGCAACCGGAAGTGTAGCGCTTCTTCAGCAAACAGTTCCGGGCACTTTGACCTCGATATGCTGCTTGACGCTCAAATTTACATCACCCAACCAAGTGTTGCCCAACTTGCCAAACTTCCCCGCCCAGCTTCGCACCTCGCCCATCTTCAGTTTCCCACCTGAAGAAATGCGCGTCCAACACAGTGGATGGCACTCGCAAATCGTCGGTGGAGGTCCCAGCCACTGTTCAACGACAGACGGTGGAATCAATCTTTCGATTGCAGACTGCACATCATCAGCTGTCCATCAGTCTGTTGCATCACAGCTGCACAATCGCGTCGTAAAATGTTGCACTGTCCCACTTTGTCCAGCCAGCCTCCCAATGGCGCATCTGACGTACAAGTCGCACCATGTCTCAGTCATCAGCCTGTTCAAAAGGTTGAGATGAGTGATTTAGCTGCAGTGCAAACTGCACTCGAAGAACACAGGAAAGAGTTCCATCATTTCACGCAATGCGCACGTTGTTCTTTTTCTGCAAAAGCCAAGAGAAGTACTCAGCTTGCAGTTTAACATTTAACAAGGAGTATGAAGAAATGTAAACATGAAGTGCTCGAGTCCCTAACAAAGTCTGCGAAACCTTGGAAACCGAGAAGCAATGTTTTTGTTCGGTGGTATACTTTCGGATGAAAACACGTTCAGCTTGCTTTGTGCGAAATTGCAATTTCACACCGCAAGGTCTTTGTTCCAAAAGAAACGGATTTTCCGTCTCAACACACAGTTCTTTCTTTGCAGCCTTTGGACAACTGGGTTTTGCTGAACAGCTATTGACGTGGAATTGGACAAACTGAATTTCAACTGCAGGCATAACAGACGAAATCTTGGGCTTCTGTGCTCAGGATTGCAAATTGTACCCCAAAGCTGTGACAATGCATCTGTGGAGACACGCTTCCGTCCAAAACAACGGCGACTTGCGTCAACTGCCTGGCGTCACACTCGGCTGTTTTCATTCAGCCGCAAAAGGCCCACGAGTGTTTGTCGGATGGCGTCCGTTTGGTGCGTGTGTTTGTCCAACAATCGTTGTTCCCCTGGCATCCCAGGTGCACTGCTCTCAAGAGGTGTCAACGCCAGTGACGAAAAGAACCTGATTTCACTTCAGCTCCAAACATGGGTTGCACAAAGACCCGAAAACATTCGTCTCTGCAAAGGACGACACAAATCGGACCGAAAGTTGTTTTCGTGCTTGTGCAATGTGTGGGTGTGAAACCCAGTTTCACTGAAGTCTCTTGCATGAAGAGAAGTGCAGATGTACGACAGACCATCAAAAAACATCCACGACAAGAATATCTAAAACCCGAGGCCGCGAGACACCGCATCCCACACAAACAACTTGAGACAATTGACACAAAGACTTGACTCAGATGAAGAAACTGTCCAAAGCCACCCTCGTTGGTTCCTTCTCGGTCCACCGAAATCTCAACGCGACGTGTTCCAACGCGACAACGCGTGAGGTCAGTGGACGCGATTTGCTTGCCCCGAATTGCACACACCGCACACGTTCCTTATCTGACGAGTTGTTACCTGTTGTTTACCTCCCGTTTGAGCCACGCTCCTTGTCGGTATCTTCCGTACAAGTTTCAATTTCTCTTTCCCGGTGAGTTTCAATTTGTGTTTGGTCTCGACATTCCGTTCTTGAGAACAGCCGCAGCACGAGCACACTGCTTCAATGCAGAAGTTCTGAGGCTTCGACTTCTCCCTCGGTTTTTTCCAGTTGCTCTTCCGCAAGAAATCCAAAGACACAGAAGGCAAGAAATTGCTTCTCGAAAAGGAACAGTTTCCAACAATGGATGTTCTTCTGTTTTCTTCTTCGTTTTCACTCCACTCTGATGCACTTTTAATGTTTCTTTTCATTCACAACCATTCGTCGCTCTGTGCTTGTACAAGTCAACTCGCTCGTATACATCCATCCGTGTGAATGAGCACTCTCTGTTGACTCCCTTTCCTCAGTCCAAGTTCTACACTGTTAAACAGCGTGGATTCGAACATGTCTTGTTCCGCGGAGAATCCGACAACTGTTGGCACCGAGACAAAGACACGGCTTGATCCCAGCGCTGGCACACTGCTTTTTTTGCAGAGGCTGCAACACTCATTGCATGGGCCAGAAATCAAAATTGGATTGCTCTGTAAGTACTCGTAACGCGGTGCCTGCCATGGACCAGAAGAAGCAGTGTCACCCAAGCAATCTACTCTGTTGTCTCAGCAAAGTCTTCAGAAAGCAGCAAGAAATTTCAGGACACCACCTTGTGGCGAATCACAGCCAGTTTGGAGAAGAACTGAAGATTTATTCTGACCTGTGTTTCGTTTTCCTTCGACTTCGGCTTGGTGGTGAACTACTTTGCCAACATCGTGGCACAAACACCAAAAACGAGCAAATCCAAAGAGTTGCAAAAGTCAAAATGGGTGAGACACGTAAAGGACGAAAATTTTGGCCAGGCCGTTTTCTCACAGTGTAACTGAGCCAAGGGTCCAGGCTTTGAAAATGTCCTCTTCACGACTATGTTGCTTGTTGACTGTGTTTCCCTGTGGCTTTTCCATTCGCCTCCAATGTTTTCCTATTCAACTGATGTTCTTTCAACAGCGCTGCCTTTTTTCTGCAATGAAGTGTGCAGTGTAGTTTTATGGCGCAAGTTTTCTGGCTACAGATTGTTGTCCTTGAGGTCATGTTAACCAGTTGAGAGCCAATATTTTTGTGTGTTGCATTCGGTTTTTGCACTGTCTTTGGGGTGGGAACTGTCCGCACTGCATTTTCGCCGTGCCTGGAACAATCCATTTCAACGATCGGAAAGGTTGGCTGGACGCTTTCGGTGACTTGGCAGACATATGCACGCGCAGAAAACGTAGTTTTGATACTGCCTGGTTGACAAACCAAACCAAAAGACCAGCACGTCAATGTACACTCGAGCTCGCCACAAAGTACCAGCAAGGCCGTTCAACTGTCGAAAACCAAACAACGGCAGGCTCGAATCTGACCAAAGAGATGCCCCTGAAGGTTCAGTGGTCGATGTTCCTTTTGGAGCAAAGCCCCGAGTGTGGTGTCGGCAAGTGAAGCAAACTGTGTCGAGCCCACTCGTACCCAAAACCGTCACCAACCCTCCACTGAACCACCCCACACGCACACATCGTCAACCTGAATCTGAGTATCTGCAGAGATTTTGAATGGCACACACAAACTCAGGACCTTGTGCCCTGCAGGAGACCCAAGAAAGACTAGACAGCCAGACAACAACTGGTCGCTGAGTATTGGAAAGTACACATCAGAACATGTCCAAACTCAGAAGCTTGGAACTGGAAGTGTGGAGCGTTCTTCCTCCAGAACGGGTCAAGCGGGCATTTTGAAGAAATCTGACCAACTCCTCTTGGCTTCACGACGCCCAGAGGGTTAATTTATTGGCAGCGAGGCCTCTTGGCTTTTGTTTTATGGCCAAATCTCGCAGAGGCCATAAACAACGGGATCAAGGCTCATTGAAACTTTGCTACAGATCTGCAGGTCACGACACAGCGCAACACAGAGCCACGCTGCACCAACCGCGCACCAAACTGTTGTTGCGATTCTCAAGCTTCTGCAACATTACGTCAGCTTGTGTGGGGCTTCTGTCTCGAGCAGCACAGCGACACCTACCTCACTGCTGCTGTGGGTCAAGTTCCACGGTGACAAGCAATTTCAAGGGCAAATGCCAAGTGCAAGCTGTGGCATCAGGGCGGCGAGGAACCCAAACAGGATCTTAACGACCTTCCAATCAAGACTCACAATCCGTGGCAAATCTCGGGGTTTCAAAGCATTTCGATATCGACTCAATCAAACGTCACGTTCTGCGCCCTCTTCTTTTCATTGCGAGCTGTCAACACTGAAAATGACCGGCTCTTCGTGTGAAAGTCAACCTGCCTGCCAGCTGTTTGCGTTTAGAGTTGTGTTACTTTCGCCTTTCTGCAGTGTCAGTTGATCAAAACCAGACACAAACCCCAAACACTGGACTGACTGACCCCCGCAAAAGGAAGTGCAGGGTGAACCGGGGCACAGAAGGGTGAACGCACAACTGATCCTCGCCAACACTTATTTGACACAAGTGACCCTTGACGTGCAGAAAATTCGTTGTTTTTATCTGCAAAACGACTGCTATACATCCTTGTGAATTTGTGAAACTTCCAACAGCTGGACAAATCTTGTGTGTTCCGAAATGAGGACAGTCAGGATCTGATCAGCTTTGGCTCGGCCAATGTGGCACTTCTTCTTCAGTCAATTCTTCACCAGTGGTTTCTGAGGGGTGTCTGGTTTCCTTTCCTGTTTTCTTCTTCAAATTCAAACTTATCTTTATCAAAATCCCTTCACCAACAAAAATCTTTGGAAGCAGTCGATCCTCAAGACAAGATAATCTTGAACGGGTGAGAAGTGGGTGGGGACTTTCCCAGCTTTCCTCCAGCCCCAACCTGAAACATCCTGTAAAAGTGCACCAACCCCGGCAACTTCTTTTTTTCAGGAATAGCAGTTTCTGTGTGAGGGTACGCAGCCCACCATATTAACTAAATATTTGATCGAACTAAAACAAATCTCCACTTAACCCGGTGTATAATCTCGCCTAGTCGCTGCGTACTTTTGGTGCCAATTGCACTGGATGTCTTTTCGCAAATAAAAAAAGATAACTGGCAACGAAAAGCCCAGTTCCTGAAGCAAGGGGCACCGCGTCCATTCCCTGATAATCCAAGAAAGAAGTTGCTGGCAATGCTGAATGAAACGTGTGGAACCTGATTGTTAAGGGACAGCCATTGGGATTGTATTCTGAGAAATGTCAGGGGCTTGGCAATCCCCGGCTGCAGCACGTTCGAGAAGAAAAATGCGTTCTGGTACAGGTCGAGGAGACCAGACCTCGCATTTTTGTGCCGCTTCACAAAACTTGTTGCGTAATGATTTCGTGTTTTCCTTTCTCCGTGTAGCCGTGCCTGGATCAAAGAAAGGAACATCCCACCCAAGTTATGCACAACAACATTGTTTCTGAGACTTGCACAGACCCACCACACCTTTCACCCACCGTCACGCCACAAAGCAGAATCCATAACAAACAAAAGCAGACTTCGCAGAAGAGAGAAGTTCTTCGGAAGAAGTTTAGACATTTGCCAAATATATTTCAAGACCAAAACACCAGACAACAAGTCGCCATTTCATTGCCAAGAGTCGTACCAAGTACAAATCTTGCACGACAGAATGGCTGTTCACAGAACCTCAAGGCAAGTCCGGTCGGTTCGGGTCAGGGAGGATCTCGCGGACCGTGTCTCTGTCCTATCGTTGTTCACTCAAGGTGGCTGTACGTACTTTTCGTTCCACGCACTCCTATGTTGGTTGTCACAGATTCTTTGTCAACAATCAGCTCTGGATCAAAGTGGAGTTCTGCGTGTCGGAACGATATCCACAGCGATCACACACCACCGTGTTCTTTCCACACACTAGTTTGGCAAAACAACGGTCCTATAAACCGTCGTCTCGGTGGGAAATGTACCAGACACAAAGCACAGCAAGAATCCGACACTGAAACGAAATCCGCCAACGACTGACCACGAACAAGTCGGTGGGACGACTAACAAGTGACAGGTGGACTCACATTTGATGAGCTTGACGACCTCGACGTGGTTGAAGTCTTTGACCAGAGTCCCGTTCACCTGGAAGAGAAGCACACGTGACAGTAACAGTGAAGACGTAACAGACGATTTGCTCTGTAATTTTTGAATACAAAAGCAATTTTCACTGATTTTGTGTGACAGCAAAAGTGCTGCCATCTGAATGTTATGCTTTGTTGCAGATTCACAAGCAGGTGTTCCGTGGGTTCTGTTCTCTGAGGATGCACTCGCGTCTCCGGGTGGAAAGAGGGGTTCACGTTCTTGTCGAGTGTTTCCAACGGGAGGAGACAGGGTGGGAGGGGTTGTGTCCAAACCAGTCAGTGAACGCGAGTCGTTGGACAGCGTCGCGCACCGTAGTGGCGGTCGCGCGAGGCTATCAATTCCACCAGCGTCCGTAACAACCGTACCTTGATAATTTTGTCGTCCTTCTGGACACCTGCTCTTGCAGCAGCGCCCACTGAAACAAAGACAAAACCTGTTGTAAAAACACTGCGTCAGACTTTATAACCGTGAAATCATACCCACTGACGCGAACACAAGTGAACACATCTGCGCATGCACACACTCCGGAAGTACTTACTCTCTTTGACGGACTGCACGTACACCGGGTTGTCCCCGCTGACGGTCAGTCCGTAGCCGCGCTCGTCCTTTTGCACGATGACACAGCGCTGCACCAGCTGACCCACTTGATCTGAAACGAGGAGCAACACGTTTTACGTGCGTGTGGATTTTCCCTGCTGAAGACGCAGAACAACTGCTCGGAAACGCGTGTCGTTCACAAATGGAGTACGCTGCAGGGAAGCCAGTGGCGTGTAATTTCACGACAGCACCGACCCTCACCTTGACTTTCATCGGGTTCTGGAGGCGGCTCCTCCTTCTCGTCCCTCCTGGCCTCTGTTTTTGCGCCATGCTCCTTACTCAGCGACCCCAGCCTGCAAATAGCCCAAACACAACACAATTAGCAACAGAGGTCAACAACAGGAACACATACCATCCAGAAGTATCGTCGCCACAGCACAACGCAGGTGATTCCGGTGATGTCTCTCGCGTTCCGAACACGACCGCCTACATACGTGCGTGTAGGTGTGTGTGTGTGTGTGTGTGTGTGTGTGTGTGTGTGTGGTGTGTGTGTGCTTGGTGCGTTGTGGTAATGATTCTTTGTCAGGTGATTGTTTCGTGTTTTTCACTTGTTTTTCCCCACATAATTGCGGAAGAGCGATTACGCTGGCTCAAGCTACACGGAGTCGACCACCTTCCACTGCGCTGAGATCCTGGTCCGGAATTACCAGAATTCCGCGCATTCCCAAATTTTCCGATGCTTCCAAAATATTCCCCACATTCTGACTGACAGCGCAACTGACAATCGAACGCATTGATTTTCTCTAAATTTGGGCACAAAATATTTCATCGTTTCTTTTCTGTTTCTGGCAGAGCTGACCGACCGGAGTGAACTGACACAAACAACAGCTCTGAAGATGGATCTAAAGCACGGGATTTGTTCCGTCGCAAGATGTTGGCGCGTGATTATACGTTCCCCGTTTCCCTGGTTTCCCAAAGGAGTTCAAGAAAAGTAAATCTACCCTGAATCAAGAATTGTCCACAACCGATCTGACAGGTGACATTATTTCTCGCTCCCATCCCAGTCAGAATCAACATTTGACCGACTCCAGCCTCGCGAAAAAGTTCAATATTTCATTCAACTTGCCTGACATTTAGAGTTTGCACGAATTTTCCGCTGACCATGGTCAGAGGCAGGCGGCCCTGGACATTCCGAGATATCAAATCCGACATACAATCGTGACCAACAGTGTTGTGCACCGACAACAACAGACGCAGCTCCAGTGTGAAACCACCGAGAGAGAATCCGGTTAGTTACCAGCCGACTCTACACAGATGCTTCTGGAGCCTAACCCTTTCCTGCACGCCGTGTCATGACGCGCCTCGGATCACGATACGCCTCGGACTGTGCTAATTTGGCGTCACACTAGGACTCTTGACAAAACAACGAAAGTCTGGACCTCTGCGGGCCTGAGAGCCGAAGGAACTGGTTTGAGGGCTGAGCCCGGAGACATTATACAGAGGAAAATGCACGGAACAAACCACCACAAGATCTAGCGTGGCTGCGTTGGCACGACATGTGCCCACAAAACAAGTCCCAGCGCCCTCTTCGTCCAAAACGTCTTTTCTCTTTCCATTCACATTTCAACTGGCGTCTCACGTCCTGACTCTGGCACGGAACGTGTTGAGCTGTGTGAATCAGCTGATTTGCAGGCGGGAGATTTTTTTGTGCTGATAACGCTGATGATGGTTCGACACTTCGGGTGTAGAACAGCCGAGTCGATCTACTCAGCGCAGACTCGGAGCTGAGAGAAGCCAGGGAGCAGCACTCAACACGCCGACTCACTACCTACTCAACAGACTCGCCGAATTTCTTCCAAAGCCCATCTGATGAGGAAGTAAAGAAGCCCATCGTCTTGAACGCTGCCTGTCTGGGCGCGGGGGCAAACTGAGATTTCCGGAAAACAGGACGGAGTGGCCCACAGAAACCCTCCACCAGACGGGACAAATTTGCCAGTCTCTCTGGAGGAACGTGAACTGCAAATGGCAAACCAAGGAAATGGTCGCACCACAGAAATGTGAGCTCGATTGGGTCGAGGTACTTGACGGTGGGACGGAGAGCTGGTACATCACCGGGGCAAGGTGGCCGAAAGGGTAAAGCGATGGACCACGACGAGGGACAACGCGGGTTCGAATCGCTGAAAGTGCAAATCGTAACAAGTTTTTGTCAATTTTGGCCGAGAAGCCACGCTGTGGGGATCAGCCGCGAAGTGTCGGGTGAAAACGGCAACCCTCGGGCAAACGAATCCATCCTGTGCGACTGTGCCTGAAACAATTCTTTTTTCACAAAGCATTTCTGAAACTGGATCACGACGAAAACTTCAGCACCTCGATGGCCACTCCAAAGGAAAGTCATCGATGCCAAAAGCGTGATGTTTTCGTCTCAAGTCTCCCACACAAATAATCAGACGGGCTGTTTGAAGAGCATCAAAAGACCCTGAGCAAATAAACCATTCATCATGCACTCCGCATCACACTGTAGCTCGTACATCATGTACTGTGTATCATACATCATCCTTCAGAGACTCGCAGACGGCAGGCAACGGGAAGGAAACAATGTGAAGCGTGTGCAAAGAGTCCCGCTGGAGAACCTCCCATCAAATTTCTCCACCAGTTCAGATTTCATGGTTCAAATATTCTCTCCTGTTCGCAGGATCAAAGAACAAGCAAAGGTGTGCCGTTTCAGTTTCTGTGTGACTGTGTCAAAACCAGCAACGAAGGCAAAGAACTCTCTTGCTGTTTTGCAAAAATGTACTGACGGTGGCTTATTTTCGACAAAACCAACCTGGCTTGTAGAGATCAAACGAACAAGCTCCAGATTTTCGCATACAAATCTCCCTCTGGAAAACAATCCACGACCCTCTCACCTGAGTGCACGTGTGTATTCCTTCTCTTCGTATTCAGAAGCACATAAAGAAGATATCCTGACAGAAGAACTCATAAAGCAGAGATCTATGGCCATATCTACTGACCACATTCCAACCTCCACCACGAGGTGCACTCGAGCTCGCAAAATGGTATCATTCCCCCGAGGCTGACAGCACAATGGATGCACAGAGGCTCCAGACAAGTGAAGCAGCACATTTCCGGAGAAATTTTGTTCTTGAAGAGTTTTTTCCTGAGGTCAAAGACTGCACCTCATTCAATTTGCTTCTGAGTCAAGGTTCCGTGCATTTTTCCTTCGAAAGCCGCAAAGCACCATGGACTGGTGAAGAAACTACCGTTGTTTTTTTGGGATCCAGTTGCACTGTTCCCGTGTGGAAGATTCTCTTCCATTCAACAGAACAAAACCTACAAATTCTGAATGATGCAATGGAGCACTTCCCGGGTTGAGCAGGATAACGTTCGTGGGAGAAATGGCGAGACCCTCAAGCCGTGTGACTGGGACGTCAGCTCGGCCCCTGATCGTGACTGTCACACCATGACATGGAACCCGGAACGGAACCCCAACCTGAATGCTTCTTCTTTCCCCTGTGTTCTTTTGCTGTGTCTATGAAGAGCACAGGCAGGAAAAGTACTGTTCGCCCTTCTATTCAGCTCCGTTTCAACCTTGGATTACTCAAAGTCAAACTTAATTAAATCTCTCACTGCAGCTCCACGCTAAAGAACGAGGTGTTGAAGACGAGAAGGAGCCTTGAAGAGAAGGTCACGAGAGTTGTGCAACTCTCCATTTTCACATCAACCTGAACACACGCGACGGACAAGATCAAGTTCAGTCTGGCTGTCCATTTCGCCAGACACGAGTTTCCGCATGAAGACTGCGTCCCCCCGTTTCCGCTAAGAACCGGAACAAATAAACCGAGATCCAAACACGTTCTCTCCATTCAGTCTGATCATTTTGAAATGTACCTTCCGGCAGGAGTCATAGCAATTCCCAAACTGGGGTGGGAGTTCACCTCAAAAAAGCAGATCCAGTTCACGTGAGGCCACAGCACACACGGAGATTCTTCCAGTCCGGCAGCCCCGTGAGGAGATAAGGAGGTTGAGTACACAGCCAGGCCAGGTGGTCCCTCGCCGAATCTGATCGGGCAGCTGAACCGTCTGATACGAAGGCGCTCGTGCAACGTCGGAACATGTGCCGACACCAGTCGCATCCGTCCGCCACGATCGCGTCGGGTTGAACGCAGATGGTCAGTTCAGTGCAGGATCAAACGGACCTCGCATCCATCCCGAAATGTGCGTTGTTCGTTGAGAAAACGAACGTGTACGCGGCTCCTTCAGCCAGGCCTCCTTCCCAGTCTTTCACACACGAGTCCAACAAGAATGTCACCAGGCTGCGGCGAGAACGCAGCTCCTGGACCAAATTCTCAAACTGACGTCATCGACGCGCAACACAGACCCGTTCGAAACGCGAGTCGCGTACACGTGAACAGGCGTTCGCGCGCGGAACATCGGCCCCATTCCACGCGTTGATAGCACTAATCGCACAGATTCGCACCTCCCATGGCCAGTCTGGTTCCCAGCCTGCGATAAGACCACTGTGTGCAAAAGTCTGATCTGAGGTCTGCAAGCCACTGACCACATACTCTCCAACAGCGCAAAACGCGATTGAAAGCATCCTCAATGATCACAGAAAAACCAACTGCCCAATGGTCTGTTGGAAGTGCAACAGACCGTCAGACATTCGAACTTGATTTGATTCTTGAAGACAACGTTGAGAGGGCCCAAAGGCAGCACCAGCAAATCTGCACTGGCCTTCAGGCCCAATCAAAGTCGGTGCGGCCCAAGACATCCATAGAGATCAGGATCAAGGCAACGTCTGTAACAAGGCAAAGAAGACTTCGTTTCCACACACTGCGAGCAGACCGATGCTAAGTACCCAAGGCACACCAAATTGATTTATTCCACACTTCTTCACAGAAATATCTGGCGTAAAACGCCAAGAAAACTTAAACGAGCTAGAGGTATCAACTTCGTGGACTTTCCGTGCAATATTTTCCTGGGTTGTCGACGGCCCGTTCGTGACCAATTAACGAAACGATAACAGTGGGTTGACGTGAAGTGCGTTGCTGACAACCAGTCACCACCCACCAGTGCTGCGAGAAGCTGGGTGAGAACATCGCTCGGTCGAGCGTTCAACCTGGTCCGTAAGATCACCACAAGCGATGTGTTTCTTCCAACACCCTGAGCCCAACACTTTCAATTCGGCCACGCCTGCACGACCAAAGCGACTTCAACCCACGAATCAAAATTGATTCCCCAAAACTGCCATGCGGAAATCACTGACCACACTCATCAAACAAGCTTCGCACCAAAACGCAGGTTTGGAGTACTCACTTGAGTCCCTCGAGGTCTGACCAGTAGACATAGCACCAGGTGCTGCGCCCCAAGTCCTCATCCAAACTTGTGTTGAACGCCTCGTTCAACAGCGAGATGAAGTTGAGTCGCTCTTGGTCCTTCCAGGCTCCCGCGCTCCCGTCATTCACCACGCAGTTCCGCGGCTCACACATGTCAGGCCGGAGCAGAGACGATCTCACCAACTGTCAAACTATCCACTGACTCGAGCGACAATTAACAAGTGGTTCCCCGTGGGTAAATCGGCCTTCCCTCTGACTGGTGTATCCAGCAGCGATGTTCCTGTACCCAGGGTTCCACAACCACTCTCCGGAGTGTTTGATTTTTGTTCTGCGCAAGGTGAATGAAACTCCCTCACACTTTGCCAACTTGTAACTGCCTCGGCGAACTGGCAATTCCCGGCGATGTTAATCTGCAGAAAACTTCCTCGCAGCGCTTACACAACGATAACACGTCGACGGCACTTCCGACAAGCCAAGAGCTTCTGGTCAAAAAGCTTTCACAGAATCCCTCTTAAGTTAGTGGGGTTTATTTTCTTCCCGTCACTTTTTGCACGTGCACGGTTTTCAAAGTTGCACTGCAGAAAGGGAAACGTGAGGGGACGAAGATCCCTTGGTACTCGTACGAGTCAGTACAACACAAAAACTGCAAGTGTCTCCTTCGCATCCACAAGGTGATCTTGAAAGTATCAAACAGCTGCCCTGCGTCAGAATGCCCAAATCTTCACTGAATGAAGCAGTTGGAACAGTCCGATGCATCAACGCTTCCTCAAATCATCAGGGAAACACCTGTACGTACATCAAGACTCAACACCACGAAGCCTCTCCTGACTACACAGTTGCATTCATATCCTCTGCAGGTTGTCTGAGAACGTAAGGTTTCCAGGCAGAAACCACGGTCCCACATGCAATCCACAAAATCAACTGCAGGTAAATCTCCACTGTCTATTGTGTGGCAATCAAAGCGTAAGGTGAGAGGCTGGAAACGCCGGGGAGTGGAGACCGGGATGGAACTGCTGCACATTGCAGCTTCGCTCCCCGCAGCCCCGCATGAGCGGGAGCCACAGGCACACGTGCCCTGGAACGCCGAGACTTACTTGCCCAGGGTCAAGCGAGGTGGGATGATCCCAGATCAACGTCCAGCGCCACTGACGGATGTCAGCTGCAGGCCTCACCAAAAACGCTCCGCCCTTTTCAGGACGCATGACCTCGGGACTTGTGACACGAAATTAGGTTTTGTTCTTCTTCCAGCCCTGAGCAGGAGATCAAATCGTGTCGCACACAAGGGGACGCGGCTGCACGGCCAGCAGCGATAACTGGGCGGCTTCCCTGCGTCCAAGGATCCACCCAGGACGCACAATGAACATTTGAACCTGATTGACCCGAAAGGATTCACGCAAGAAGACAATCCCCGAATCACACACGAAGGTCACGCAGTTCCCTATCACTACCAATGCTGATAACCCGAGACCATTTTGCACACCAGATTCTGCTGAATCCTTGTGCAATTATTTGTGGTAGTTTGCTTTTATTCGGGCGATTAGCACGCCATAGCTGCCAACGCACGGGCCCCATTACTTGTTGATTTTACAGAGAATTGCGTTATTACTGTTGCGATTCCAGTGCGATGCTGCCTACCTGAGCAGAATCATCTTGCACGCTGTCAAACATCCACATCGGAAGTTCCCTCTGCTTCTCAGTGCTTGTGTTTCTGATGTCAGTTTGTCATTCACGAACGAACACTTTCACTGCTTCCTTGAATTTCCGCCCAACGCCTCTGCACCGTGTTTCTTGTTGTCTTATCTGTGTTTACTACTATTCTTCATTCCTTCAGCTCGACTGTCGTGGGCTCCGTCAGAAGTTCCACTCCACAGTCAAACAGTGAGGCCCGCAAACTTCACTTTCAGCGCAGATTCCATTTGTTCAGATTCCACCTCCACCGCTGAGGACTCCAAACTACAACTCGCCATGTCCGAAAGCTCTCTGGACACTCAGTTGGAACTGGACACAAAGGAACAGCTTCATCTCCAAACGTGACATCTTCGCATCAGCAATTCCAGCCCAATTTCTTCGACTTCGCTGACCATGTTGAAACAAAAAACTCCGTTTTGGTTCCCTCGAAGCCCCACTGGATTTGTTGCACATTTGAGTGACAAAATGATGGAAACTCAGGTGCTTCAATTCTTTGGATCCTGATCCAGATTCAGTGCGGGGAGATGAAGTTGTGCGAAACTGGATTTCACGCTTCCAGCGACCTGACTGACTGATGGGCAAACCAAACGCTTCTCACTTTTGGGTGATGACGCAACTGCTGAAAACTCTACTTTTTCTTTTCTCTTGCTCTTTCACAGGAAGAAAAAGCGGTCGAGTTTCAGTTTACCTGGATATCAAGGCTGGTTTCACTGAAAATGGGAGAATCTTTGCCATTTGCTTGCAATCACACTCGTCCAGTTCTGCACGAGAAAGCTGGCTGACTCGTGTAACAAATTGGTTCTCTTGTCGTGGAATATTTTCAGTGATTCAGGTTTCATTCCCAAAGGCATGTCCCAAGAAACGGCAGCTGCGCAGTGAATGGTCGTGACCACCGAACAACAACAGGAAGTAACGACACCTGTGTTTACTGGGTCCGTATTGCGCAGAGCGAACCCGACAAGCGACGAGCCCAGGATGAGTTCAGGAACTCTCGCGTCCGCACAACCACAAGATCAGGCATAATTGCAGCAGTTCGGCAACGTTTTCATGAACAGGTTCAATCTCCTAACACCAGTTTCCTACAGGCTGCAGGGACATTCGCCTTTGTTCTCTGTGTTTGTTTCTTTGCCAACAGCTGGCATTTCCCTGGTTGTGCAGAAGAGAGAGCCACGAAACACAGTTCGGCTCCAAGACGCAGCTTCATCATCTGACATTTGCATCTGGATATTTGTTCTATCTGCTGCGCTATCTGGCATCTTCTCCATCTATCTTCCGCCACATTCCTCGATCGACGCAACAGGGCTCAGCTAAACTTCAGTTTGTCACAGAACACAACTCCAAGCTGCCTTTTTCTGTTCTCCTCCTGCTTCTGACCGAAGTTTGAAACGTTTTTACAGAAACTTGTACGGAACCCTGCAGCACTTCTGACAGCCAGTACAAATTTCAAGAAGTGCTCGGCAACTGAAATTGATTGTGGACCAGACTTCCGCAGAAAGAAAACAAGAAGGCTTGTGCCCAGAAAGCGTGTGGCTGGTTCCACACGGTTGGCATTGCACACAGTCAACTTAGTTGACAGGAAAACTTGCAGATTTTGGCCTGAAAATAGTTTTGGCGACTTGGCCAATCAACCAGGTAACTTTGCAGCGGGGCGGGGTAGGGGCGGGGAGAGTTGCCCATTTTTCGTTTGAAACACAATCGAATCCATGTCAACTTCTAGCAAACAAAATGTTTCAGGCGACTTGCCCCCTCCCCCATGACAGGTCACCTGGAAAAGTCACATGAAAAAAAAAATCACCAGAAAATGGCCAGTGTCAAATTATGAGCATATTTTTTTTCAGATGACTCGCCCCCTGAAAGTCAACCTGCACAGACACATACACACACTGGTGACTGTGCGATATCCCCTCAGGGTGGAGCACCTGGTGGCAGTGCGATGCAGGGAAGGTCGGTCAAATCCCCTTCCCGCCCAAGTCCCCCCCCCCGACAGGTCGTGCACACAAGATGCCACCCTGCAACCTGCTGCTGCTGGGACATCGGACCCGCAGTTGCATCGAACACTGCTTGTTGCACAAAACGCCGCGCGCAAAAAAGAAACAAAATTAACAATTCACCAAGTGACAGATTGTCAATTTTCACAGTGGTCTTCAATTTGTCAAAAGAACATTGATTCCACTGTGCTCAACGTGCTGTGGACTGTGCTCAGGACGGCCAGTGACGCTGTCCAGTGGCCCGTAACGCTGCAAAGACTGCCACGAAGGACCACGACCCTTCTTGTTCGCTTTCTGCTTGCAAAACAGCCAACACCTCAAAGGAGCGTGACTTTTGTGCACTCAACACGAGTAAACACTTCCCTGCAACAAAGTACGAGCGTACAATGGCGTCAAGAGATCCACAACCAGTCTTAACAAATTCTAAGAATCCAAGCGTTGTCTGCAGGTATTTACACTGTCAAATCACACTTCGATACATTGGAGATAAAGTCCTTTCCGAGATTGGAGGAACGCCGCCGAAGCTTTGGTGCATCCTGAAGTCTTCGCGTTGGGCACCAAATTTTCGGTTTCAACACACAAGTCCCTTTGTGGATCGAATCTGCGACTATTTCTCGGTTCAGGAATCGGCAAGTTTCAAAACGCCAGCCACTTTTGCACAGTGTAATTGACGACCATGTACAGTTCAGAATTGCCGTAGATTGTACAGCAAACCACCCAGAAAGATTTACACCAGGTGGGTTTTCGTAAAGCAAGGGCAGAGCTTCGACCCGTGGTGAGATGCGCGTTTCACCAGTGGTCTCGCTGGGGTTGGCAAGCTCTTCGAGTAGAACCAAAATTATGGACAAAACATGACAAAGTCCATCTCGAGGGTGATTCCCACACTTCCTGCCCTCACAGCTCTGGCAAAGAACGAATGTCCTGACCTGTCATAACTTCTCTTGACAGACTGGCAAAGCGTGAGTTTCAAATGCGCACAAACGTGGGATAAAATCACGGCAGGGCTGCACCTGCTACAGTCCCGCATTGTGTATGCCAGTCCGTTTTTGTTTTCAATCAAATGATGCTTTTTCAAGGAAGAACCAAACGGCCCAGTTGAAGGTGAACTACATAATCGTAAAGCAAAGCAAATGTTTTGCCAGGAGGCGTGATCCGTTGTCTCAACGCCGGAGAAGAATTTCAGCCACTCTGGAGAAAGAAGAGCGAACAATGCCGCGGATTCAGCGGTTGATGGTGAAATAGACCAAGCCCCCCATTTACCAAACGTGCTGCAAATCTGAAGAACAACAAAAACAGCGCAAAAGAAGGGGCGTTGGCATCTTGTTCCATCCAACGAAGCCCCAACACAGCTGGGCGTCCGTTCCGGAGCTGGTCTGGTCCAGAGAGCTGGTCAGGTTGACAGAACTCGACCAGCACGAAGAATTCTGAGGGTCTTTCTTCACCGAACGCAATCTTGCTGTTTCGCTCTACCAGCGCACGCAGCCTCTGTTGGTTTTGGACGGATTCTCTGCACTTTCTCATTGTTTCTCTTGTTCTGTGTGCGTCTTGACCCTTTTGGCAATGTTTGTTTCGATCTGAAACTGCCCCCCTTCAACGAAAACGAAATGTATCCAGCTGACGAATGTCAGACGCCACGGTCTCTTCACGGACAGGTTCGTCGAACTGTTTGTCTATCCCGCTTTTTGGGGTTTGCATTCTGCCAGGACTCAGACAATGCAATCTTCAATCAACAACTTGGATTCCCGGACCAAAGCTGGCGTCGCCAGAAAAGGCTGGACAGAAAAACAGGCTTTCAGACTGTGGCGCCACAAACGAACTCGGCAAGCACTTGATCGCAACACGGTGTTTGAAGACAAAAAGTACCACTTGCCCGTGTGTGAAATCAATAAAATTCAAGCCACAGCACCAGTATTGAGGCTGGGTAAACAGCGTGTATGCATAAAACCCAGATCAAACAGAATAGCGCCTTTATCAGTTGTTTTTACTCCACTGAGGCAATTCGCTACCACTGCTCTCTCCGTTCTTAATTCGACTGCGAACCAAACAGCTGCGGCTGTGTCTGAAGTGAAGTTTGGTGCGGAACCAACCACTCCATTCAGACAACCATTGCACCAAGAACAAGGTGCAAACTTCAAAACGCCCCCCCCCCAATCCTGCTGTCGACAAATTTGGTGACGACCGACAAAAACCTCATGACTCAGGCTGGTCCACTTGCTCTCACTCAAATTCAAGGATCAGTTGGATCTGTCACCGTATTAAATTTTGCCCCTCACACAGCACAACTGAAACCGGAGAACGCAAACGAACACAACTGACACTGTGTGCTGAATGGCACTCACCTCGTTATTAGTTCTCGATTCCTACAATGGAAAGCGGTGCAAATTTTGTCAACCCACCCAAAGTACGGATTTGGCAATTTCCACGCGTTGCTCCCCCCCCCCCCCAGAAAATCCATCATCTCCTGCTCACCATTTCACATTGAAAACGCCAACACAAACCAAAACGGTTGCTGCAACCAACAAAGGCGTTGGGAATAGGGAACCAACCACAAGCTGAAGCACTCCAACACCCAACTCACCTCTGCACGTCGAAGTCTGGATCCACCTTGGCTATGACTTCTGTCATGACTTTGTTCCGGTCGACCTTGACCTTTTGACCTGTCATTTCGGACAGGTCCTCGAGGAGCCCGGTCAGCTTCGACAGGCGCTTCTGAATCTCGACGTCGATCTCTTCTACACTGCTCGCCATCAGCAGTTTGCTGGAATCGGACATGGACTTCGGGAATCCGGACGCAGCCCTGAGGAATTCCGGTTTGGTGTTTCGGCTCGCCTCCTGCAACGCCTGCAGGGCATCCTTTTTGTCGCCCTGTCTGGGAGTATCCACTCCAACAACCTTGGGTGGGTTCAGAGTCACCTTCTCTTGTGCGTTTTGATTGTCAAACGAATACAGCGTTTCCCTGACAACAGCACTTGCCTGGTCAGGTTTGGCACTCTTCTCTGTTGGTGCACTGACATGCAATACTTCCACAACAGGGGTCTCCATCACAGTGACTTTACCCTTCACTTCGGTTTTGTGAGCCGAGTCTTGGTTCACTCCATCACGGTCCACTTCCGAGTCTGAGTTCTCGTCCAAGTTAGTGGATACCTGCCTCTGAAACAGCTGGAACCTCTCGGATCCCATCCTTCGCTTCAGTGCTTCGTCCCTCTCTGTCTCCCTTGGGTCTGAGCCCACAGCTTCAGCCTCCCCACCAGGAGCAGACTGTTCATTGACCCCGCCACTTGTCTCGGTGCTTGCATCCTTTCGCCCAGAATCCTCAACTCTGGGGTCTGTGCTGACTCCTTGCAGTGAGACGGACAGGGCACCACGCATGTTCAAATCCTGTGTTGTTCCGTCGTCCACTAGGTCTCTCGTCACGCCCCCTCTGGGCGGCACGGCGTCGCCGTGCTGCAGCCTCGCGCCGCCAGAGGGAGAGGACGCGCCGGAGCCGGAACTCGCCGTCTCCCACTCCTCGAGCTGAGACGAGTCCGAGGCCGACGACATGGACGACGCAGAGCGGGTCATGGCGCCCGAAAACTCCATTTTTACTTTGTCCAGTTTCCTTCAGAATATCGATGTGCACACTCCCGGTCTTTCGTAATTTCCAACTGGTGAGTAACTCCGTGTCGTGTCTTCGCCTCAATCACAAAGTGTGTGGGTATTTTCTGCGTTTCTGAGATGGATGAAAGTTTTGCGGTTCAACAAAGGAAGTTTCACAGACCCGAAAGCCGTGATGTCAAAACATGACGCCAGCCAAAAATTGAAGTTCGAACTCCTTGGTTGATGGATGACGATTTTTGACATCAGCCAAACACCCCGCACTGAAACCCCAAGTGCTCGCGCAATTTTTCACAGCCTTTCGCCAACTGTGCCAACTTCCTTCTCCCTTTATGCACTGCCTGTCTGGATAAGTCCATCAGGATAAGATTCGACAAGATCAAAGTCTTGTCCACAAGTTTCACAACTGTCTACCAAACACGTCTTTTTCCAATAAGTGTCTTCTCACGTTTCAACCGGCTAATTCCCACACTCGAGTTGATCACAGAACCTGTTCCACTTAGCGAACAACACCTTGCGTGAGCGTGAGATACGCAACAATGGGTCCGTGCGCTTTTGAAATCGTACCCTGAAACCATTCTTCCGGCAACATTGCTCGAAACTCCTCACGTTGGATCACAATCACAAGTACAAAAGGATGACTGGGAATCCCCTGGATCAACGGTGGCATCTGATGCAACTTTTCTCTCCGTGTGGAGCCAGGGGGAAGTGGTTTCCCACCTGCACCCGATTCCACCCCGAAAACGACTGCACACAGGTGAGAAAACCAATATTTATCCAACCTGCACTGTGGAAAAGTTCGAGCTGTAAACACTCAACACACAGCACAAACTCCACCGTTTCTTTTTGACACAGGCTGCAGCTCTTTGAAGTTTCAAGTCCAAAGCTGCGACAGGAACCCACGACTATCAATTTATTGTCCCCTGTTAGTCCCTGTACAGTTAAACACATCGATCTCAGGTCCTCATGGCATTACAAGTCTCCGACTGACTCATTCATCAACAACACACACGCACCTCCATTGGCGCCATCCCGTGCAACAGAAAAAGACTCCACAGACACATTACCACAAGAGTGTTGGACTGTCTCCTGATGGACAAAGTTCACTGGCGTCGAGTTCGGAAGAAGAGAACAGCACCAGCTAACCTCAGCAGCGTGTGGACCCACCTGCACCGATCACACTCGGGAGTCTCAATGATATCTTCTCAATCCTTCCTGGAGATGCAGAAATCCAAGAGCTCTGCAAGCAACTCCGCAGACTCTGTGGCTCAAGAAACTATGATATCACAATCCTGTGCGCTCTGCTACAGTTTGCCACCCTCTCAAAACAACCCGTGCTGTACAATCACAAACTGACGACGATTTTTCCTTGCCGATTGATTGTCCCAGCACATGTTGTGTTTCATTGGTCTGCTTGATTTGAAATCAAATACTGTGGCTCGCTGCGAGTGCAGCCAAGTCCGATACCAAGTTTGGCTGTCACGTCCAGTCGTTATTCCGTCACAAGGACATTGAACAGCGGACAGATCACTTCCTCAACTGCTTCCAAACCAATTCAGTGCATTGATATGACTCATGCTTTGAGCCGCCTCGCGTGAGACGCCAAAATCCATCAGTTTCGGCAGTTTTCAAGTCAGATCACGAAGAGCGAACGTGTCCACAGCGCGGAGAGCGTGCGGTGAGGGATCCACAGACACCTCCGACACGGCGTCCGACTCACGCCTGTCGCGTTCCGAGTATTTCCTACCATTTCACCTCCTGCATTTCCTGAGGCTCGATTCCTCTGGAGATCTCCCACTTGTCTCAGTATCTGCGCACTGTCTGCCGCAGCTGCCCTTCATCGGTGTCACTCCGTCATAAATGTTGGATGTAAACTTACAAAATTACGTAATTTGCAGAACATAACAAACATGCGTAACAGCAGCTCCAACAAACGAAACCCAATCCACAACCTGAAAGAGCCGAAGCGCCAACCGGAACCGTTTATCTTCTGTCCATCCACAGCCAACAACGCTTGTGTCTGAAAACTCCGCTGCCAACGTTGAGGCTCCAAAGACGAAGAACAAACCGACGAAACTTCCTCACTGTTACAAAGCCTCCCTCTCGGTGCGACTTCAGCCTTTGGTCTCGTCTCTACACTGATACTGATCCATCGGGATCCTGGCCGCCACAAACAAACTGTAAATATGCAAATGCCTTCAACAGTTTTTGCTAAAAGCCCACATCTCGCTCGCCTTGCCTCAACAATCACCACCAGCACCGGCTCCCGAACCACTAAATCTTCCGTCGGTGAAAACCAAAATCAACCCGAGTCAAACACTGCAAGACTCTCACGTAGCAGACTGAAGACCCAAATTCAGATGACAAGATATCCACACACATAAACCTCACCTTGACCTTACCCAAGCGAAATTTGGATTCAGTGATCGTCAATACAAAATGCAGTCAACGAGACAACACGCCCTCGTCACGCTCACGCAGAAACACGTGTTCGCGCAAGTGGAAGTCTTCGAACCTGTTGACGCCTGAATTCCACGGGAATAACATCAAATGTCAGGCTGCTTTTAACAGGATCAAGGGAAAGCCCGCCAGGTCAAATTTATCCTCCTCAGTAGCACACAGGTAAACGCATTCCATCCTTTCAACGTCGGCCAGCACCCAGTAAATTCCATTTAGGAAAACCGAGATTACCTCTCACCAATGGTGCTCCTGCAGACTGCTCCCTATCTCCGAAAGAAATCACTGAAGCATCGTTTTCTGCAGTTCTACCCGAGTGCGGCTCAGTTGGTCTGTTTTCAGCCTTTCTGTGACCATCTGTATTTGACTTGAAAGTGTCTTTCAAGTGTTTCACGCCGCGCATACGACAATCCACGAAAACTCCTCTGATCTACCTTAAAAATTCCGGTGTGTGGCTCAACACTGCAAACTTTGCTTCAGACAATAAGTGCTCACAACAGAAGCGTCGGTTCCAACTGAAGGCACTGACAAGACTCTTTTCGCAAAACACAAACGTTCCTGTCTGTAACATAACTTATGCAAACTGTTGCCACGGTTGCACAACGATAACTACATTTGCTGCTCCTGCGGGCCATACAATCAGTACACATCCAAATTGCCACTTTACCACCAACAACTCTTCAACTTATCTGCCCCCAAAGCACCTCAGGTTAGCTTTTCTGGCTCAGATACCAAGAAAATGTCAATACAATTCAAGCGCATCTTGCTCAGTGCAGATTGGAAATTTCTTTTTTGCACATCCTCGACAGTTACGAGTATTTTCCACCCCTCTGAGCTGAACGAGTGGTTTGACCATGAATGTCAAAAGTGCAGTGTCCGCTCAGCCAACTCAGATGTAAAGTGCTTGCTCCGAAGCAGAAGCAACCCATGAAAGACCGTGGCCTGGCAGTCTCACAACAACGGACAGGAAACGGCTCCGGTGGAAGTAAAGATGACGTTCAATTGAGACGGATTATGAGTAGCTTCTGACTTTCTTTTGCACAAAACTACGCGCTGACAACCCCCTCCGCGACACCGTCCATGACGCACCGCGTCTGACGGACAGAGCAGGTTGACGATTGTCTGCACCTGGGACGAAACCATCGTGGTTTCGATACTTTGTGTTGAAGCTGCAGAATTCGCAATCCATCGCGCGACACTGTTGCACCAGTCTGGAGCTGTTTCTCCAACTGTCCTTGGCGCAACCAAGGACGGCCAAAACCAGGCTTTGTGGATGAGCTGGACAATTGTACAAACAGAAAGCCAACAAGAATGCTACGCATAAAAAGCGTGTGGTCACACAAACGTTCGTTGTTCATAAATGGTCAGTGACCATC
>JAAUXT010123450.1_pt1 | contig 25206 bp, 27 predicted proteins | sample 7278171 | NCBI WGS metagenome assembly JAAUXT01 (sample SAMN14350112, study PRJNA611818) | marine sediment metagenome | isolation source: surface marine sediment (1.8m) | place: French Polynesia: Moorea | collected 2018-08
CTTGACTATGAAACTGCTGTGCACATACTTTTGGAAGATGCTTCCTGTAGGTGCTTTGATTTGGCTCACACCAATTTGGCTCATTTGAGCCCAAATCATACAACCCACCTGAAATCACCTCAAAACAAGCTAAAAATAGACATTTCTTGATTTTTTTACCTTTCTGCTCTTATGGTTGCTTGGGAAAGGTTACCATAGCACCCAAATTATAAAAATCCTTGAAGTGCTTTTGGAGACCTTTCATATGAATCAAACATCAATGCTCTATCTTCATTAGAAGCTGAGATATGACCAATTCAGTTTTGTCCATGTGGGGGTGGACAAACCTGCAGGGGGGTGGACAAACCCATGGGGGGAGACAAACCCACAGGGGGTGGACAAACATGCAGGGGGGGGGGCAGACAAAGTGATACGGGGACATCTGGCCCAGGCTGCCTACACCACACTACCACAAGGTGCTTGCCCTGAAGGGACTTCGCACAATAAAATTACAACAATTAATTCAAACAACAACCAGAATAACAACACATTTTGGAATCAGATCAAGAAAGAACAAATCAAGAAAGAACAAATGTGTCTTCCATGAAGAAACACATCCTTTATCACAAAAATTCTTGATGCACAATGAAGCTTAAATTGCTGCCAAATTAATTTATTTTTGGGTCAAAACAGGAGAAAAATTGCTCCAAGCATCTCACAATGATTTCTGAAAGGAACATAAAGCGACCGAAATGCATGCAGCTGAAATGCATACAACTGAAATGCAGTGAGTGGAATGCACAAGGGATCAATTTCAATCTTCTTAATTTTTATGATTTTTGTGCATTTATTTAGAATGCACCCAAATTTGCCCAACTTGTACCAAATTACACATAAAGCAACCAAAATCTTTTCCAAAATTCCAAAATTGCACCCCTTTGACCCCCAACACAAACATACATCGTTCATAAAATATTTGTACTTTTTGAGGTATCACCTGCTTTGTGCAGTGAAGTCCAAAATTTTGCAACCCAAACAATTTGAACTTGAAACCCCCACAAACCTAAAAATTCAAACTTGACAAATTCCTTGAGCATTATCCTTGACCTGAACAAATTCAGAAAGACCCCAAAAATCTAAATTTGAAATTTATCTTCGACAAGAAACAGGTGTTCACACGTTTTCCATTGATGCTGCCTTTTAATAATTTATTTCAGTCACCTACATTTCGGTTGCTCAAAATTGAGCCACCAAAATGTTGGCGCGACCTCCTCAAATCGCCTGAAATGGACCTTAAATTGTCCAGCAGTCCTGGAAATTATGGCATTGATTCAAGGTCAACAGATTCAAATGAAAATTTTCCCAGTTGAAAAAAGGATCACCAAGGACCTTGCAGAAAGGAGAATTTGGGTTTCTTTTTCATGTTTGGCGGTCACCATGCCAGAATCATTCACCAGATCGCCACAGTTCTCTAAGGTTGCTGTATGGAGGCAGCGACGGGCGGAGAACCACCCATTTCACACAGTAAACATGAGGGAGAGGGAAGGAACCCACTTCCCTGGCTTCTCAGAAAGGCAGGAGCTGCACAAGCCTTCACCCTCTCAATTGAGAGGCTGGCCTCAGGCGCTTTGCCTCGACCCGAGACCCCTGGCCCAAGGTCGCAGGCCTCAAGCTTCAGGCCTCAGGGTCCAGGTCCCCTGGGCTGAGTCTGCAAACTCCAGGCTCCAGGCTGCAAACCCCAGGTCCAAGGTCCCAGGCCTCAAGCTCCAGGCTCTTGGCTTGAGGCCTGAGCTCCAAGTTCTTGGCCCCAGGCTTGAAGTCCCAGGCCTCAAACCTCAGGCTCCAGGCCCCAGGCCCCAAACCCCAGGCCTCAGGTCCCAAGATCTAGGTTCCAGATCCAGGCCCCAGGTCCCAGGCCCAAGGTCCCAGGATCTAGATTCCAGGCTTAAGCTCTAAGGCCCACACCTCAGGGCCCATGTCCAAAGTTCTGGACCCCAGACCCTCGATGCGAAATCCCAGCCTCCAGGCTGTCAGACCTGTGAAAGTTTTGGGCCCCAGGCCCCAGGCCCCAGGCCCCAGGCCCCAGGCCCCAGGCCCCAGGCCCCAGGCCCCAGGCCCCAGGTCCCAGACGTCAAGACCTCACACTTGTACTGCAAAGTTCTCTCGCACCAGACTCCGTGTGCTCGGTCCAGTCTGGAATCACACCGGAAGAAAAATGCTGACGCGAGTTCAGGTCCCCTGGCCTTACAATTGGGGAAACTTGTTTGCGTGTGTGCGTATGTACGTGTGATCCTTATGCGAAGTCGGCGGTTTTGCGGATCTTTCTGTGCCCCGCCTGGCAATCACGCGTTGAAGACTCGGTGCACGCTTCGAAAGACACACTTGAACCTTGATGTTTCTTGTTCAAACAACAAGTAACAGGTACAAACCACATTGAAGAGAACAGAACAAGCAGAAGCACAAGAGCATGTATTCAGGATCGCCAAAGCAGACTCATTTACCAGTTTCTCACGAGGAATCTTGAATTTTTAGCCGAAAAGAGAAGCCCGTGTTGCCAAATGATGAAACTGGTGCAAGATGGATTTGCTTCCAGGGTTGGTTCCCGACTGGACCTTGGAAACAGTTTTCACAGGGACAAACCCTGCCAACTCATTTCAGAACGCGTTTTGCACTTTATGCGGACGAACAATTGAGAGTTTACACTACACACAAGCTGTCCGTTTCAGGAAGTTCCATGTGCTTGCGTGGATTCGTGTTGTTGTGGAATGCTGTTGTCCTTGCTTATCAGGCCCAGGTAAAAACGCAAAAGCTGAAGTGGCCAGGTCAGCCTGCAGCACCAAGGAAGTGAAGGTGTCACACACTTACGAGGGAGGTCCACGAATATGCGGTTTCTGTCCGCAAATAAGCAGCTAAAAATGGTCCGATTTTTTTGGGACGTGCACAGATCTGTACCTGAGGGAAACCTTCATGTTTTGACAGTGGAAGAAATGTGTCACTGACCTTGGCGACTGTCTGGCTTGGATCTAAAGTTTGCTCAGTGCGATTCAGTCGGTGCTTCGCGACCAAACAGACATGGAGTTCAGTCAATGTTTCCTGCTTTTGTGGATCTTATTCATGGCTCCTTCTCCAACCATGGACCGCAAAGTGGAGCAAAGGACAGTTCTGCGCTTTCTTGTGCATGAAGGGAAAACACCAATTCAGTGTTGGAGGCAAATGAGCAATGTTTTTGGTGCAAGCACAATGTCAAAGACAAGGATCTGAGTTTGGCACAAGCGCTTCAAACGTGCAAGGAAGGGAAGATTTCAAGGATGACAAGCACACAGGCCGACCAAGATCTGCACGTTCTGCTCCCAAAATCAGGCAAGTGGAAAATGCCCTGACTCAAAATTGAAATCCACTGTGTGCCAACTCGCCCTGGAGACCAACCTGTCCAAAAGTTCAGTCCACACCATCCTCAAGAAGGACCTTCATCTGTCTAAGATCACCCCTAAACTGGTCCCAAAGGATTTGACTGTTGAGCAGAAAGCCTTCAGGAAGAGGATTTGTGAGGAGAACTTGGCCCTTCTCAGTGAGAGACCGGACTTAATGGACTTTGTGGTGACCGGAGATGAGTCTTGGGTGTCTGTTTTGGAAGTCTCAACAAAACAACAAACCTGTGAATGGATCCCCAAAGGAGCCAAAGATGCACGCCCCACCAAAGCAAGGCCCCAGTGATTGGAAAAGAAGGCTATGTTAACTGTGTTTTTTGACAAGTTGGGCATGGTCTTCGCAGAATTTCTCAAGCCTGGTGTGACTGTGGATTCTGAACAGTACTGTGACGTGCTTCTGAGGCTGAAAGACAACATTAGGAGGCGCAGACCACACCTCTGGGGTCAAGTCAGGAGGGGGGGAAAGGCCATTCATCGTGCATCACGACAATGCCTCCAGCCACACCTCCATCCCGACCTTGGCCTGCATCAGAGAGAACAACATCAACCTGCTTGCTCACCCACCTTACTCTCCTGATTTGGCCCCATGTGATTACTTCCTCTTCCCAAGAGTCAAAAATGAGTTGCGGGGAATCAGGCATCCCAACCTGGAAGCAATGAAAAAGGCTGTTCTCAAGGTGCTCAAGAAAATTCCACAGGAAGACTTTGCTACTGCCCTGATGTCTTTGCCCATCCGCTGGATGAAGTGCGTCATGGCGGAGGGTGAGTACTTTGAAGGGCGGCACCTTCCCTGCAACCCTTCCAACCATGACCTTGAAATTGTGTTCGGAGAAGACTCTGAGACTGATCCGGAAAGAGACAGTGACCAGGAAGGTGGCACAAGTGAAGCAGATCCACTGCAGGACAGTGAAGACTCTGACTGATTTCGTACAAGCATTACTTTGTCACCGTGTGACCCAGTTGTTCTCATTTTCAAATCCAAGTTTGGACTGTTTTTTTATGTTGCATTTTACAAATTTTATGCCTGTTGGCATTCATTGGCATGTTGAGTGTTCACATTAAAGTTGGCATGCAGATCGCACCCGAGGAACTTGCTTTTTCGCGGACAGAAACCGCATATTCGTGGACCTCCCTCGTATTCTCGTTGCTTTCTGTGCATCGTCTATTGACCATGCACTGGAACTGCGTGCATGGAATTCTGAACAGCGTTCGTGCACGAACGGCACCTTTGAGAAATGAAGTTGACATTGACCAGTTTTCGTTCAACGATCACAAAGGCAGAAACGAACACAACAATGACACTGCATGCGTGGTGCACAAACTGCCCACTCGTACGAGTACGCGACTGCAGGAGAGCACGTTTTGCCAATAAGTCGACTTTGAACGCCAGAAAAATTTTGCCAAACCTGTGCAAAAGCATACGGCACGGTTTTCACGGCAACACAACCAAGAGAAAAAGCTGTTTCTCCAATTTTGCAAACGATTGAAAATCTAAGTCTTTCTCCCAATCTGCATGTGTACGAAAATTCGGGCCTATCTTTCTGCGTTAAATTTCATTCATTTGTCGTCAGACAGAGTGAAGAAAGTCTCTTCTCCAGGTGCTCTTTGCGTTTCCAACTCTGTGTTTCTTTCCTCTTCCTTGGCTGTGGCTCTGATCTCTTCATCGTGGTCAGAAGCATCTCCCTCAAACTCCTGCACAAGATCTTCCTTGATGGAGGACGACTCAGCTCTGTCAAATTCCTCTTCATTTTCCGACGATTTGTCTTTGGTTTCGTCTGCTGCCTCGAGTGCCTCAGGTTCTGACTCTGCTTCAGCATGTTTGTTCTCCTCTGCATCTTGATCTTCGTATTTCGGCAGCTCTTCTGTGCTCTCTTCGTGAGAGGAGTTGCGCTCATTTGAGTGACTTGATCTTCTCGAGTCAGCTTCCTCTTCCCCGTGCGAACTTTGGTTTTCGGGCTCAGCAAAATATTCATCACCACCAAGTTTTTTTGCCGCAAAACTGTCGTCCAGATCCGTTGATGTTTCGTAGTTTATCTTGTCTGAATTATTGTCTTCGTGTTCGCTTGGTTCTTTCTCAGGGGTCTTGTCGTCATCATCGTTCGGATCGAGAAGGTCGAGGATGTTGTCGCTGTCTTTGGGCGCGTCAGCAGCGGGACTGTCTGAACCCTGGGGTTCGGGCCGCTCCATGTCCCCCTCAGTTTCATTCAGTTTGTTCCACACGTAGTCAGAAAAACCGTCCCAAGATTCCTGGGCGTACTTCACTTTTTGCTTTCGCTCGGTCACTATCTCAGGTTTGGGTGTTTTTGGTGGCAGAGGCTTTGCTGTCAAAGGGGGGAAATCGTACATACTGGTTTGGGGCCTTTTGTTTTCGTTGTGAGCGTTATGAGACTTTCTGATTGGTTTTCGTTTGTGTTGCCCTTCGCTTGATGCGCTTGAAGTTTTGTTCCCAGAGGTTTGTGTTTTGTCTTCTGTTGTGACACTCGACCTTTTGCTCGGATTGTTTCTTGCCTTTCTTTCTTCGTTTGCTCGGAGCGTTGATTTCTCGGCTTCTGCTTCCAGTTTCCGCAACTGTTCTCTTTCTTTTCGAGCCTTTCTCTTGTTCTCGTCATCCTGCGCTCGTTTCGAAGCTGTCCAATCGTCAAAAGAAATCTTCCGCGAGTTGTCAACTTCTTTCTTACTCTTCGCGTTGGAGTCTGATGATGTCCTGTGTCTTGTGACCCCAGTTCTTGGCCTGGTGACAGAATGCTGGGGTTCCTTCCTCGACTCTCGCGCTCTCGCGCTCAAGGCCTGCGCGCGCTCCTCAGATCTGGTCCTCTGCGATTGTTCTTGGCTTGCTCTCTCTTGTTCCATTTTCTCGCGCTTGAGTTTCTCTTCCTGCCTCTTGGTCTCCATCCACTCCTGGACCTTAACCTTGGATTTCTCATTTCTTTCTTGTCTCTTTTCTTCCTCTTCTTGCTTTTCTTTCAGTTTTTTCTTTGCCTCCTTTCGCTTCAGCCTTTTCATTTTTTTGTGCTCTTTGTTTTTCTCTTTCAGCCATTCTCTTATCCTTTCATTGTCTGTTGACTTGAGATCATTGTCCAGTTTCCTCTGTGGTGACTTGGATCTGGACCTGCTTCGAGAAGCGGATGAATCTGAACTGTAGCTGTTACTCTTTTCGTCAGACGAACCTGGAGATTTCGATCTGCTTGAACTTTGGGAAATGCTTTTCTTCTTCGCGCTTTCTCTCGAAGAACTTCGACTTGATGAACCAGAACCTTGTGACGTTGTCCTTTTCTTGTCAGAAGCGCGTGGAGATTTCCCTGAACCCACACTTGTCGACCGAGACCTCGGGGACTTCTTCTTTGCCAAAAACGCTTTTGGTTTTGGATGAGAGGCTGCGGCGTCTTTGCGCTTGGTTCCTGTTCTGCGGACTCCGGATCCGGACTGAACATTGCGAGGCCTGCGTTTCACAACCGCTTTGCTTTTGTAGGACGGCGCGCTGAACGGCCTGCCTCGCAACGCGGCGCGTTTGGACGCGAACTGCCGCTCGATGTCGGCGACGTCAGCGTCGTTGTTGCTGTAGACGCTCTCCGCGTCGCCGTTGGAACGCGGGTTAGCGAACGTGACGCGACGCGTCTTGACGTCGTTGACGTTCGTGGCGTCGATGAGAACGAAAGAGCCATCTGAAAATAAATCGCGTGCGATTAAAACTCGTGTAGCATTTTCCCTTTGAGACTGTGTATCCAGAAAGCTCTGGTCAAAACTAAGTGGAAAGACCTATGGACAGATGTGTTCTGATTGTGTTGTTTTTTATGGCACAAGAAAATGGGGTGTTTTCCAAGTTTCATTGAATTGAAGTACCTCCGTTGTCATCTTCATCCAAGTATTTCAGGGCCTGTCTGGGTGCCTGCAGCATTGACGTTCCTCTGCTCTTTCCTCTCTTCTTGGCTGAGATGTTGGGGAGACACACTCCGCGTGCGTTCAGCCAGGAGACGGGAAGGTGTCCACTCTGCGCGAGTTTGTACTCAAGCATCAGCTGCTGAGCTCTGCGAGTCAACTGCGGATTCAGAATGTTTCCTTGTCTGGTTCCTTCGTCACTCAGCATCTCGTGCAGTTCAGCGTACTTGTAAAGAAGAGGATCAACGCCCTTGGTGCGCTTAGTTTTCTTGGGTTCTGCTATTTTCCTCGGAGTCTTGGGACTCCGACGCACCAGAGGGGTGTAGTTAATTCCGTGCTTGAAGTGCATGGTGCCTTCTCTGGGGCCGGATTCCCTGCGCCCTCCAGGATCACTGTCGCTCTTCGTGCTCTCCTTCCGCCTGGAGGTCTCTTGTGCGTTTGGAGAGCTGCTGCTGGGTGTGGTGCTGCGATCCCCGGACTGTGAGCTGTAGTCTCCCATCCTGGACGATCTGCCGCTGTTGGGTACACTCGAACTGACGAAGCCAGCGTCTTCTGTTTGGTCGGTCTCCAGAATTGACTTCAACAAATCTCCTTTGCTTCTGGGTGTCTCTTCTGTGGTCATCCTGAAATGCAAAGAAAGACGGTATGAGAGCTCTGAAATCATGTTTCAAAGCTGAGTTGCCTGATTTGTTTTTGGCCAAACACAGCTGGTGATCAAAATTTCTGCCAGGGCCGTTCTCGGTTTGGGCTCCATCAACTGCATGAACAAAATGGCTTGAGGATCAGAACGCTCAAAGGCAATTATGAGTACGTATCAAGTACCAATGAAAAAATTCTCCGAGGGTGTCGATATATTGAGGAAAAAGTTTCTCTTCAGACACGCAGCACCAATTCAATTACAATTTGTTCGAACGTGAGAGTGAGTCTTTGATCCGTCTGTTTGGTTCCACGAAAGCCCCTGCCATGCACGGTGTTTGTTGTGGTGGTTGTCATGGTGCGAATACTGATATTTCTTCTTGAATTTCATCCTCCAAAAATATCGCACCACCAATGCGAAATCGTGCGTGAAAGGTGTGTTGTTCAGTGTACTGAGCCAATCCATCAAAAGGTCACGGTGCATGGTTTCGGAACATTGCCGCATGTACTTCCGGTCTCCGGCACCATGGTTTCCTCCTTGCAATGAACGCTGCAGACGGACAGACTGACATCAGATGTCATGTCTGCAAATCCATGGGTTCCGCAAGACAGTTGAACACGTGCAGATTTCCCGCGTGCATGGCAAAGCCACAAAAATGTTGGGAACGATTGAGGTGGTGTTTGTTCATCCAAACATCAGGTGAAACTCGACAATTTTCGTCCAAAAGAAAGGGTCAGTTCCGAGGTTCTGCAGATTTAGGGAACGTGCACAAAAGCAACTCTCACCCCAACACCATCAAACATGAAACAGCAAGCAGGTTGTCCCAACACAATGGGGCTTGCCTGTGTGCAGTATGTTCTGAACCTCGCAGTTCAACCTCCTTCACCGAGAAAAAATCGATAGGAAATCAAATTCATTTACCTGTAAAATGCTTCAGTTACAACTCCTGTGAACGATGTATCATCCTGTCATGCTGCGTACGCGTGAGAAATCACGGTGAAATTGTCAAGGGGGATGCATGTCCAAGCTGTCAACAAACTTAATTGAGAGTGTTGAGAGGCAACATCGTAGTCAAGGTAGATTCCATGACACACTGGCGTGAAACAGTCAAGGTGAACTTCGCAAATGGATAAAAATGAAAGTCAAAAGAGCTTCACACAACGTGTTTGATGTACTTCCATTTTGAAAATGGTGACAATTTTTTTGTTATCTGATAAACCCAATTTGTGCGCTGTTGTCGTCCCTCTGAAATATCCTCAATGTTTTTGTCACGCGACGAGATCCTTTCAGGTGCTGAGCCGCTTCCATAACGACGGGAAAACACAAGTATCGATCCAACACGCGGCCGATAGGAAACACAGTGCTGAGACTAGCTGGAAGCAATCAATTCTGCATGGCAAAGTGACAAAACTTTCAAAGATTTTAAACGCCTCTTCTGTGTTTTTGAGATGACAAGTGCATGATTGGCACGCAAGATGTCAAGTTTGTACGAAAGAGAGTATCTTTTGCGTGATGCCCCTTGCAGGTGGAGTGGCTTTACGCCTCGACCTGTTGAGAAACTTGCGGTGAAGAAACTTCCAAAGTCCGACGTGCACATCCAGTGCAACCACATCCTGAGGACGGGTCGCGAGGTTTCAGCTTCCAACCATCGTCATCCGTCCGCTGAGCTGCAGCTTTGGCGCGAAGTCGGGCGACATTCACCGCTCTACCCGGACGAGGAGAGATTCGACTTCTCTTACAACAGCAACATCTGGAGGAACTTCACACAGAAGAATTCAGGCGATGGGCTCCAGGAGTCCAAACCAGCTTCATCTCAACATCGCGCTGTTAGAATCCCGTCCCCGTCCCGCCTGGGAGAGAACAGCTACGTGCGATTCGTGCGCGAATCCGTGCTCATCAAGGACTCGAAACAAAGGGACTTTATTGTGCAGCAAACAATGAAGGAGCTGGAGGAAATGAGACAAAACCAACTGAAAAGCGACGCGAGGAATCCGCCTGTTGATAAATCAGGCAAGTGGCTGCTTTCTGCTGCAGGGAGGTCCGTGGAGGGGGCGTCCGCCATAGCTTTTTGTGCGTCAACACCCACGACCCGCGAGTCAGAGCTCACTCGGCCGATTGTTGCAGAAGTTTTCCCGCATCAGCTTTGGATAAAAATTTCAAACTGCGATTGGATTTTGATATGTCAGTTGACCAGGTCGCATAATACCTGCAGGGGGTTATTTTTCAGGGAAAATTCTTCCACCAGTGAATTTCAAACGGCACAAAAGCTTGCAGCTTCCGCGAGGCACGCCCGACTCCCGAGCGCCAACCCAACCCGAGCGAACCAGGACGGACATGTTCGGGCAACACGTGCCCCCGTCCAAGAGACCAGCGCCCTGGATACTGTCCAGCAAATGGATTCACTGACAGTGTTGGTGCTTTCATCGCGAAGACCAGTGCTTCGTGATAAAACAAGAAGGGTCGCATAAAGCTTCGTCCGTGAATGCCAAAAATAAAATTTGCACAAAATTCGTTTGAGATTTTTGTCTGTCTTGTCACTTCACTCACGCCAAATCTGTGCTTTCGTTGCAAATAAAACTTGAAGGCTTTCGAGGGAGACAACGCTCGTGCTTGTGGAGTGTTTCTGATTTTTCTTTCATGAGCTACGCAAGCACAGGTGCAGTTGTTCAGCCTCCTGACCTGTGCTCTTTTGACGCGCGGATTGACGAAGACACGACATGTCTGACGCAAGGGAACTCAAGCGCAACACCAAAGATTTTGACTTCCTGCATGATAAATCATTTTTATCTCACCCAAAATTGCAACCAGGAACAAGTTTGCACGTACCTTCGTCAACTCATGGCAAATTAGTCTTTCGTGCACCTCAAAAGTTTGAGCATGTCTTCATCAATTCTTCTTTACCCTGCATGCAGCCAGTATCACAGAACTTCAAAAACACATTTTTGTGAACAGCAAAAGATCCCACAACCCATCCGGTGTATTTCTGTACATCCTTGCGCGTCAGTGAGACAAGGAACAATCCAAGAAGAAAACGCACGAAGATAGGAGTTCACAGGCAACCACGCACAGAACTAAGTCCCGCCAACATCACTGCAAGTGCTGTTCATCTGCCTGATTCAAAGGCACGTTATCACCAGCTTTGTCCAAATCCAAATTATTTTTGGACAGGATCAGTTTTGGCAACTTTTTGGGAGAACTTCCTTCCCCCGATGAAGACATGAGCCTCCTTTTGCACAGACTGTTCAGTTGCGACTTGAATCTTGACTTCGGGTTGTAGATGGGAACTGGTGACGGCATGCCCTTGTGCACTGCTTTTTGCGGTTCTTGGTCTGTTTTGTCAACAATGTCTTTCTCTTTTCGTTCGGATTCGTCCGTTTCAACATTCTTCTCTTCAACATCTGCGCTGCCGTTGTCCGTGGCGTCCACCTCCTCCTCATGTGTTGAGGACTCGTCTTCCTGCGGCACCGTCTTCTCGTCCTCGACGCCGCCTCGAAGCCGGTCGGCGCCGGTTGATCCGGACAGCGTCGACGGTGAATGGGAGCGATGATCTCCAGGCTTCGGAGACGGCGTCATCGTCACGGTTGTGGCGGCGTCACTGAAGACGCTGCCATCACCGGAAGCTGCCACGCTGTTACCGGAAGTTGCGGGTGACGACACCAGAAGCGGATGCCCCGTCAGCATCGCGATGTTGGCGGACGTGAGAGGGATCGAGCTCTGAGTCACGACACGCGGGAAAGGCGCAGCGCGGGACCCAGAGGACAGAAGGATGTGCATCGGGGCACCACCACCAGGGGGAGTCACCGCGCGTTCGTCGCGCGGTGCGCCGCCGTTTTCCTCGCCGTTTTCCGACTGTTGCGTTTGCAAAACGGAGTTGCGCCGATTCTTCCTCGGCACACCAGGGCGCGCGCCGCGCTGGCCTCGTTTGATCGAACTCGGTGGCTTCATAAACCTGAAGTGCAAACAAAGCACAATGAGGAAGTTTCTCAACAGAAGTTATATTTTGAAACGCACAATCGTAACTCAACAGATTCTGTGCTGTGCAAAACATTGGGGACTTTACTTCAGCAGCGCACGGTTCTTACTTGTACGTGAGTCTTTTCCCCGTCGCCTTCTCAATGATCCCAACTTTCTTATAGTATCTCAGCGCTCGCGAGAGCTTCTCGTAGTTCATGGTGCCGCGGTTCTTCTGCTGACCCCACAGGCTGGACAGGCGCCCCGTGTCCATGATTTGGAACGTGTACGTCTTGAGGTCGATCCAGCGCACGATGGGCTTCGGATCGCTCTGCGCCACGGGGTCGTTGAGCAGTTCGCTCAGGAACTCCCACAACAGCTTCCCTGTGCCGTCTGCTCAAGGAAAAGCAAGACACGTTTCTCAAACACACAAAAAAGATGGTTTTTCAAGAACAACTGAAACAGCATGCTGTTTCAATGAAAACTGAGGCAGTTTCGCCGTGTGACTGCAGTTTCTGGGAAAGCTCCCTGAAGAGGAAGAGATTTTACCTGGTCGGGCCGCGGACTCGCTTCCACCGGGTGTGCGGGGCGTCAGGCCGAGCAGGCTGCCCCCTGGTGTGATCGGGGGAGAGAAGGGCGTCTCCAACCCCGATTCTGCAACAACAAACACGTTTTTGTGTCATCCCGACGTGACTCATCAAACTGGCGTTGTAAAAACTGACGAATACTTTTGGTTTTCCTTCACTCACCATCGTCATCAAAAGATGCGGGCGTCACAGGAGTGGACGGTTTGGAATGCTGTCTCAGGAAGTTGTTCACTGGACTCTTTTGCCTCTGCTGTTGCTGCAGTGGTCTTGGAGAAAGATCCAGGAAACCAGTGTCCGGCTCTTGCTTGATATCTCGGGCCAAGTTATGAATCGCAGGAGGCACGACCAGGTGACTGGAGTCAAACTTGGCGTCTGGGTTGATTCTGACAGTGCCGCCTGACTGGTGGAACTTCTGCACCTGGGGCTGTAGGACTGAGGGAGACGCCACTGCAGCTGCAGATGGCAGCAGGTGCCTCGTGGGGCTGACGGTGACGATGGAAGACGACGAGTGCTTCGGGAGACTGTACGCTCTGAAGGCAGCCTGCAGCGCGGCGCCGGGTACAGCGGGAGGCTCTGATTTGATGTTGGGTGTGAGCAGAGGTGGGGATGGCGTGATGGGCGTCGCCACTGATCTGCTCGACAGATTCAGAGGTTCATCTGCAGCGTTCCCGGGAGTGTGTCGTCTGTCGTGATCTGAAACACAGCAAAGAAGAAACATCAGAGTAAATTACAAACATGAAACGTACTTTTTCAGAGGCGATTGTCCAAGAACGAAAAATGCACGTCTGATCTTTTGCAGAGACACAGGGCACACTCGTGCATGTATGTCCGCAAATATAGACAAAGTTTTCCTCACCGAAGATGTGCTTGGGCGAAGTGGAGAGACTTTGGTCCGGGAGGGGAGTGCGTCTGCTGGGACTGCGTGAGTGAAGCTGGAGTCTGGAGGCGGGAGATGGGGAGGAGGAGGCTGAGCGCCCAGCTTCCGCAGCCGCAGTTTTGGCGGGAGACGATTCCGTCGCCTCGGTAACGACGATCACCGGGGATCGTGTCGTGTCCGGGGTGACGTTGCGTGGCGACGAAGGGCGACCGCCACTGGTCACGCTGGACGGCGCCGAGGGGGACGCCTGCGGGGTCATAGGCGACGCCACGTAGTGACCGTTGGTCGTCTTGGCGAACAGCTGCTGCAGGTGCGCATGCGCGTGCGCGTGCGTGGCGGGAAGGAAGCCGTTTCCCGCCATGGAGGCGGCTGCGGCCGCAGCGACGGCCGGGAGCATCAGCAGGTTCCCAGGGCCCGAGCCCATCGGCGCAATTTGTGGCAAACCTAGAAACAATACAGACGCAACTATTTTCTGTCTTGTTCTGGCAATCTGTGCGCCATTTGCTGCCTTTTCATTTGATTCCGGATTCAGAAGAACGAGCTTTGTTCCTCGAAGTCGTCAGAGTGAAGTGGAATGACTGAATGGTTCCTGTCATTCTGCGAATTTGCGTCAAAAAAACTTGTTGTTTGATTAATTCGGGATCCCAAGACCTACATATGGCGGCTGTGAAAGTGTTTCGAATGAGGGTGGGTGGTTGTGCATGATTCAGAAGTCTAAACAAGCAAAAAAATAACCCGTGGGTCTGTCGAGTGTTCTGCAAAACTTTGAGTTTTGTTACAGTGATAATCAAACACAGCGAAACATGAATACATGTTCGCCTGTCAAACAGGAACTTTGAGCCATCGTGGTGAATTCTGCACGTCACACTATGTCTGGGAGGAGTTCGGTTGGATACTTGTGCAAATCACGTTCTGTTGACTGTACTTCAAATAAATATTTCTGAAAAGGTCACTTTTTGCACGCAGTTTTTGGAAGTGGTTGGAGGAGGGAATGTGACACATACAGCCAGCGCACCGAACAATTATGTCGCGAAAGGGGATGTGTGTAGTTATGATATGCTTGGTGGCAATCGGCATTGAGTGTTCACGCCACTTATAAGGGTGGGGTACGTTTAGCTGTGTGATGCGGAACGACGACTGCCACTAAACCTTCCGTATTCAAACGAAAGTCTCTGCCATGGCATTCACTCCAAACAGGATGAAAAATCAATGACCGGCACGGCGAACGTAATAAATCTTGTGAAAGTCTTTGTGAAGCATCCGAGCTATCTGTGCCACAGGGGTTTGTGTACATTGCTTGAGGGTTCGTCCACGTAGGAAGCCTCCGTAGTCTTTGATGCTGTCTTTTTCAGTTTTCGTCGCGGACGTAAACTCTCGGACACTGCACACATCTTAGCTTCTTTGATCAATAAGTCAGACTGAGCAGGTGGACCTGCAGCTCTGACTGTGCGAATTGGGGGCAGCGCAACTGAATTCGTTCCCTCATTTTCTCTTTCTGTCTTCAGGGGTTAACGAACAAAAATGCACGTACAACTGTTTTCTGTTGTTGTGTTCATCATATTCCCATGAAACGATGCAGAACCTTGGACATTGAATCTCACGTCATGTGACAAGATAAGAATCACGTACTGTTTCTGAAAGACGGATGTAAATTGGTTGATGCGAATTGGTGCAGGGTGTTGTAGAGTACATCCCCCACGTTCGGAGCTCGTTCCTTGAAATCCTCCTTCGTTAGCACACAAAGCGCCTTCCCTGAAAGCCAAGTGAAAACACTTGAGAATGTTTTCATTGCACTGTTTTTCAGTCGTTTGTTTGACACATTTTTTTGCTTTGGTCGTCATTGGAATCAATCGGAACGATTATTTTGATCGTGTGTGTGTGTGTGTGTGTGTGTGTGTGTGTGTGTGTGTGTGTGTGTGTGTTATCTCACGTACCATTCATTTCGAATTTTTCCACGGGCACACCCGACAAAGCGTATTCCTTTTGACACCAACCCAACCAGGTGCCGACATCATTCTTGGTCCACAGGTACGGGTGCATTTCTGCTGGGACAATTGAACACTTGAATACGAGACTGCACGTTATATATCAGACTGCTGTGATCAGACAGTTTTCCTCCACCATAGCGTGAGTTCCTGCTCGTGAGTTCCGCGTTGACTGGTGTCACTTCTTTTTGCAAGCGTCCTTGCAAACGACTTTTGACACATTTTTGCCAGCAAAAAAATCATTTTTGAATGACGCTGGAGGCAAAAGTTTGATTTATGGCTGTCATCCTCAACAGACCAGGAACATGCAAATCAGAAACATGCGCGGCCATCCGGTTTTGGACTCTTGACTCTTGCTGGTCGCTGACGATTTGTATTCAATTAAAATTCATTGACTTGAAGCCAAATGAGCGAACTTGAGGGAGGACCTGAAGGCAAGAAAGGTTTTATTGCCAGCTTCTTGAAGATTATTTGAAAGAAAACAGATAAAACCAGCAAGTGTGCGCAAGTCGGCCGAGGTGCGCTAACTCTGCGAGACATTTGTATGGACATCTGTGCGAGTGGATGTGTGTGGACCTCAATTCAGATTGTGCTTTGCTCATCCAAAAGATTGCGTGGAAAATCTGTCAACTTCAAGAACATTTTGCCCAGAGGCGTGGTCAGAGGCGTCGTGAATCTTTTTTTCATAATTCAAACAAAACGAGAGTTGTCTCCACGGGACTTCACACGACACCGTGTGAATTGTGGTCCAAACGCGCTGCGTGTCAAAGCCTTTTTTGGAGTTTGCTTCTACTGAACTGCGGGGTTGGCCACACAGCTGAGGGCAATATAACACTCCACAAATTCAATTTTTCTCACCTGTGAACGATGTCATCCCGACAAAAGCACCTCCTCTGAAGCTACGAGTATCCGCAGTGCTTATTCCGATGGCACAATCCTCTGTGCAGCAGGGCATGTGTTGACTTGGGAGGAACAGCACCCCCGATGCTCCTCAATATTTCTTCCTCTTTTGGTCACTGTATTATCCTCTGTGCCTGTGTCTTTTCCGCTCCTGCTTCTGCTCCACTGAAGAGTTTCTCAGTCAGTGAGAGCAACAAGTTGATGTGTATGCACACCAGCACCACTGCCTGGCAAGGAAGTCAATGATATTCTGTTTACGAGTAGCAAGCATCACTTCCTCTGTTTATGACGTTACACAAATAGTGAGCTGGCAGGAAAAGAAAAGTTTATACTGATAGGCACAACCAGTTCAAGTGGCAAACGTTAGATAAAATTTAGAAGAGACATACAGCAGTACTTTCACGCTCACACAGATTTTGCACACTGCGGATGAAACTACTCGGCCCGGATGTGCATATTTCAATGTACATTTCTGGCCTACAGTACCATGGAAATGAATGAATCATAGCGAATTGTCAGCCAGTACTACAAGTGATCTCGAATCACACTAGCTGCTGCGTGAGCGCGTGTACACAAGTGTACTACATTTTACAGTTCCGTTTGGTTGATGTGCCAACTTACGTACTTGTAGTTGGACTTCTCAGAAATGTGAATGAATCATGCGAAAGCAACAGAGAGTTTGGCTTCAGTGTTCAGTTTTGGGCGGTAGTTGGCTGTGCTGAGTCTCACAATGGTTGACATTGTGCGCTCGTCTCATGAGGATACGTCATCGGAAACTCTTCCCCCACAGAAGTTTGAAAACAAAATGAGAAAACACAATTTGTGAAAATAGACATTTTCAATCAAATTGAAATCTTGTTGCATAGATCTGGCTTTTGACATCAAATTTATCCTCATTTTCCGTGTCCACTTGGGCGAAGTCTTCTGTTCTCTGGAAATGACACAACGGTGACGACCCACGCCTTCTTTTGGTGCGTTTTGTCGGGAAAAATGGTGGCTGCATGGATGGAAGGGGACATCAAGCAGCACTGCCATGCATGGATGGAGCTGTAGTGTGTATGCATGTGTTCTCACAGCGCCATTCTTGTGGGAAGAAATTTGACTGTAATTTTGCTCACGCGTCAAAACTTTCTTCAAAAAATCTATCCCAGAAAGATTTGTCTTTGAGAACTTCAAAAGATGTTGCATTTTTGAAAGTTTGCACATTATGCAGGTTTGAAAATGTGTCTTCCAAAGTTTGTAAGGATAGGTCCTCCCTCATGCCTCCCTCGAAAAAGGAGCTGTCACTTGCCCCTTTGTCCACAAAACTTGAATTGTTGCCAGAGACCTTGGAAGCGATCGCAAAAATGGTAACACCAGCGAAATATATTTCGTTGGGTGACACGCAGTCCAAACTTTGTAGAAAAACAAATCTGTGAAGCAAAATGGTTTGCAGAGTGCATCAGGGGTGCACCTCCTCCCCCACCCCCGAAATATTATTTTTCTCCTGCGAATTTTTTCCACGCATAAAATTTGTCCTCTGTTGAAGCTATCACCAAGAACCTCGGTCAATTGCCCAACCAGATCCTGGATCAGTTCCTGCACGCTGCGCTGCCTCCGGACCAAAGTTTCGGCGCGGCGCGATGTGGCGCGAACCACGTGACAGGAAGTGAGAAAGAGCAGCGCCATCTTGTCAACAACACAACCAAAACAAAAACGAAAATTTTCACAAACCCCCAGCATGAATGCGAGATCACACGTTTTTGAACTGGTAAGTTGGTTTGTCGAATACTGAACGAGGTACAGTTTGTAACTGTTCAACCGAGAATCCACCCAGGTTCTTGTGGACTCAAGAGAGGAAACTGCGAAGGTCTGGACACATCTTGTTTGTGTTGGATGACTCCCAGAGCAGTCGTAGATGAAGATGGGAAATCTGTGCTGACCGGGACGGCGTGGTGGTGGTGGGGGGTCCACCAACCCGTGGTAGATCTATGTGGTCGGCTGTTGAGGCAAGTTCCTTGGTCTCGTTGCCCCTGGGAGTTTTCAGTTCGTGTTTTTGCCACTCTGGAGCACGACTGATTGTCACCCGTTTCATCGTCTTCCTTGCAGTCGGTTGAAGGCAGGCAGATCGAGGAAGTGGTTTCCAGTGAGTAAAATTCCACTTGGAGGTTCCTCCAAAATTGCTTTCGCACTTTAATTTGTCACAGTTCAACGTTGTCCAGAACAAGGGAGGTAAAAGCTTTGCCTGGCTGTTGCAGGTTTGTTTCACACGCTGCTGTTTCATCGAAGTCTCGGCAAGGTGAGATCAGATACGAGTACTCCTTCAGTTCAACGATATGGCGTCACTCTGATTCACCGTCTCGTTGTTCGGAAGGGACTGTTGTTCCATGACCTTTTATCGTTTCAGTTCACCTACAAAAAGGAGGGAAGCTACACGATGGGGACTCTGGGCTGGGAAGATGTTGACTGCGATTTCGTCGATTTCTCTTACGTGAGTTCAGGTTTCAACAGTTCTGGCAATTCCAACTGACGTGCAAATCCCCACAATAATTTTCTGGCAACAAAATTCATTGTGGTGTTCGATCCTTTCTCAAAGGGACAGTTTGTGCACAACAGGTTTGCGAAAGAAACAAACAGGTTTTGTTTTGAATTGCGGTCTTGCCGCAGGTGAAAGTGTCATCGGAATCAGACAAATTGGCGGAAAAGGTGAAGGCGTCCATTGAAGAATTTCGAGATCTGCTGCGTGGTCCAGAAAGCACTGGGTACGGCCAAATCAGCCTGGAGTTCTACGAAAGAAAACGAGGAGCCATGCTCTTCATGTCAGAAAACATTCCCTGGGAAGTGTGGACGATTAAGCTGCAAGTTGTCAATTTGGCAAATGAACATGGTGAGTAGACCTACTCCTCACACAAAGTTGTTCGACGTGAACCCAAATTTCGAAATTTCTCCTATCGTCAAAGATCAACGACCAACCGCTGTTCGTGTGTCTTGTTTCCAGAGAGACAGGTGATGAGAGAGAAACTCGGTGAAGTTTTGTGTGACAAGATCACTTACATCTGCCAAAACATGAACAGTGACGACTATGTCCCGAAGATGCCCGACCAGAAAGACGTCGACCTGGTCTTCGACACCGATTACGTCGATGTTCAGCCGTACCTGCACAAGGTATTCATGGTGCTTTGTGGTTCAAGGGTCTCTTTTGTGCGGTGTGAAGAAGTACGCATGTCTGATCCGCGAGTGAACGTCTTTCCAAATGCGGGTTGTCTTATGTCCACAGCTGGATGTGCGGATTTTTTTCCACGTGTGCAACTATCGTTTTCGTTGCAGATCACGTACGATACGACAGGCCCATCGTCAGCGTCTGTCGGCACAACCATGCGGAAATTCTTCAAAGAAACTCTTTTACTGTAGTCAGCTGTTCACGTTTCATGCTTTCCCACTCGTCACAGTCACAGTCACTTTCATGCATCGAACATGACAAAGTACATTGTTTGTATTAAATTTGTGAAAACAAAAAGATCCGTTCTGTTCGGTCGTTTATTCGGTCTTCAAAAATGTTCGACAACGCTAGACTTGGCAGACTGTGCAGGTTGTTGAAGTTGAATACTGGCTATTTCTGCTGCGCACTTGCACAATTCGCCAAAAAAATGTTTCATAGATCTACCTGAGACTATTTTTGCCGTTTTAGAGAAAAACAATTGAAACATGGACGTTCAGTCTTTTTTGCAAGAGTCAATGATGCCGAAAAAAGGTGCAAGCAACGCACTTTGTTCGTGGCAACACGGATATCGTTTTGCAATCGTATCGTGAGCTGTCAAAATGAAGCGAGTTTCTGAACAAGTCAGTCGTCCGAGACTGCAAAGCACAACACAATCCAAGCAAGCAGCATCCCAAACCGAAGCAAGCAAACTATCCAAGGTCAAAAACAATTCCCGAAAAACATGTGCGTTGCTAAAAAGTGGCAATGGAATGTCAACCAATGCGAAATTTTATCTGCTGGGTTACAAACAAACCTTTTACGTACAACTGAGGATGCAAGACACACAACTGTCCTCGACATGTTGAATAAACCCAACACTGCAAGCTGCATTGTGAGGGGTGACTGAATGAAAGACTGGGGATCGAGTTTAGAGATTGAGTCCGCCCATGGCTCCCGTCACGTCGTCTTCGTCTTCGCTGCCCCAGTTGAGGTCGTCGTGCTGAGCGGACGTCGTGACGGCTGGGCGGGCGGGGCGGGCTCCGCCCGGGTGGGGCGGGCGCGCGGGCGGCTGCTGCTGCTGCTGCAGCCGCGGGGGCGTCACTGTTCTGGCTGGAAGCGACGTGCGGCTCGACATCTGCGCGGAGCTGCTGCGGTACGGAGAAACAGCGTAGCATCACCACAGGCCACAACAAGATACTTTGGTCTTCCCGGGCTGCTTTCGGAGCTGAATTGCGCGAAAATATTACGCCAGAAAATTGCGCTTGTTTTCACAAATGAACAACATCCCTCCTTCACGGATGAACAAACCACAGAATACAAGGAGCACCAAATATGAAATGGCCAAACATTTTTGAGAATGCTGTAAACAACGATTTGACAAAGGTGACCGCACCTGGTGAGCGCTGAGCTGGTCAGGACGTTGCTGTGCAGATGGGGGTCGATCATCTCCTCTGGGGGCAGATCCTGACGAGCACCAACGGTCGGCTGACTTTCATCGTACAAGTCGCGCGGAGTGTACGGTGGAGGCGGCTCCGCTTCACCTGCACAACAACACGTGCCCGAGTTGCGTGGTTCAGTTTGCAATTGGTGCTGATCTGTCATTGTTGTTGTTGTTGTTGTTCTCACCACCCCCCTGCTTAGCTCACACAACATCTACTCCAAGTTGGTCACCTCAGAGTAGATGCTGTGAGACAGGGGGGGGGGGGTCATGCAGCAACTTACTGCATGGCTCACACAGCAACTTGCTGCAAGACTTCCCCCACCTGCTCACACAACATCTACTAAGTTGGACTTGAAAAATTTTTTGCACTTCCGAAAATTTGAGATGTTGTGTGCCCCCCCCCCCCCACATCTCACAGTGCGACTCAATGCCCGTGGGCATTCTCGTTCAAAACTGAATACGCTCGTCAGATGTCCCACCGGATTCAATGTAATCGTAGTTATTCCAACGAAATTCTATTGTTTCTATCTTCAAGAGGTTTGTTCAAAACTTACAGCCGAGTGGTAGCGAAGACTTTTGCATCTGAGACTGTCGCTTGTACCTCCGAACTTTCTCCTTGGCTTGTAAAACGTAATGTTTCGCTGTTCCAGAGCCTATTGAACAACCAACAGAATAAATCGTTCATTAAAAAGTTTCGTTCCGTGAAAAGACGCAAACTATCATGTTGCCTTGTCTCCGACGCCTTGCAAGGAATCTTTCACTGATGTTCAGGCGATCAGGCGTCTGAACTTGCCTGTGTATTTTATGTCGTCGATGTCTTTCTCCAGCACGTCAGGTATCTGCTGAGAGATGTTTCTTTGCGCCTCGAAAATGATGCCACATTTGCGCCCCAACTCCGTGTACGCGCCGGAAACTTTCAACATTCCCTCCTTGAATCTGATGAGCTTCACAGCTTCGTTTTCTCGAATTTTGTCTTCCACTGAAAGAAAAGGGAGAATTTTTGTGGAACACCTCAACTTCTTTTTCTTTGTTGCAAGGGAGAATCAAAACAACGAAATGTGAAAGCCAAAATGTCCATTGGTCTGGAAAATGAAACCCAGATTAGCAGCTCTTACCCTCCAACTGTGCCAAGTCTCTTTGCCTTTCTGCTTGTATCAGTCGGCTTTCCAACTGCCTCAGTTCTTCCGCGGATGCTTTCTGTTGGCAGAATTGGCTTGTTTTACTTTCTAACAACACACGCAACAAAGCGCGAATTTCTGGAGTTGTGACCGGCACTGACCTTTGCAGCTTTTTTGAGTTCCTTCTTGATTTTTGTTTCTCTCTGTTCACAAACCATCTGCAACGAAACTTGAATTTGTCACGGATTGCTGTTCTTATTTGTTGCTGCAAACTTGAGAGTTTTTTTTTTTTTTTGCAGTTCGTACCAGATTGTTTTTCGCTTGGTCCACATGTTTCTCTCCGTCAAGCAACAGGTCGAACATGTGCTTGAACTCCTTCAGTTGTTCTGAGTGTGAAAAACATCATTCAGTGTTGTTGTTGCAGAACAAAATGAAACAGGAATGTGTTCGACACTGGTAACGGTCTCTCAATACGACGTCCTCGCCGTCTGAACAAAGTTCCATCAGCGAGTTAACAAAACTAAATTCCACAAATTTATGTTCAGTGAATGTGAGCACCTACCGGTAAATTCTCTTTGAGCTTCTGTCCACAATAAATTCAGCTCAACTATCTGATTGGAAACATCCTTGGAAGAGAATACACATTTGCTTCAGAAAATTGGAACAGTGAATGTCACAGTTCTGTTGGAAAAAATTCTCCTTCTGGTCAACGACACAGTCAACCGATGTTTTCACTCACCTCAATGGCTCTGTTTTCTTCGTTGGAAGCCCATTTCATCATGTATTGAGCAGCTGTAACAGACACAATTTGTCAAAACGCACCCGAGAGAAACATCCGAGGCACTTCAGTTTTGTCATTACTTTAACTGTGCAACTGAAAACGGTCGAAATCACAATTAACCTGAGTTCTGCGCAGCCATGAAGGCTTTGGCCGAGTTCTTGACATCTTTCTGCTCCGAAATAACCAAGTTCAAGTCGCCATGGCCTCCTCCCAGTGACAGCAGTTTGACGCCACTTCTACGAGTACAAAATCACTCACTTCTTTGCAACCAAAACACCAGATAGATCTAAAATGTGCAACAAACTCACTGCAGGTTTTGCAGTCAGATTGCGACTTTAGGGAAGCAAGTGAATATCCTTCAGCTCACAGGAGTAAGGAGTGATCAAGTTTGGATCAGTTTCTTGTTCCTTTGGACAAACAAGATTTCACTCTTTCTGTGAATTTACTTGTCTGAAGGCAAACGGCCGTTGCTTATTTCGTACAAATAATTAGCCACGGAACTACTACTTTGCGAAAAGTTCATTTGTGTTATTTAGTGCTGTTGGCACAGAGAATATTTGAAATCTTTACCGTCGAACAACTTTTGCAGCTCTCTCCATGGTGTGGCATCTCAGTTCGCTGCTGAGCGGTGCTCAAGTTGCTCTGGTTCCCACATTTGTGATGGTTCAAACAACTGCAATTCCCACTTCCAGATTCGGGTGACACACGCAATCCGCAATCATAAAAATTTTATATTTGCGAGGCCTGATTTTGTTTGCAAAACGAAAACAAAGAAATACTGTTTCAGACATCTTGTTTTATTCCATGAGAATTCTCTAGCGGATCCAGCATCGAGGCACGGGTGTGGCGCGTGTGGAATGGGGGGGGGGGGGGGCTTTCGGGAGCCTTGAAAAAAATTTTCTCGGGAAGGGGTTGGGGCAAATTTTTTGAGGTCATGGGGAGGGAAAATTGTGCTGCAAAACTGGAGCACGAGGCGGCCCTCAAAACCCTGCGAATTAAATTTCCCAAGAAATCACGCAAACATCCGAATCTCTCCTGGTTCCAGCTTGCTGCTGTCACCATCACGCAAACAACGGCGTTTCAGAAAAACAAACAATCACACCGCACTGCCAAATGTTGGCGACATATTCAACCACGAAAATCACAACACAATATCAGTAACCTGTGGTACAGCTGTACCACTCCAAAGATAGTCAGGTAACACATCCATTCAATCTGCTTGCTCATTTTTTGCAAATACAAACGCATTTTCATCGAAAACTTTGTGGTCTCCCCTCAACTCAAAGACTACACATCACAAAATGTTTTCCCATCACTTTTTCGCGACAGAAGAGAGTTGATCTCTTATTTTCCCAAGTCCATCCAACATGGTGTCCAATGTTTCTTTGGAGAGTTCAACATTCACTGTGGAAACTGGAGGCATTATCTTGGTGTCTGTCGCACATTCTTGCACCTGTTTGAAAGATTGAAGGTCCAAACGGTCAAGACCAGCAGAGACGAAATCTGGTCGTCAGTCTGTTTTTCCACGTCTTGATAAAAGCGCTCTGAAAACACAACGACTTCTTACCTGCATCTGGAGAATGCATGTTGGAACAGACATTCGAGCCATGCTGTTTGAGGACGTTTTGATGTCCACTCTCCAATCGAAATCAACCAGTCGCGGCAAGGATACTGCAAAATTGCACAGCACAGGTGTGCAAGATGAAATAAAATGATAATCCCACGAATCGTGCGGTCACGTGTCGTTGTACATCTCGGACAACAATTGCAACTCAAGTGAAAGGAAAACGTTTGCTTACCAAGGTTGTTCAAGGCACAATTTTTCCAGTTTGGAATGTTTTCGATCAGTATTCTTCCCAGTAAGTCCCGTAGATTTTTGTGAAAGTCATCTGAAAGCAAAACGCCTTTGTTTACCTGTTGTCGAACCACAAATTGTGTTTGGAGTCTTGAAGTGGAAGATCTATTGGGGAGTTTTAGCAGCACGCTCCGTAGCCGCAAAACGTACACATAGCACGTAGCTTGCAGATGCAACTCCCCCATTTTGCAAGGGTCCACAAACTATATAAAATTTATTTCTAAAGTCAGAAATCTGAGGTATCTCACTTGTTATTTTCAAGCTATTGAGTATCCAAACAACTCACAAACCCAACAGTGAGGTCTTGGATGTGGAGTGACTTGAGAACCACTCACCTGTTACTGACTGTGGGCTACTGCCCACACGAGTCGATCAAAATTTTGATGGCTGGTTGGTCCAAGGTTGAAATAGGCAATGGTCGCTTGCACCACCCGGGGGTGGGTTTTGGGCCTACCCTGTTGATGGGCCTCAAGGGCCAATTTTTGAGCAATATATTGGCAAAAAGAAGCTAAGAATATCCACTTCTTCCCAGGTGATCTGACGCACACCCCTGTTATCCAACGCCATGACAGTCAAAGAGAGAGCCAGAACCACAAGGGGTCACATGATCAGC
>JAAUXT010100073.1_pt1 | contig 25201 bp, 26 predicted proteins | sample 7278171 | NCBI WGS metagenome assembly JAAUXT01 (sample SAMN14350112, study PRJNA611818) | marine sediment metagenome | isolation source: surface marine sediment (1.8m) | place: French Polynesia: Moorea | collected 2018-08
AACCACCACGGTACAGGTGGCAGCACTGTTCATTCAATAAATATAGAGATTCGCGCCACCGTGGCCAGTCTCACCTGAGATACCCAACTGATCGTTTGTGATATCACTACATCGTTCGAATCACTCGCGGCGCCATTAGGCGTATTTTTCTTGTCCTTTCCTACAATGTGTTTTCGACCAAACGTTCCAACAAGGCCAGCAATTGTGTGAAACAAGACCTGTGGTACGACGATTGAATTTCGGCTTTTTCAGAGACAAGCCTTGCTGGAATGAAGGAATTCCAAATGGTACGACGCTCAGTTTCCTGTTCATCCCTGTCCCATTCCCTCTCCAACTCACCCTCGTCGCCCGCAGCCCCTCCCGTCCTCACCTCCGGATCCATGTCTCCAATTCCCGCGCCTTTCAGCTGCTGCAGCTTCTGTTCAAATGCCGAGAACTGCTTTACCGCCGCCTTTCGGTCTCCCGTGTTGTATAAAAACACCGCATAGTTCAGATTGATCATCGGATCTCGCCTGCAAACATGCAGAAATCACAATCAGAACTGTTCAGTAGGGTAGCCGCAACTGTCCAATCGGCACTGACTGTTGTACGAGGAACTTACTGGTCGAGCAGCGCCGCCTGTTCATACGCCTGCTTGGCGTTGTCTGGATCCTCGAGGTGCGTGAGCGCCACTGCAAACACAAAGTAGAAAACTTGCACAACTACGCAGCAGGACGAACGGCAACGCAACAGCACAACAAACAACTTTCAAGTACTTGCGTATTTGCTGGACATTTCAACACTCAAACGTGAACCTAAGAGCGCAATGGGTTTTCATGAAAGGAACGCCCAAATCAAAATCTGACCAAGAAGCCAGTGATTCTTGTCACCTGCGAGCAACATGAAGAGCTGCGGCATCTTCGGGCGCATGTTGATGGCTGCGCTGAGAAAGTGGAACGCGGACGCGTACTGCATCATGCTGAGGTGCACCAGACCCAAGTTGTACAGGATCTTCCAGTCGAACGGAGCCAAGTAGTTGGCACGCTTCAAACAGCTGATTGCCTGATATGAATGAATTAACAAAACGCGTTGGGTCAAACAAACGAACGTCAACGTGGTCAGTGACCATTCGGCAAGGCAGCACACGTGGTTTGAACTCCACAGAAACTCACCGCGACGGATTTTTTCTTGCCAAAGAAGCACATGGCGACGTTGTTCCAGAGCGGCGCCGACTCGGGCGTCTCTCGCGCCGCTATGCGGTACTTCGTCAGCGCCACATCGTGGTCTCCGTGCGCCTGCGCAAACAAAATAAGATTCTGGTGGACGTTGAGTTCGTAAACAAGCCATTGGAGATTGCGGTTTGGCTTGTCATCAAGACAGAAAGCCTTGGCACAAGTACAATGTTCACAGTGGTTGGATTTTTGTGCCCGCTGTTCGAAGCTGACGTACCTGCATCATGCTGCCGGCTGCGAGTATGGCGCGCGCGTTGCTCGCGTCGTACGTGAGCGAGTTGCCCAGGTGTTCGAAGGCCTTCTGGTACTGCCCCACCTGAAAACCAACATCGCCAGGCGAACATAGCTACAAACACAAACACGGCCGTTTCTCCAATGCCACATTGCTGACGAACCTGCATGTACAGAAGTCCTATGGTCGTGAGAAGCTCGGCGTTTTCCGGAGAGAATCTGAAATTTTGAACAAAGCGTTGACGCTCGCCAAGAGGATTTGATTCGTGAGGCTTTGGTCTGTTGCTGCGTGACTCAGCTCTACCTTTCACAAAAAGCCTGCTTCAGAAGAAACTTTCCCACTCACTCGATCGCGCGTTTGTAAACGTCAATGGCCATGTGAACGTCTCCTTCGAGCAGATAGATCTTGCCCAGCATGATGTAAGAGAGGTCGTTTCGGCTGAATGATATGGCCTGCTTCAGAGACTCCTTCGCCTGCAATTGTGTAAAGCTTGAGAGACAAAACGTCCGTCAAGATGTTGAGCAGACATGTCAGCAAACAGAATAGCAAACTCGAAGCTCCTGAATCGGCAAGATCCCGACAGAATCTGGGATGAGGTGACTGCCCACGTCGGGCTGACCAATCGGGAAGTCGTTTCAGAAAGAACATGCTGATTTTCGATGGTAAAAGACAATAGTGGTGTGCTGTGCTCAGAACGCACCCTTACAGTGTGTTCTGGGGGCACTGGTGCACCAAATTGGGCACGGAGTTGTGTCTGGTTGGTTTACAAAACTGGCATGTCGACTGAAATGAACACTCGGCGTCGTGCAACGTCACAGGTCGTGCCAGGGTACAGCTCACAGCTAAATTTCAAATGTCTCGCGACCCAGGTGGTTGGGTGGGGTGGGGTGGTTGACACCGAGTGTAAATCAGAAACGCAGTCTTGCCTTTTCAAAGTCCTTCAAATGCATGTAGCAGACTCCTTGGTTGTGAGCTATCTCCTGCAACAGCGTTCAGTCAGCAATCAAAACACTCCATAAAGCTGCAGCGAAGACTTGAATACCGATCTCTGAATAAAGTATCATAATTTCAAGGAACTACCGGTGAGGTTTTAAGTTCTTTTTTGGTCTTAATGGCACACAACGGCGTTGCTCACCCAGTCTTTTTCATTCATTTTGGCTGCTTCGTTGTAGACGTCGATTGCAGCTTTGTGCCGTGCCAACAAGAACCTGTTGTTCAAACAGGGGTGAAGTCAATGTGCAAATAATCACGACCTCACTGCTCCCCAAATTGAAGATAACCACCAGAAGTACAAAGTTGAAGAACAAGAGAAAGCAGAACTCACAACGAGCGTGCAACTTGTTTGAGGTTGTCCGCACTTTGCGGATTGAGCAGCGTACAAGTCTGAAACAGCTCCAAAGATTCTTGGATCCTTCCCTCTTGCCGCATGATCAGTGCTGAAAAGGCAATTCGAAACTGCACAGGCGATGTCAGGGCTCACACATGCTGGAAAAAAGCTTCCCACGAAATTGAACGACTTTACAAGACATTTGGTCTTGAAAAAAATTGTGTGATTGACCAGGAACCATTTTTGCAGTGTGTGAACTCACGTCTGCAACAATGAGGTCACGTACGAGAAGCTTTGTGACTGCAACGTTGCAGAAAACTTTTTCTTCTTGCAGTCATCGATACAGCAAGTCAATCTCTCATTCAATCAACCGCCTATTTTCCCAAAGACTCAACCTTTCCTGTGGAGTGGTTCAGCAAAACAAAACGACACACCTTGAACATACACAGCGTACTCGCAGAGACCAGTGCTCTCTTCCAGCTGCTCCTTAATCAGAGCCTTGCAGGTTTCAAATTCTTTGCGGATGTAGTGGAGATGAATCAGCCAATTTCTTCTCTCAAATATTGGCAATTCTGGAGCTGCGTAAAGTAGATCTGTCTTAACAAGAGTTGACGCACAACAACTGTGTACTCATCCCATTCACCAACTCTGTGAAAGGAATGCGTGCTTGTGTCAAAAACTGCGGATTGTTTCTTCATGAAATCACAGGCAATGGTGTCATACGATTAAAATGTGTGTTAACACTGTCCACTGCAAAATGTGTGTGCACGCAGACATTTGCGTGCAAGTTTTCACCTTTTTTGGGTCTGGGTTTGACGGGTGCTGGGCGTGGCTCCGTCAGTTGACCGGCTGGACTCAAATCGTCCTCATCGGGAAGAGGCTCCTTTTTCTGCAATCCGACACACCAGAAAACCAACTTGCCAACTGCTCGTGTAAAACCCGGGTACACCTTCGCTTGCATTTCTGCCCACTCACAGCAACTTTTCTCAGGAACCAGGTGTTTGCTCTACACCTTTGGATGATTCCAACACAACAGAACAGCGCGCACTCGTATGACAGTTTCTGGTGGTTTTCATTGGGTACAACAACGTCAACAGTACTCGCGTTTTGGACAACCGCATCATCGGTCATCAATGTGTTACATCCATCTGTTTCTGATTCCCAGTCAGAGTTCAGTCCTGTGTCTATGGTTCTTCGGAAACACACCCCAAAGTAGCATTCCTGAAGAACCAGTTCTTCCGGAGTACTACCTGAAGTAGCCCACAAGAAGAACTCGTTCATCATGAGTGCTGCTTGCCTTGACCAAGGGCCGTAGTGACGCAGGGTAGTAGCACTCCTGAAGAACCAGTTCCTTGGGAGTGCTACTTTGGGGGTGGCGCTCCTGAAGAACCAGAACCGAAGAGTCAGGACTGAACTCAGACTGAGAATGAGGAAGAAGCCTGGCCCCTCTCGGCCGTCAAGGTGACGCAACGTGCCACCCCCTGGATTTCCTGTTTGTTACACACCCTCCACCACTGTCATGAATGGGCGACGTGCAACTGTTGGTGGCGGTGATGCCTGTGCAAGCAAAAGAGAATTGCCAAAAGCTGACCCTCACCCCTCAGGGTTTCCCTGGTAACTTTACTTTTCCTGGCCAAGCGTTGGAGCAGTCCTGGGTCTTGCCATGGATTCAGATGTACGAGGTTGAGACAAACCACGATGAGAATTGTCCTGTTTGAGCGTGCACTGAGGACGGTGAGGACAATGGGGTCATTGCGTAAGGTCTTTACCCATTCCTGGACTAGACTACACCAAATGGCGAGTGCCTGTGTGATCAGAGATGAACTGTCAAAGAGTGTGGATGTCCAAAATGCCTCCAAAAGAGTGTCAGCTGAAAGCAGAACAAACTGCAGCCATGTCCATGCGCGTTCAGCCAAGGATCGCCCAAAGGATATGTGTCTGGTTCAGTCTCAAGACAGGGGATCCAGCCAGTGTGACACACAAGAAGATCCAGGAGGCGTTCAAGGAAGGTGCCTATTCCAAAGCCACGGTCTACAGATGGCACAAAGACTTCAGGGAGGGGTGCAGCAAGGTCGGCGATTTGTTCAGAGGTGGACACAAGACTGCCAGGACTGACAAGAATTTGATTGAGACAGCCAAAGTTTTGGACAAGGACAGGAGAGTAACAGTAGATTATCTGGCCAAACAAGTGGGTGTGTCCCATGGATCCATGCACACCATGCTGACCCTTGATCTCAAGTTGAAGAAGAGATGTGCCAAGCTTATTCCCCATGAGTTAACTGACTGCAACAGGCAAGATCGCCTCCAGTTTTGCCATGAACTCCTGGCTCAGCACGCTCATGATCCTCGTTGCATGAATTGGATCATGACCACAGATGAGAGCTGGGTGCACCTGTGGGATCCAAGAAGGCAGACAAGGCAACATGGAATGGCTTGCCTCTGATGAAAATAGAGGCCAAGTTGTGAGGCGTGAACAGTCTGTGAAGAAACTCATGTTAATACCCTTTTTTGATGCCAAGGGCCTTGTCCACTGGGAAATGTTCCACAACCAGATGATCAACAAGCATGTCTTCAACACCTTGATCATCAGAGTGTGCCATTCACTTTGCCTGAGATGATCCAGGATCTGGGACAACATAGACCAGTACCTTATTCACATGGATAATGCCAGCCCGCATCACAGCAACATTGTGCAAGGCACACTGCAATCCATGAACTGGAGTGTCCTCAAACATCCCGCCTATTTGCCTGATTTGTCTCCAGCAGACTTCTTCCTCTTCCCCAGGCTAAAGAAAAGGCTCAAAGGCATCCAATTCCACACCCTGGAGGTGCTCAGAGAACAAGTGGATGAGGAGCTGGGCTTGATTCCATCGTGGGAATGGGCGAAATGCTTCCAAGACTGGATCCAGCGCTGCAAGAAGTGTGTCATCTTCAAAGGATGTTATTTTGAAGGAATGAAGAACAATCCTTAAAATTTGGACAGTGTAGTGACTTGTCAACAACAACAAATGCCTGTCTGTGGCCTGTCTGCACCTCTTGTGTTATTGTTTTGGTCGGCATGTGCGCCTGTCCGTGACTAAACGGGTTGAACCCCAAGATCATGAAAATTCTCATCGTGGTTTGTCTCAACCTCGTATGTAGAGTCTAGAATCTGGACCTGTTGGTCTCACCTCCAGTTGCCCTCCTTCCATCTCTTCTAAACGTGCGCAACCCCTTTTCGGTGCATGTAGATATACAGTTTCTTGAACACAATGACAACTTCTCAAGCAGGTGTGAATGCAACAAAACTGGCAATGTTTTCACACTCAATCAACAATTTTGACTGTATTCTGCATCGGTATTTACTTCACACAGGCATCTGTTGTCATAATAAGTGCCTTGAAGTTTGAAAGTGCATGCTAGATTTCAGTTGAGAAAGGGTCAATTCTTGAACAAATACAATTACATATTTAGAAAATACATTGCATAATTTTTTTGTGTAAGCCAAAAGACAATTTTCGTTGAAGCAGTTTCTTTCTTGAAGGCTACAGCAACAGGTGTTTGTACTCAACCCAGTTACGGCTGAGTTACCGGACTAGGTTGGGCGATAATAGATTAGCTGAGAAATCAGCGTTTCAAGTTGTGAAACATTTGTGAGATTTTAGCTGATTGTTTGCTTTGTTGAAGATCCAAGACGAATGACAACGAACAAAGGAAGTTTTACATTTAACAAACGAGCAGTTTAGAACGGCAAAGCAGTCAAACTGAAGGAAGAAAGTGAAATTAGGAACAAAACAATCTCGTCCAAAGTGCAAATCGGGTTTGGCAAGTGCGCTGTAGAATCTACGGTTGGAATTTCAAAACTTGGAAGTGGAACCCATCACGATGGAAAATAACCTTGGCGTTGGTGAGTATACCTTCCACACAGTCTCAAATTTCCGAAATATTCAAAGTGATCACTTCAACTGTTGGACGTCGTGAGAATGTGGTCACGCTGGGGGAGTTTTGTCTCAGTGTGTGCAACAAAACTGGATTCGTTTAGACAGACCAGCTCTTACAATTTTCCATATTTTGACATCAGTTCATGGCTACGCAGATGGGTGTCAGTTTTTCAACTTTTCAGATCTCTCATCCGGAATGTCTGGGATGGTTGTTTTCAGAATGTTCACGATGACTCATCATTGCTCAAATCAAGTTATTCGAGCCAATGGAGAATGCCCCAGTTTCCATTTCATATTTGTCGCCTCCAAAAACACTGAATATCTTTATCTTGTATCATTTGTTCTGTCAGTTGATCTATTGTCCTACATGTACACAAGAAGCACTGTTGTCAATTGGAGATTGTGTTCCATGTTGACGAAGTTGTGATTTCCGCAACTGAAGACAACTTCCAATCATCCATCTTGCAGATGAACTTATCATAGATGAAGACAAAGTGCCGCTGATAGGCTCAAATTGGGAGAGATTTCAACGAGACTACGGTGTGCAGCTTGATTATGGGTTGAAAGCGACGGATGGGGTTCGCTTCAGACAGTGGCTGTCAATCCTGGGAAATGCCAAGAACAGATGGTACGCAAAGGTAAGGACGTTACCATGCAAAGCGCTTTGAGTGCTGCGCTTTCTACCTTCATCTCCTGTGTGCAGGAAAATTCAACTTTACGTACTCGTATTGTGGTGGAATCGATTGGTGAACGTTGTCGCGAAAATTCTCCAAACCAGCCAGAGATGTTCTCCAGCGTTCGGCTATTTTGAGCCTCCATCAAATGATTGCAAGTTGTGTTGTAACTTGACGCTGAATCAGATACGTCACTTCTACTCAAACTCGGACAACCACGCGGTTTTTTCATTTGTGGTAGCTTTCATCCACATCAATCATAAATCGTTGCAGAACTACATTCGTGCGCTGTGTAACGCAGAGGAGCGCGTTTTCGTGCATTACCCAGTTGAATTGCATCACATCCTTACAAACCCCAAGGTGCACACGAGATTGGAGAAACAGTCCCAAACAGCAATCACGTTTGACCCAGAAAGGATTGGAGAAGCATGCATAACAGCTGTGGAGACAGTAGGAATTGCTTTGGCTTCTTCCGCTGTTGAGGATATCATAACTAAATATTCAGAAAGCGACGACCTGCACCTACAGCAAAGTCCCACTGCGCTTGAAGCTTCATCTCGTCTAAATTCAGAGCTGCGAAGAATGCACAGTAAGGACAAAGAGATTCTTTATGATGATGATTACACCAAACTGCCCGATGCTGTTAAGAGGTCCATTTTGAATTGGTATATTGAGGAACCCACTGAGAACGACGACCACATGGTGGACCAGCAAGGTGGTGATCCTTCTGGTAAATTGTTGGATACTGTCAATGATTTGACTGGTCAGTTGGAAGCTTCGCACCTGAAGGAACGCGATGGCGTTGGCTATCTCGCAAAACCATCAGATTTTGTTTTGAGCCCTCCAACTGCTGGAAACGATGCAATGAAATCGTTTGTATCGCTTCCACAAGACGATCTCTTGCTGAGAGAAACCGGTCTCAGTTCGGGATATTCTGACAAAGACATCGACACTGTTCTGGCTGCGTCCGCCGGACCAATGAGAACCAGTGAATTTTTGAAAGCTCTCCTGGCAAACAAAGCTGCGAAAACCAAAGCGGAGTCCAAGACTTCAGAGAAGAAGCATTCCGATCCAGATGACAGATCGGGCCTGCAGAGTTCAAATCCGAAGGGAAACTTGTTGAACACGAAGAGCCCGATGTCGGCGTCACAACAGCCCTCGGGCGAAAGGTCTGCGAGCATCCCGAGCTTCGTGGACTACTTCGCTCGTTTCTCCCAGGATTCCCTCCAGGAAGAATCTGGTGACGTTTCGCTGGATGACTTGATGAGGAATTCGGAAGCGAGACGGAAGCTCTTGAAAGATGCCCTGACGAGTCAAGCTTCAGCAAATAACCCAGAAGAAAAAGAGGACAAAGGCCCGGCAGTAAACTCCACGCCAATTGTTTCAGAAAATGACCAAAATGATGGGGCTGGTGGGGCAAAATCGAAACACAGAATAACTCCGGTTCAACAAGACAATTCTGGGGCATCTGGACCTCAACAAAACAGGGAGGCCACCTTCAAGCAACCCGCAACTCCCAAGAGAAAAAACGGGAACCAGAATCGTACCCAGAGCCACTCCCCACACAACAAGCGCAACGGAAGTGGGTCCCGCACACAGCAGGGTGCTGGCCGAACGTCGCCCAGCAAGCAATGGAAGAACCGCCAGTCACCTCGACAGCACGAGGGCGGAGCGGGAAATCATTCTGGGTACACCCAGCAGTCGGCACCATCTCCCTTGCAACAACAGTTCGATGACCTCAGGCAAGAGGTGGAACAAAGGAAATCTCGTGGCGCGTTCCACCAGCAGATGCACCCAGCGTTCAGGCCGGCTGTGCAGCAGACCGCGCCACAACACAGCCAGTCGCAGGCCGTCCAGGCGCAACGGGTGACCCCGCAACAACGCGGGAACAACCTGCGGTACATTATTATCGATGGCAGCAACGTTGCAATGGCGTGAGTACCTTTCTTCTCAGCTTGGTGTGGTCATAAAAGCGGAATTCCGAATCGCGTGGCACACAATGTGGCCAGCAAGTACCGAATCCGTGCAGCTTTGTCATTGAATCGGAGAAAACGTCAGGCCGTGTAGTTTCGTTTGAATTCATGCACAAGTTCCAACTTTCTTTTCTCGATATGCAGGCACGGGAACCAGCAGGTGTACTCGTGTCTCGGGATCCAGCTCTGCGTGCAGTACTTCCTGAGGCGCGGCCACACCCAGATCACAGCGTTCGTGCCGCAGTGGCGCTGCCGCACCAACGTACCGCCCGGCTACGAGGTGAGGTCGGCCGGGTCCCTGTTGGCTTTTTTTGGAGAAGAAAGAGCAACCCAAACAATGCATGAAAGTGCACAAAGGGTTGGCTCTCTGAGAACTCATTGTCATTTTGTGCCCCTGGACAGATCAGGGACCAGTACATTCTGGAGGAACTCCGAGAGCAGGGTTACCTGGTCTACACCCCAGCTCGCCGCGTACCAGGCAAAAACATCGTCTGTTACGATGACAAGTCAGTTGTACAACCTTTCTGTTGTTCAGCCAAGCACACAAAACTTTTTGTTGGTTGCGAGAAATGTTTCAAGTTGGAACTTCGAGAACATTGAAACTGAGGGCACACTGCGTTATTTTCTGTTGACTTCCACACCTTCTTCCCAAGGAATTCTGTTCAAAATAGTCTTGGGTAGAATGGCAAAGTGGCACCACAGGCAAGATCTGACAAGGCATGAATATGCTGAGAAAATTCCAGGTTTGTGGTCCGGTTGGCGGAGGAAACAGATGGCATCATCGTGTCCAACGACAACTACCGAGACTTGTGGCAGGAGAACGTGGCGTGGCGCAAAATTATAGAGGAGAGGTGAGAATAGCGAATTGACCAGTCTTTCTTTCCAAATCTAGTTGTCGTTGCGCAAACTTCTGATGGCAGTCGGAAGAGTACAATGACTTTGCAGGCGGTGTGACACTTGAGCATAAAATGGGTCCTCGGACCTCACGGTGATTTGAATTCGGGTCGCTTGTTCAGGTTGCTTTTTTGTACAAAATCTTGCAATGGATTGCCCCTACCAAATACCAAATGACATTTGTCAAAACTCTTCTGTGCAATCGAGTCCTCTCTTGCAAAAAGTGAAAACATGGTGTGTCTGTGTGACCATGAAATTCGTCAAAAAAACAAAACAAACAACAAACAAAAACAAGAAGCCAAACTTCTTTGTTTTTTCGTGGGAACACCCCCCCCCCTCATTCACAATGCCAACTTGACACCCACTCTTCTTCTGGGTGCCCTTCCAAAAAGATGAAAATCATCAACCATGCACCCTTGATAAACATTGTTGTTATTTCTGCGGTTGAAAACAGAATTGACAACTGTGTCCAAAAATCATCAATCCAGTTTGAAGATGATATTCTTGTGAGAGACCTGGAGTGTGGTTGAGAATACAAACACAACATATCTGTTGAGCCTTGAACCGTGAAGTGTCCCACAGTGCGTGCGCAAGATTTTGACTTTTGAAAAAAATTGGTGACGGCTGAACATTTGCTCGGTTCAAACCGTGACTGTTTTGCAGACTGCTGATGTTCTCCTTCGTCGGGGACATACTGATGATCCCCGATGACCCACTGGGCCGCGATGGACCACACCTGGAGGAATTCCTGCAGAAACCATACCTGTTGACCGAAAGACCAGTTGTCAGGTGAGAGAACACCACCCACAACACACGTTGAATTTTGATCCCGCGATGCTCTGTGTGATGCGATTCACACTTGCATCGCCACTCACGGGAATCGCTGGATTTTACCGTTTTCTTTGTTATATTTTCCTTGGTTTTGTGCACTGCTGAAAGCTGAAAGATTGCCTGCACTTGATTGATATCTTTCTTCTCTTCCAGTCTGTTTGGAAGCACGAACCAGTCAACAACGCGGAACGGTTTCCCACCTGGTCCGGCTGCTCTCTCCGCCCGGAGCCACCCGGCAGGACGCGCGTCCCCAGGTGGCGCTGCAGCCAATCAACACACAGCGGAGCGCGGGAGAGCGCAGGCGCGCAAAGGCGGCGATACCGGGGACACCGCGTGGCATCAGAACGCGAGAGCCGCCCCAGGTGCTAGAAACAACCAGCAGCAACGAACGAATTCCAAACCGCTCCGGGATCCCCAAACAACCACAAGGCTCGCCGGAGAACTTGAGACCATCTTCCCAGAGGAATCGGCGAAAATACAGCGTATTCTCGCCAACCACCCACACGAGGAAGACTTGAACACATTGTGTGAGAAACTACTGCAGTCGTGAGGCACAAATACTGTTGTGTTGGGGTCATTGAGTTCGCTTTTGTCGTCTAAAAACAAGTGGTACGCACAAAAGAACACACCTTCACTCAACTGTAGGGCCACTTGCGACCTCATTGTTTTGTGATCACAAAAACGTTTTCTGTCTGTCAGAATTCGTGATGCAAGTCTACCGGTAATATTCAGCGCACGTTTCTCCGAATGTTTTTCGCAGATTGTGTTGTTTTGTTCTCGCACTCGGTGCTCACGAGTTGTGGTGCTGCAGAAAAGTTGGCACAGAATTTGTCACGATTCGCGTCCAACTGGAGTTCAACGCAAAATCAACACAAAATGTTTGGCTCGTCGCCGAGTGCGATGTATCTGCAGCAATTCAGACCGATTTTCTCGAGCAACAAACTTTCCGTGCAGGAATGATTATGAATTCAGTTTCTTGTGTGATCAACCAGATTTGTGTTGTCAGTTTCTCTGTATCATTGTGCGTCTAGTCGTTTCGTTTCCTTGCAAAGCACTGTGAAGTTTGTCCTTGCGACAGTGTTCAAAAACAAAACGAAGTTGTGCTCGCATAGTGTGTACCAAAGTGACAAGCACAGACAAAAGTTGTCGAAATGTTGATTTTTCTGAAACATCACTCCCTTTCGTCCAGAGTCAAGAAAGTTGTATCCTGTTTGACTTGTTAGAGGTTCAGGAATCAAAACAAGCTTCAAAACCACCGAGGGACAAAGACACTTGACGGTTTGAAAGTAGATCTTGGAGCCCCCAAAAGTGGAGCTTCTGTATCGCGGGATTTTATGCTCTTTGTTGTCATTTGTTCACAACAAAAGTTAAAGTCGCTCATTTCTGTACGTCTGCAGATGTTACACGCTTGTCATTTGTTTTCAGACTTTGTTGTTTTTTTTTTCTTTTTTTTGGCTTGTGAACTTCCACATACTCGTACCTGTTGACATGTGAAAGTTTGATTTGCGCCGAAGCGCGACCATTCGAACAGCGAAAACTAGAACTATGCACGAAGCCTTCAGCCGTTTTCCTAGCGTTCGATCGGTAACTTTTGCAGTTATCCCGCTTGGTGGGGGACAGAAAAAGAAATATTGTGAACGTGGTAGAAAGCAGGACACGTCGCGTAATCGCTAATCTGGACAGCTCAGTTTTGATCACTACCGAGTTGCTGCTGGTGAGAGCGCCTCTGACCACCAGAGGCGGTGATCAATGCTGCCTCAGCCTGTTGCCAAATTTCTGACGTGGGTCCAAATTTGGATGTGATTACCCCCGAATCTTGTGCCTCCTCACACCAAATGGTCTCTGAGCTCCCAATTCGATCCAAATGTCAATTGCAGATTTTTTGTGTCGATGGTGTTTATTTTCTCTTTTTGTTGTGTATTTAGAGCCTTGTTTTTGTGCTTCTCAAACTTCAGTTCGGACTGATACCCCAAGACACGTACCTGGCAAGTTCCACACTCGTCCGCCCCTCCCCTACCGCCCTTCCCTGAGGGGCTCTCTTCTCCAGAAAAGGTGCGAGAAAACATTTTTCTTGGAACAACGCGTGCATTGTCATTTGGCCAGTTTTGTGGACCTCGCCAAATCTTTCCAAATCTTGCACGAAAACTGGCCACTGACTGAAAGATATGCAGCTGTATTTTTCTTGTGAATATACTTTTGAGATTTTAAAATAAAAGGACAATTGTTAGTCTCACGCCGACTTCCTGTTTGTGCGTTTGACGATCTTCCCCTCTTCACTCCGCAGATTCAAAGCGGAGGCACGTGTTGCAATCCAGCATCGCAGCGGAAACTGGTTTTGTGACTGGAGATGTTTTTTCGTCTGACATAGCGAGAGCAGGAGCCTCTCACGCTTCGCAATGGCAGAACCCAAATGTGCAACACAGCACACAAGACCGTGCTTTCTTCAGTTTATTTCCACATTTCACAGCACGAAGAAAATCAAATATCGGAATTTGTTCGTGTGTTTCAACTGTTCATGACGCTGTACTTAGTCTTGCACGGGATGATCCCCAAATTCGGCTTACAGGTGCCCTTTTGTGCCCAACGTTTACACAACTGTTGGTACACTTGACTGAAAAGACACGCACGAACGTCACGAGAATACTTAGAAGCTCGCAACACTTTGCCAAACGGAAGACGTGTAAACAAAAGTCGACGCAACGTCCAAATCAGCACCTTCTGATTGACCTTGTTCGCGGAGGTCCCATTCCAGCCTGGACTTGATTCAATTTTCGGATTCAGTGCTCTGAGAGCCTGTTTGGAAGCCAATGTGTTCCTCTCTGTCCTGAGACAGCGTTCCTCTTGTGTTGGTGGCTTGTGTTCGGACGCGCGACAAATCAAGTTTCATGTGAACAGAAAGTCCAATGTCGCTGTCCTCTGGCTCACATTGATCTGCCAGATCTGGTGGACCAACCAAAACAAATGAACGAATGACCTGGACATCAAAAACAAGATAATTCATCTTGACAAACAGTCGAGCAGCAAAATGCAAAACCCAGCACCATGACGAAAACCCCTTTTCACAGATCTGTACACGGAGATCTAAAGACTGTGCACTTAACAGTCCAAAATCAACTGCGTCTATGTACACGAGTATTGCCAGCGTGGGCCGACCCAGAAGAGAGGCAGGGGTGCACCCCAACCGTCTGAAAAACGAACCCCGAAGTCTTCTTGTCGAATTTACGAGCTGTGCCCTTCGGCCGCAATCCCCGACCAGGTTCTGGACCAGCTGCCAATCCACCAAGTGAATGGAGCGGAAGGGCCAGCTCCACCACGAAGATGTCGCAGAGACATCATACCTTGAGCATCGCCACAACATCGGTTTTACCGATTCGTATCAGTTTCTCAGCGACCGTTCCCACCCTACAGTTGCGCTTGCCCATTTTCTGTTTCCACTTGAGCAGCAGCTGGTACACAGTTTCCACGTGACCATGTGACCGGAAGTCGCTTTCCAGCGCTTCCAGTTCGCCCGCGCTGAAGCCCAGCTGCCGCCCCAGCTCCATCCAGGGTTTCCCAAGATGTCGCGCGATTATCCGCATGTTTTCCTCATCCAGAGGGTTCACAGATCCTACAAAAGCAGAGCTCGGACTTCATCAAAGGAATCTGGACTTTAGTCCCTGACGGACGTGACATTGAAACTTGGAAATGGGAGTCGCCTGACTGTGCACCGAATTTGGGTGGAGAACTGAGCAAGTGATCAAAAACGCCCCGAAGATTGTTCACTCACTTGTAATTCTGGGATCCACCGGTAACTTGGCCCCAGAACCAGCAGCTCCACCCCTCCCGTCGCCACCGTAATTGGTCACGTGCATTGTGTTGTTGTTTCCAACCTGCACGTTCATTCCGGCACCCGCCCCGCTCATGCACACCACTGTTTGTCCTCCGTCACCTGCGAGCAAGCGTCACAATTGAAACAGCAAGGATGGGCGATCAACTGTCATCTTTGTCCGATTTGCTTCTCCAACACCCCAAGAACGCGACCAACAAACTATTCGGAACAGGGGCAGCCTGAGAGTCGGGGAGGGGGAAAGACAGGTAAGCCGTGAGTTGGTGCAGTTGTGGACGTGTAGAATTATTTTGAACCGTTGGTTGACACTTTCCAGCAAGGGCAGAATCAAAAAGCCGCCTCAGGACCTTCAATGTTTAGTTTGAACTTCCAAAGACTCTGAAAAACTTGTGAGCACCAACCGGAGTTATGGTAGATGTAGCTGGGACCTGGGTGGCCTGGTGGAGGCATGCCTGGTATTCCATGTGGGAAGTTGGGCGGGAACATCTGAAACACAACAGACTGGATTTAGACACACAAGAAAATACATCTTTGAACAGCCTCTTATCTCATGAGAGTGCAAACAAACGAAACTGAGGGCAAAACCAGTTTGGTTTCAATGGTTGGGGCGGTTGGGGCACAACCAAAGTTCTGGCCCCTGCGTTTGACAGGAAGTTGATACGAGCATTGTCAAACGCTTCTTTTCTGAGATTTCGAGAAACAATCTTTGCATTGCATCTGGCAAAGGACGAAGTTTTCCCACTTGTTTGTTTGGAGATCGCTGGTTTCCTGGTGTCTCTTTCCGGGTGCCTTTCTTCAAGTACTCTTTCCCGTCAAATCCTGCAAAGAAATTTGAACCCCTTCATCAGACTGGTATGTGGATGCAATCACCGACAACAATACTGCAAGCTCGGTGTCATCGAAAAGTTTGTTCACTCATAGCGTCCAGGTTTTACTTTTGATTGAGTGAAGTTCTCGCTTTTCTCACCCTCTTGCGTCTCTTGCCGAGGTTGCGCCCGAGAATCTGACGGCGCTGCGTCTGTGTCCAGGTTCTGACTCGGCAGCGGTTTGTGTGGCGGCGTCGGCGCCGCCCTTCTTGGCTGTGGCGGCACGTTCTTGGGCAGTACCCCACTGCGAGTTGGCGATGGCAAAGCGCCTTTCTGCCCCCGGTTCTGTCTTGGCGGTAACGCGGGCACCGGGTTGGCAGGTCGAGGTGACTCAGAAATCGCTGTTGTACGCAGATTGCGTGCGTCAGTGATGTTGACGTACCCGACGTCACGCTGTGATGAGAGGTCGCCACCAGTGGCGTGGGTCACCTGATTGTTTTCACAAGTGGCCACCCCAAAACTGTCATGGTCAGAGAGACTGTTCTGTTGGATTTTGGCACTGTTGATGGAAGGAGTTTCCCTCTGCACTGGGTAAGGAAGGTCCGAATCGGACACGGTGCTGAGATCACTGCTGGAAGTCTCACTGATCCTCACACTGCTGAGATTTGCGGAAACGTCAGAAATGGACCGTTTGTCCTGCAATGCAAAGCAAAACCAGGTCAACCAGGGAAGCCTTCATAGATCCTCGGTATGAAGGTAGTCATTGGCTCGATGAAGTGTGCACATGTTCTTGAGCTTTTCATGAATTAAATGTTTCGTCACTCACACTGATCTGCTTCATGAGCTCCAGAGATGCCCGTTTCAAGTCCTGCTGGAAACGGTCGGTATTCACATCTTCGTCCAGCGCTCTTTTCACGTCTGAAAGCGTTCAAAAGTGGTCAAGCCCCAGCACACACACACACACACACACACACACACACACACACACACACACACACACACACACACACACACAGAGTTCGAAAACCACAAAATATCTGCACTGCTCACCCGCACAAGAGGGTCTGTCAACCGGATTCTGTTTCCAGCACAACTGGGTGAGCTGCACAAGAGTGGAGGGCGCGTCGTCCGGGACCAGGCGGGTGTCGGGACGTTGGCCCTTGCACACGCTCAGACTAATCTGCGCGTCCATCAGTCCTGAAACGGGATGCACGGGTCACACACAGAACTCACCAAGAACCAAACTCACAACAAGAAGGCTACGCCTAAAAAGCGTGTTGTCCATAGAAACGTTCGCAGTTGGTGAATGTGTGAAATTTTGCCAGAATCATTTCAAGAAAAAAAAAAATTTTTTTTAGCAATGACCCATGTTGAGTTAGGGGGGGGGGGAACTCAACATACCCAAGAAACCAAAAATGCTTAAAATGGCCTAAAAATGAGCCTAGTTGATTTTCACCATGTTGAGTTACCCCCCCCCCCCTAACTAACTCATCATGTCCACATACAGACATGCACATACAGACTGATGGTGATTACACTAAGCGTGTGGTAACGCCCTTCGGGACCACACGCTTAAAAATGCCAAACTGGCTTGTCATTCACAATGTTTCCAAGAGTCTCCAAATGCAAACGAACGGGATCAGACTGACCCACATCTCGCACCTGCAAATGGCACCTGTCCGGTGACGATTTCCCACAGCAGGATTCCCATGGCGTACACGTCGCACTTGGCGTCGGGCGCGTGGTTGCAGTCGTCCCACACTTCCGGCGGGATGTGCGTCACCGTGCCGCCGGCGCCGCCACCGTTCCGTCGATGCGACGTGTGAGAGCGGGAGTACGATTTCCACTGTGACAACCCGAAGTCCGTGATCTGTAATCGACGGACACCAGAATCATAATTTCCATCAGCATTCGTTTGTGTGTCACTCGTCCCTTGATCATGATCAAAACAAGAGTCGTTCCCTCAACACCACCACAATTCTTTCAAAGTTTGACACTGGCTTGTGGCAAACCTTGTGGACCAAACAACCACACGTACATGTACCGGTACGTTTTTCATGGAACTCTTTGTGGACAACCGACAAAGAAAGGTACACACAAAGCTCAAGCTGTTTCGTGTGAACAAATTGCGAGACGCCAACCTTGCACTCAAAGGCCGCAGTGACGAGGAGATTCTGAGATTTGAGGTCTCTGTGTATCATAGGTGGAGTCTGGGTGTGCAGGTAGTTGAGCCCCAAAAATGTACTGTACACCAGTCGAGTCTTCACGCTCCACGGTACCTGTCAAACACAAAGATCACTCATCAGTCAGAACTTGGGTGGATCATCTATAGGCCGGTGAACATCACCAAAGTGAGTTGACCATCATCGTCAAGACAGAAAGTGACTCCTCACGCTGCACACTGATAGCTATTTGTCCGAACAGACACGGTGGTCAGAACATCAGGCACACACTCTCCACCGTGGGCAGTGATCAGCTCTGATTGCAAAATCCTCCAAGTCGATGGGCAGTGACGCGCGAGTTTTCACGTACCTCGTACGTGTTGATGAAGTCGTCGAGACCGCCATGTTCGACGTACTCGAGAACGACAGAGTAGTTGCGCGGCTCGAGCACAACGCCAAGCAGCTGCACGATGTTGGCGTGGTTCAGCCGCGACAGCTTCTCCGCCTCGTCCTGCAGCGTCTTCTTGTGCCTGTGTTGCGCAGACATGCACCAGCACTGAGTTAGACCGATGTTTAGGCCGTGTGACGACGCCGTCATGAAAGTGTACGAGTACAGGTCTTTCCACCAACATACGAGGTACGTATACAAAGTCGGGTTCGTCATGTTCGGAACAAAACAACAGAAATCAATGACTCAGTGCTGGTCACCTTTGATGTCGACACCAATTCGGCGAACATGACGGACCCAACTTTGTATACTTACCTCGTACCAACGCAGTAATGGAAGTACAGGAATATAAATCGGATGGAGAGGTCCGTCGAAATCTTTTTGGTATCCTTTGCAAACCTCAAAACAGCACAGAACATGATTGTGACGGCTACCTACCTGTCTGCGACGTGGTCAGCCTTGAGACTCTTCACAGCGACGGTTCCCCAATCCTCATGGCGCGCACGGTACACTTGCCCAAAGCCGCCCTCGCCGATCAGTTGCCAGTCGTCCAGCTTTCCCCGCGGGATCACGCGGAAGTGACTCTGACTCTCTTTCACGTCCACAGGCATCTCACTGCAGAGTTAGGTTCAGAGGTCGTGTGAAGAAAACACACATTTCACTCACGAGGCAAGCAGTCACAAAATTGTAAACAGTACACACCAGCATGAGTGTGCGGTCATGATTGCACGAGAACTGTTGTCACAACAATCGTGAACAAACAAAATTTGGAGGTCATTCCTGACATTTTTAGTCCATGACAACAACGAAAGTGAAGCTGTGAACATTTGAACTTCCAGTGGAAATCCTTGGCTTTCACAAGGTGTGTCCAGCAATTGTTCACTACACAGGTATCTGGACGTCTACTTCCTGTTTGGCTTTGTGGGTTTCGGCACAACTGGTGGTGTTGTTGGTCTCCAAATGATGCATGTATGCACGTCAACCCCGACAGCGACAAGAACGTGGAAGAGGCTTTCCGAAAAGGCCTGCTTTTGTCAAACTCCAGTGTGTCAAGAACAAGACACCTGGTTCTCTGTTTTGTCTTCGTATAGGATCGAGATCTTGTGGACCCTGCGCATATTTCATTTTTCACACACAACGAAGACCCTTTCCGTGACACGAGCGAGTCTTCCTTGAACACTGGTGTGTGTGTGTGTGTGTGTGTGTGTGTGTGTGTGTGTGTGTGTGTGACAAGCTGGGCAGACAGACCTGAATTTAGACCAAGACACTGACGACTGAGATTTTGCATCCCAGCAAATCTTGAGACTGGACGAAGATAAGACGTCTGTGGATGTGCCGTGATGTCAATTGTGTAATGTGTTCAATGGTCAAGAAAACCAGAAGAATCATGCGAGGATACTGTACAGTACAGATCTACTTACGCTCTGAGACATCGCTGTGCAAAAAAAGAATCAAAACTCAGGTTCCTTTCTACTTTCCGAAGAAAATCAGGATGTTATTGCTGGGAATTTCCCGAATCTCGTTTTCATCATGCGCACAAAATCCCGCTGCGAAATTGCCCGGTGAGACAAGTCAGCATGAGCGAAACACTGGTCGATTTGAGGCCTCGAAGGGAGCTGATAGATGCTAATTTTGACGGATACAAACTAACATTGGACTCTCTTCCTTTGTATCGCCTCAATTTTTCTGGGGGTAAGCCGAAAAGCACCATCTTCACTCACACCGTGGGCGATAATGAGGGATATGTCCACGTCAGTGACTGGTTGTTTTCGTGTACAAGAGAAGCAGTGCTCAAGGCAACTGCCGATGCTATGTCCCGCCAACGCAGAAAGAATTGCAGTGTTGGCAAGGTCGGCCACATGTCTTGTCCCAACCCCAACCTCTGTTCATCCCCCTGGGTTGGTGCAGCGGGGATGGGAGCGTGAGTGTGCAAAGGAGGGGGGGGGGTAAAAGTGGCTGGGGGCTATTGTGCTGTGGCCTCTCCAAAGAAGTTGACATGTCAAAAGAAAACTTCCACCGAAATTTAAATTTGAAAAATAACCAAAAATTTGTCCAGTCACCAAATGAGGCAAACAGGCAAAGCCCAATGTGGCCTGTACAGGAATTCAGTAGAACTCAAGTGTCGCAAACCACGAAGGCTTTCATGTTTATACAGCAAAGATACTGAGATACTGACACACTTGGCATTCATACTTTCAGGTGTTGATGAGGTGAAGTTGTCGGAGGACCAGTACTCCCTGCAGCACATCAAAGCCTTTGGAATTCACAATCATCTGATCAGTGATCCATGGAACCCGAACGTCGTGTTCTTTGTTGCCGCAGATTGGCAGATCAAGAAAGTGATCGTGCACGTGGTGAGACCTTGTTGAGCCTTTCTTCTTTCCACCTGTGTCAGCACCAGACATAATGCCAACTTTACATCGAGCTGCTTTTCCATTCATTTGTTTAGGAGACATCCTTGGAAGCTCCTGCAGAGGTTCTTCAATTGCCGGATTCTGCAGACCGCAAGCTCAGGTCGGATCGTCACAACGCTACGGTGCACTTTGTGGACGCTGAGTGGGCGCTGATAGCGGACGGCACTGGCAGGCTGCTAGTCGTTCACACCGGGGACCGAACGCAGGATGGAAAGTGGAAGGTGGGACAATTGCGCGTCTTACCAAAATCATTGCGAAATGACCCGGAAATCAGGGTGTGTGCGTTTTACTTGAGTGCGCGTTATTCCTGGGCGTTTGTGATGTTTTGTGCAGAAGCAAAGCGGCAACAATGTTCTCAAAATTGCATCAGTGTGACCGTTTTTCAAAAAAACGTTTCACGTTTGAACATTCTCAGTTGAACAGTGCGAGGTCATTCACCCTGAAGAAAATTTGAATTTTATTTTCAAACGAAGTGGGGTGGAGTTTTGCCAATACAGTGAAGGTGTCAGCCAGATGATTTTTGAAATGGAATTGGTTCAGTCGGTGAAGCTTGGAAATCCAAATGTTCTCAAACAATTTCTGAATTTTGTGGTGGATTGACCTCCCAGCCCCCGAATCACCAAAACCTTCAGAGATGCCCACCAGAAATTTTTTGGGGAAACAATGCCAAGGTCGGTCGTGGATCTTCAACACGCTTGTGTTGTTCAGCAGTGTTGTGACCTGTTGGTACACTGTTGTGCGACACGTCGGTGGAGACCTCTTCAGTAGTGGCCTCTGTGATGGGAAACTGACTTCTCTTTCAGATTTGTTTCTGTGAAAACCCACTCGATGGAGAGAGGAATTTTACACTGGTGGGCGGAGGCATCATGCAGAGCGACAATGAATCGATTTCTGTCTCCTGTGTGTTGCTGCACGTCGAGAAGAGCGAACCAAAGGAAGAAGAGAAAAACAGCAAACCTTTTGTCACAGAGCTCAACTGGCTGAAGCTTGTATCAGGTATTGCTGATGTATGGTTTGAGCATTTTGCTTGTCCTCGAGAAAGGGGCGTACTCGGAGGGGAAAATGGTGAACGACACAATCTGTGCCTTCGAGTTGGGTTGGGTTGTGGGGCGCATGCGGAGTTTGGCGCAGGGCTCCTTTTGATCTGCTCAAAACTTGTGTCATTGACGTACACGTGGAAAACAGTTTCAAACAAAATGACGCTGAAGAGGAAGAGGGACAGTAACTATCATCACCAGAGGATCGCCTGACGTGGACGGTAGAACGCGAGCGTCGACTGGAGGGTTTCGCGAGCCCGGACTACGTGGCACTCGATCGCGAGGGGGCAGCACTGGTAGTGGCGACAGAGCGACCTTTCAAACTCACTCTCGACTCGGCAAAACCTCTGCAGGAGCCAAAGCAGGAAAAGCACAGGAAAATGGGTGAGTCCAAAAAAGGTGAAGCTCAGGTCTCTTTGTTCCCGCCCCTTTTCAGTTCCCCCTTTCGTTTATGATTTAAAACGAGCGCGAACAGGTGGACAAGAGTTCCTGTCTTCGTTTCAGAACCACCAAAACCTGCATATGTGTGGATGCAGACTGAAGAGGAAGTGAGCGTTTCGTTACACGTCCCCGAGAACACTTGCAAATCGGACGTACTGTTCAAGCTCACTTCGGACAACATCCAACTGGGCATCAAGAACAGTGACATGTTGCTCAAAGGATGCCTGCACGCAGCTGTGGACGTGGAAAACAGCACCTGGACTTTGGATGACAAACAGTAAGTTCGTTACAAACGAAAAGCGGAAGTTTTACGTCGTTGTAACAATCGAAGCGATTCAACAGGCCTCACAAAGTGGAGTGCTTTGTCTCATTTTGTGTGACATCCCATCAGTATGCACAGTATCAAGATTTGTAATCCTTGCTTGCAGATTGGAGGTGACACTGTTCAAAGAGAGCCCCGGAGCGTGGCCTATTGTTGTGGTGGGAGACACGCGGGGTCAACTGGTGTTGGACGAGGCACAGAGGCAACGCGTCCATGAACAGTTGGCTCATCTCACGTCCGACACATGGGTACAAACTATTTTGTCTTGGCAGTCCTGTCACACAGACAGACAGACACACAGACAGACAGACAGACAGACAGACACACACACACACACACACACACACACAATGATGCTTCCTCGTGGAAGTGCTGGAACAGTGGTGTCAGTACCGTTACAACGCAAACAGATTTGTGAATCCTCAAGCATTTGCTGCAGAACCCTGACTCCAGTGAGGACGCAAAGCCAGCGTACAACAGCGAAGAGCTGGAAGAGTGCGATGCGCTGCCTGATGACGGGTCGGCCATGCAACGCTTTGACGGCGAAACACATCAAGTCACGCATCAGGTTCGGTACAGCAAACCAATTCATCTCGCACTGCCTCGCAAAGCTGTTTCTGAGTTTGTTGTTACAGAGTTTGTTGCCTTGTCGCAACTTTTTGGAAGCGCATGCAGACGCCGTTTACTCTGGCCTGTTTGTGTCTTATTGTTTTCTGTAATGCATTTACGATCAGCATCAGGGCAAAACGTTTGCCGCAAACCTGCCAAAAAAGTCGTTGTGACAGTATGGACCCTTTTCTCTTGATGTCAGGTGAACCTGGGAAGCCACCAGTGGCTGTTCAACACTCGTGCATCTCCAGACAAGCCTCTCGCAATCTGTTTGCGCCACGATGTTGATGGCGTTGTGTGGCAACCGTCTGATGACGTCACACCGAAGCAACCGTGTTGGGACCACATCGCGACCTTCAACGCCTTTGGCTACGTTCAAGCGTCCAAGCGACAGAGAAAATTCACGAGTTGTCCATCAGATTTCTCCTACGTCGCACTGTGTGACTCAGTTCGGCATGTGTATGTGTACTGGCAACCGACGCCAACGCTCAGTCCGCTACGCAACCGGAAAACGGGGAGAGAAGTGTCGGCTGTTGCGAAGCAACAAGTTGTAAGCATCGAATCGACGGACACTATTGAGGGGATGCATGCCACCAACGAACGTCTATTTGTGCTCACCTCCAGCGTGTTGTATGTCGTGCGAATGAAAACAGATTGAGCAGCTGTCATTATGTCAGGCTGCAGATTGATTTCAGTTCCGCATTGTTGTTTGGACGCTCGTGAAGAAAGTTGGCTGCACTGATGTCGGACGTCCAGAGCTGGCTCCCTCATTCCGATGCGATCGATTGTCTATGCGGTTTGGTTGGAGTGAAACAATAAAGTGTCCAGAAGTCCGAATTGAGTCCGTTGACTGTTCTGTCCTGACGCTACAAAAGAAAATTTTGCCCAAACCGCAATCACGCTTCGGAAAAAAATTTTGCCGATGGCTCTCGCCACCCCACCCAGTTTTGAAAATTTGGCAAACTTTGCTTTTCTGTCAGGCAAAATATTGGGTGAGGTTTTGCCTGTCGGGAAATATTTGCACTTGAATTCTGACGGATGTGGCCTGGAGAACTTCAGAGAGTGCCGTAATCGTGGGCGACTCAGCCACCACCACCCCGTGTTGAAAACAAATCCCCCCACCCACCCCTGTTTTTCAGGCAAGTTACAAAATCCACCTACCCCCCCCCCCCCTTGTTTTCAGGCAAGTTGCAAGTTTGACGAAACAATGAAATTTACTGTTGAGCCAAGTGTTGCCGGGAAATTGTCACCAATTGGGCGTGTGTGTCCGGATCAACACTCAGTCTTATGCCAGCCGACAACGAAACTGAGAGAACGGAGACATCCACCAAGCCAATTGAAAACTGCAGATCTATTTTCTGCAAGCCGTTTGAAAAGGAAAATAGATATCTAGGTGTACCAGCCCCACGTGTGACAAAGCTATCAAGATCCACGCAGATCTTTCAGAAAATGTACGGGTTGATTTCCTGCGCGGATCGAAGACCAATTCTTTGTTGAACACCTGGATGAGCGAACGTCAGAACATTTTGCAAACGGCGTTGTACGTTGCTTCTGTTGCGCGTGAGAACAACTACGCTGTGACGTCGCCTGTGACGTCATTGCTGCCACGACACAATCGCTTGGAAACCGTCACCTGGGGCCTATTCGATTGTACCGCAAGCAACCGCAAATTTGCCCTCAGTTTCAACTTGCAGTCCTCAGTGCTGTTCGATTGCTTTTCAAAGCGCAGATTTGCACCGCAAAAAGTGAAAACTCGAATTTGGTGGTTCAGTCAGTTTGCGGTCTATGCTCAAAGTGAAGTTTTTTGACTTTTTGTAAAAGAAGAAGTAGTTTCTGTCAACAAACATTGTGGTTGCTACAACTTTGATACCTCCGTGAAGAGCTCCTTTAGTTCCAGAGCCAATGAGAGAGCAGGGCGCGTGTTTTCATCTGCAAACAACATCCGGCAAGTGAAAATGTCTGAGGTATGTGAAAGCAATGAACAGAATTGTAAAAAAAAAAATGTTTGTGGCCATTCAATTGTGCTTGCGTTTGTGTGTGGACTTGTTCTGCAGGTGGTGGAGTTGAAGTATAA
>JAAUXT010002969.1_pt1 | contig 25200 bp, 20 predicted proteins | sample 7278171 | NCBI WGS metagenome assembly JAAUXT01 (sample SAMN14350112, study PRJNA611818) | marine sediment metagenome | isolation source: surface marine sediment (1.8m) | place: French Polynesia: Moorea | collected 2018-08
AAAAATCAAATGCTACCTCTCAAACCCCCATACAATATACTACAATTCATCAATATACTTCCTTTACAAAATATTTGTACCTTCAGAGATATGGACCCATTTCTATATCCCTACTCCATATTTTCTGCACTTCCAAATATGAACTTTTTTGACCTCATAAACTCAAAAATTCAAATTTGGCAAATTCCTTCCTCGAGCATTATCCCCAACCCAAAACGAACTAAAAAAGCCCAAAAGATCCTGAATCAATCCTCATCTTGACCATGAAACTGCTGCTGACATACTTTTGGAAGAGGCTGCCTATAGGTGATTGATTTCGCTCACTCCAATTTCGCTCGCTTTTTCCAAAAGCTCACAAATCGGACCAAGCTCCTCAAATCACCTAAAAAAGACAACATGGCCTTGACCCTGAAAGTTGGTGCGATGACCCAGCTGCAGGGTCGGTGGTTGCGTGAAGGATCACTCGACAGTTCTTCCCAACCGCAACCCCCCCCCCCCTTCCCGCTTTGGGTCGTGCATGATACTCGTGTCCGTTTTGGTTCTTCCTGCAGAGTGCACTTCGTGTCGTGAGAAATTGAGCTGAAGTCCACGTGGCGGTTACTGTTGGTTTCGGTCGCTGTGTGGTGGTCACTTTGTAACAAACATGAGAGGTCTGCGGGTCTGACTGGGATTGGTCGCTTGTGCCAACTGGCAGCGTTTGGTTGTGTGGACTGATCTCTTCCTTGTTTAGACGTTTGAAATGCACCGTGACATTGGGGTTGTACTGCAGTACAGATCGATGCACAACGTACGAGTGCAACCTGGAGCACGAAGTCTGTTGGTTCGCTCGGTTCTGCGTGAACATACAGGAGGTGCCTTTGAGGCGAGAATTAGAGGCTGCGTGCTGAACGATTATTACTGGAAGGAAGTGATCACACGAGATTGCAGCTTTCCGACGCTTCCATTTGGAGTATTCTGTGGCAACTATTGATCCAGTAGTGTGTGCTTTTCCCCATTGATACAACAAAAAAGGGAGTGTTTTTTATCTGGCTTGAAAATACCAAAGGTGTGACAACTGAAACCGTGAATGGAGTTTCTCAAGTGAAAGAAACACCGGGTGACATGTTGACTTTTATCTGCTGCAGAGATCAGCGTCTGGCAAGTGACTGAGGGGAGGGTCTGGGTGATCACTCAAGGAAGCCCAGTAATTAATGACTTGTTAAAAGTTTAATTTCTTCGATGCTCGCAATTGTGTTGTGCACTGAGAGCACCACTTGCTGATCGGTATCGCTCGGATGATTGACGTGATGCACGTGCCGAAAAATATTGGTGTCTTCACAAGTCCGACATCTTTATCTTTGTGCTCTCACAACAGCAGTAGATTTACGAGGTACTGTTTACAGCGCGTGTTCCACTTTATGCTCGGTTTGGCTGTCATCTCAAAAGGAGAGACGACGAGTTGAGTCGCTGCTTGAGGTGTCACTATCAGTGGTGTCACGTGGCCGATTCCTCAATCCTTGTTGGTGATGTGTTGTTTGTTTGGATCTCGTGTTTACCTGCTCGTGTCATTCTCTGCCCAATTTGAGTCAGCCGAATCGGTCAAGTTTTGTGTTGACCGGGGCTCCCACGCAGCTTTGAGAACGAGGATCCATGTCCATGCACCGCCAAGAAACTAGCGGGACGTGTCGTGATATGTTCTCTGAAAATCATGATCGCGTTTGGTGTTTGGATTTTTGTTTCTGTTCACTTCAGTTTGTTTTCTCCATTGGCACCAGAGATGAACTCACGACACGGATTCGTTTCGACGTTGTGCTCGTCCAACTTCGTGTGTTTCCGTTGAGAAGTCGGGTTCTCCAGCTCGCAGCTCTGTTCAACCTGTGTGTTCGGGTCAAGCGGCCGGCTGCGTTCGACTTGTGATGGGAACCCGTCCTCGCTACGATCAGCGCGCAAAGCCACAAGGATTGGGAAGAACTGGGAGCGTTCGTTTTCGTGATCCCGAGTCTGAGATTGACTGCGTTTCCCGTTGGGTTCAATGCAAAGTGGAGTCCTCAAAGTTTCTTGGAGCATGAAAACGAACGGCACCAGGGATTTCAGAAACATCCGGTCAGCAGACGCGCGTTGTTCCGATGACAACAGATGAAGATGTCGAGTGACATTGTTCAGATTGTTTCCCCCGACTCTTGATGGGGCAGTCACGTGGATAATCCACTGGGGCGTCGATGGCGCTGCGCATCCCGCGGGGGTGAGCCGGGGCGCCCCCATTGACGCGCACCTATTTGCGTGCGCACGCACAGAAAGTAGCGGGAATGCGCGCGTCGCCCCGGGCGCCTCTCATGTTTACATGGCTCCCTGGTTACGGACAATGCGTTCGAGTCGGTAAATCTGCTCAAGAGGTCTGCCGGCCCTCCGTCGCCATGACAATGAAACCAGGGCAACTGACGTTAACTGTTCACGCAAAAGTTGAGGCGAGGTTTTCACACAAGAAAGTTCTCCTCGCCTCGCATGGGAGCGGTCGGTGTTTGTTCTTTCCCACTGCCAAACTGCCTCGAACCTATCAGCAAGTGGGTCAGAAAATCGTGAGCAAACATAAATCATAATCATAACTTTGACGGCACCACCCATAAAGACCAAGTATGTTGCGCTTCATAGGAAACTTGGCACAATTGGTGTTCAACTGTCGGCACCTTGACCCCCATCGGTACATTTGAATAAATCACGGGAATATGACGGGCGCTGGGCGCTGATGGATGCAGGGTGCACCGACATTACCTCGGCCACATATGAGGAGGTGACCTCTGCTCCAGCCAGAGAGACACGCCGCGGAAAACAACCACGGCCGAGCCGAGCCATTTCACACGACAGAGGGGGGGGGGATAATGCGCTCACTGGTAGATTAATGCCTGTTCGGGGTGGAGAAGAAAAGGGTGCACTGTAACTGTCAAACCACCCTTGTGGAACGCTTGCCATTCATTCATGCTGTGGAAATATGCTGAGGGGATGTCAGTGTGGCTTTGGCGGGACGGCCTTGTTTAAATGCTAAGTGTACAAACTACCTGTGCTCTCCTCTCGGCTGTTCTCTCTCACGTTACTACGGTGTGTTCGGGCAGTGAACCCCTTTGGAAGTGATAATACACGCACGGTGAGAAGTGGAGCTCAGTGGGCCGCGTCCTTTCCTCGCTGACGGAACCTCTGCGAGGAGAAAACCGCGCTTCAAAAGGCTCGGCATGTTTGACAGGGCAGCAGCGAGGGCTGACTGACTGAAACGAAGGAAGCAAGGCTGCTCGCTGGCTCGATACAAGGCAACTGCGAGAGACGGATGGTTCTCCCAGGACCCGTGGCTTCCAACGGACGACATAGTGATGTACTTTTTATGGAGCAGCATGCTTGTTGAACATGAAATTGAGCAGCATTGACATCGACTCGCATCTCCCCAATGCCAAGACGATGGATGATACGGTGTTGCACCACACGGAATGAAAAGATAAACAGCGGCTAATCGCAGGGATATCATTACAGCGGGGTGGGCTACTCACGGTAATCTCCGTTAACTGATTTGTGCACTCGAACTGTGTCGTGATTTGTTGGTGGGAGTTGCGGTCTGGGGACACGAGAAACCTCTGTGTTGATCTCGGAGATCCAAATGTGTTGATCCCAGTGATGTCGCGTGAGGAGAAGTCGTCATGGAGACAGTCCACCCACGACGACTTCCTCGGGGAACAGGGTCGAGTTGAGGAATGCGCGTCTCATTGACGTCAAGCAGTCTTGTTGACTGTTCCCTCCTCACGTGTTGTTGTCGCTCTGCGACGTCAGACAATCCTTTTCACTGGAGACATTGTTTCAGTGAAGCTTTGTTTGTGTCATGTCAATGGAACGCTCATCGATTGCAACGGATGGTTGTCAAAAATCTTGTCAAATGGCTCTGTGTATCCAAAAAGAACACCCCTCACTGATTGATCTCTTTGGAAGTGAAAATCGATCTCTCAACCGAGCTTCTGTTTGTCGAGCTACGCAAACGCATTGTGATTGTGCTCGACAGATTGTGATGTGTGGATTTTTGCTCCCTCTCCCTGTCAGTGGCTTCCTGCAACGTTGAGGCATTGTAATGGAAGGCAGCAAGCAGCACAAGCAGTGGTGATGCAGGGTTTTACGCGTTCAAAAAACAGGGTCAGAGGTGGGAGGAGCAGGCGGGGTAGGCTGGGAGCAGATGTTTCAGCACTGCAGCATCCCCCGTATCCAAAAACAGTCGCGACCTCTTCTTCAAGGGAAGAAGAAAACAAGAGATGTCTGCCATGTTTGTGGACACCGCGACAAACACTCGCAACTGATTCCATCCGGTTTGTGCAAATCGAGAGCAGTGAATTGCCCCCCTGTTCAAATGTCCGACTTGAATTACCGTGCGCTGCACTCATGCCATTCACACGGTTAGGAGCCTTTAAAGTCCATTCATGGGGAGAAAAAAAGCAGATGGCTGCTGGCTTTTCAAATTTAGATTAGGGTTCGTTTTGAGTTTCACAATAGTCATGCAGGTGAAGGGTAATCGACAAACTGCATTGATTCGGCTGTGTGCCGCGCGAGAGAGAGCGCGTGGAGTGAAGAGAGAACATGACCAGTTTGTGGAGTTCAATTTCTATGCTCAAGAAACTGTGAAAGGGAACACTGGAGAAATGTTTCTCGCTCAGCAGGCTGAAAAAGGTCAAAAAATTGCTCCCATGTGCATTTGTGTACTTGACGGATACATTGTTCCGAGGTATTTTGCTGGATAAGGAATGCTCAATGAACTATTTTTGGCGCACGAAGTTTTGTTCGCAGGAGACGTCATCCACGGCACGCTAAAGGCAAAGAAAAAGTGTTCAAGAAAAAAGTGAGTGTCTGGGATTTGAGTCACGTTTTTGTGCATATTTTACTCGAACAAATCAAAAGGATCGAGCAGAGATAAAACCGCGGCACATTGACATTGCGACACGCAGTGGAAAGTATTTGTTCCGCCCAGTGGAGGTACGTGTGTCTGTGAGGTGAGATTTTCAGTATCTTGAAACGTGTACGAGGTCAGTGCGAGCACTCACCAGCTCGTCGGTGCGGGTGTCTTGTTTGGGAAACAGTTATTCTCTTGGAGAATCAACACGTCGTTGGCACCCAGAAACACAATTTTATTGGGGCGATGCGATGCCCTTGAAATTTGAATAGCCGGACGACAAAGTTCTAAATTGGACAAATTTTGTTTGTTTCTTTGCAAATTATATTTGAGAACGCGCGCACCTGACACGGAAGCTTCACTGTAGCAACTGTCAGCCCTTTTGCTCTTTTTCCTCCTGATGACCGACCTCGAGCGTGAAAACAGAGCATGACAACAACGAAGCCAAATTCAACAAAGACAGACAGGAATTTCAGTCGAAACTGCATTTTCCGCAGTGGTTGAGGTGTTCGCGCTTGTGCATTATGTTCTCGTGTTTTCTTTTCTTCCTGTAACGCCTTCAACGGGATTTCTCCCACCTTGTTTGTTTTCAAGATTACAGGTATTCACAACAAAATCAGTTATCTTCGTTTGAAATTCTTGAAATTCTCGTGAAGGCAGTGGGGGGATTGGTTGGTCTCACTGCCAACAACATTTCGTGGAGGTTCAGAATTTCAGTCCATCAAGTCCTCGTGGAGCAAGTATGACTTCTGCGAGACAGCGTTTGCTGTCGTTCTCTTATTCTTCAGAATGCTTTCTCAAAAAGAAAAACCGTGTCTCTGTACCACAACCCACAAACAGCACTGAAGTTGCAGTGAAGTCTTTGCAGACAACTATCAGCCATTCTTCTCTGCACTTCTGCCTTCGGAAGGTGTCTTCTTACTGCGGGTTGGATGTTTCCTGATGCGGGGAGCTCAGGCATAATCAGGGCCGCGTCTGCGGTGCAGGCAGCGCGGTCCTCGGGAGACGCCGCAACTTGTGGAGCCTGATGTTGCCCGAACGCTGCTGAATTCCCACCACACGGTTTCCATAACATTTAGTGGCAGATTTACATTTTGTAATTGATGCCGTGGGGTGTAAGGTAGATGTGTGGCGTTTATAGTTGGGTGGGTTCTGCACGGCTGTTGTGCCAAGATATCCATATTTAGAGCTGATAGTCTCGGTGCCACATGAGGAGTCTTGTCAGGGATTGACAAGAACTTGATACATGATAATGTATGAAGTTGGGAGGCACGGCGTGTGCATTGTCTAATGATGGAACAGACATCTTCAGCTCAATTGTGAGCAGCAGTGGGTTGAACTGCCAGAGGTTGTGTTCTCAGCGAACACTCCAAACGGTCTATTCGTTGCTGGCGGAGCTCAGAGCAAGAAGAACAAGATGTGGCACCTCAAAGAGGTTCTGCTTTCTTCCCTGCCAAGGGAGTTGCAAAAATCTGCTTTGGCCCACGTTTTGTTTGTTCTGCATGGCAAGGACGCTCGTCATTTGTCCAAGACCCTTGTATTTTCGCAAGCGCACAGCTTCCATTGAGAGGTCTTTGACAGGCGGTGGACACTATCACGGCTTCCACACAGGAGCCTGTTTGGATCTGGTGCGGTTGCTGACGGCACGTGCTGAGTCTTGGTGGTTCCGTGATTGGAGCAGCGCGTCTGCAGCAGACATTCTCGTGTTTTGAAGCAGTGTGACTTTTTCGGTGGGATATGAAAAGACTATTGCGTGTAATCCATCATGTTTGACGTGTTTCAGAAGCAGCTCTGGGGCCGCACTGCACCGCGGGCCCCGCAGAGTCGAGTCTTACTGCGGCAAGCGACGCTGCAAACCAAGACCCGGGGTGTCAAACTCGATTACACAAAATAACACACTGATCAGAACGGGAGAAAAGGAAAAGAAATGCTGGTGGAGCATCAGGCAGCGAGAACAGAAGGGGCGGAGGCGATCCTCCCTGCGTCTTTGCGCAGATGAAGGAAATGGAGACGGGTCTTGTGAAGCGCTTGTTTTTACCTTCTGTGAATGCGCCATCACGGTGAGGGGTCTTAAGAAGTGCATTACTCCTGCTTGAGCTGCAGAGGCAGCGGCAGAAAATGTGGAGGTTCAATAGACGAACACATGTGAAGAGGCACCCTTGTCACCTTGATGTCTGAGCCAGTGGAAAACTATGTCAATGAAATAAGCACATCAGCCATAACCGCTGTTCTGTCTGTTGTGTTTTTGCTCACGCGACTTTCTGGGTTTGTTATCGACCCGACCCGCCGCTGGAGAAGGGATGACAGAATGGTGCGTTGCGCGTGGAAGAGAGAGGCAGTTCGAGACGAGATCTGTGCTGCGTGTGATTAGTGCGCGTGATGCGTGTGTTGAGGAATGCTCAAAAGAAAACCCCGACGCCACAAACGCTTTGCTGTTGAGTTTGGTTCCGAGATCGCGTTGCAATCGTCATGAACATGTATGTGGACGTCGTTGATGTTGCACCTGTTGACGTCAACGTCCGCGCGTTGGCGACTGGTCAAGGTCACTGGCAGAGCCGACAAGCTACGGATTGCTGGACATACTCGTATCAAATGTGTCTTGTTTGTGTTTTGCAGGAGTGGACGGGGATGCAGCGGCTCGGACCCCTCAGGCTCCAGGAACCCCTCAGTCTCAGATCGCCCCCTCCCCGCACAGCAACCTCCAGCAGCAGCAGCAGCAACAACAACAGCAGCAACAGCAGAATGCGGCGGCGCTCGGTCAGCCGCTGCCGCCGCAACCAGGGGGCGCCCCGCCGCCGTCCTCGATGCACGGTCCGCCAACCGCGTCGCCCGGCCCGATGCTCCCGCCAAACATGGGCGGCCCTCAGCCCCCGCCGCCCCAGCAACCGACCTCGATGGGAGAGTCCGCCTTCATGCAACAGCAGAGTCAGATTTTCGTCTTCTCCACTCAACTCGCGAACAAAGCCGCCGAGGCGGTGCTCAGTAAGCAGTACAACTCTGTGATCGAGTACCACATAGACCAGCCCAACACCAAGAAGATTCTGCAGGTACGTAGCAATCCGAGCGCTGTGTCGGAAACGGACATAAATTCCGCACTGAAGATCTGTCCGCCACGCCAAGAGGTTGCGCAGTTCTATTGCTTTCGTACTGAAAGACGTTCATTGTTCAACAACAAAATTGCAGTTTTTTTGCGTGCACTGGGAGTTATCCCGATTTGACTCTGAACCACTAAATAATCCCGTGATTTCGGTGTGATCGGAGATGGTCGTGGGGGTTAATTTGCGCATGCGTGAACAATCACGGGTGAGTAATCTTGAGTCGCGCAGTCAGGGATCCAGCTCATTGTTGCCTGGCTCTTTGTTTTCGCATCCGCATGCAGAGGAGCCGTCCGTATTTCAGGGAAAATTCAATTATTTCTCCAGTGAGGAAGATCAAGTAGGAAGGAAAGATCTCGCTGCAGTTGGCGCTGAATAATGCCCGTGTCCTCGCGTCACACCTGTAGCCGGGACCTCGAGCTTTACCCTCACACGGAGTTCGCGGACAAAACAGCTCTGATGGCGCCTCATATTTGTAAGACGGCAAACTGACATTGCCTTACACGAGGCTCGTATCACTGAGATGGCGAGGAAATGGAAGGCGACGGGGGAGCGGGCGCGGGGAAAGTCAGACGGGAGCGCAGAGCCTCTGGATTAACAGCGAGGCGGAAGGGGAACAGCTTGTTGTCGCACTGGAGATGTAATGCCACAGCGCTTGACAATAGATTCACATTTATGACAGCCCTCCCTCCTTCCCCTTTGAATGCAGGCAACATTTGCTCTTAAAAATCGCCCCGAGCTGCAGCAGCGTCTTGGGGCTGAGCTCTGTTGGGCTCTGCGACACGACGTGGACAATTCGTGGTGTGTGCGCGTTCCAAGATCCCCTCACGCAAGTCTTTACGCGTGCGCGAAACGTTGCACCTCACGCACACGCACGACGTTGGCCTTAACGCGTGCGCGTCCCGCAGGCTTCCACGCGCGCCACGCACGTGACGCAGGCCTTTACGCACGCACACCACGCCACGTAGCGCCTTCAGCGATTCTCTGAATGAAGCAGTTTTTGACTGTTTGTGAGTTTCTCGTCCTGCCTCAGCCTGAGGGCCCCGTGGTAAAGCGATGTGCAGTAGAGTGGGTTTCTTCAGCATGTGGGTTGCATGGGACGATACCCCGTGGAATAGACAGTTCTTGCGACGCACACATGAATATTTGATGCACTTAATTCAATATGAAGCTTGAAACACAATGTAGGAAGCTGGCCCGACGCATCTGCTACACACCGCGGCCGCTGCCTCACTGCCCCCTGCGAAACACGCGCTGAATAAATGTCGCACACTTCCTCCTCCCTCTGTTCTGCTGAATTTCATTTCATAACCCGTCGATATTGCCTTTACCAATCTGGAGCTGTTGTTGGTTCCTTTGTGCGGGAAGACAGGGAACAGGTGTCCATTTCCGGACGCTCTGTCTGTTTTCTGGGAACACTGGCGAGGCGTCATGTTCGTGGCGCTCTCTGACACTGTCGTTACGATACGAGCAGTACCACACGGCCCGACCGCATACATCCTGATCTGTAAGGAATATAACACCGTGTCTTGGCCGTCCGTCGCCTTTGTGTATCTACCCACCATTCAGTGGCAGCAAGGCTGTGATTCCGAACAAAGAAAACAAGACGTGAACCACAGTGACAAATGTTTGTCAGGATGCAAGGAAAACTACATGTGCTCAATTGATTTTTGCCTCTGTGCATTGGAAAAACCTCCATTTTACCTCTGATCCCAGATTCCAAAACTTATCAAATATTAATAGGCATTGTAGGAGCACTTTACTTCAGATATTGCATGACACGTCATCAATGGAAACTTTCCACATCTCGCACACACGAAGCCAGAAGTTGTCAATATTTCATCCAAGCAACAAGCTTCAGAATGGCATTGGCAAACATTTAACGACATTGTTCATTAGGTTTGCTTCGTGCCATGCAGACATGACATGAATTATTGAGAAAGACTGACAGAAGCAGTTCTCCCGATACTCGTGTGTTTCTTCAGTCGCTTTGGTTGCACTCGTGCAAGTGTGGAAGAAAGATCTCATGTCACGTGTGATCGCCTCCGAACCTTTTCCAGCGGCCTCTTTTGAAACGGAGTCAGCACTGGTTGACAGAACATGTGCAGAAAAAGGCCACAAAAATTAAAATGGCTTTTCAATCTTCGATTCCTGACGTGAGCTGTTTTGTTTGTTGGTGCGAGTTTGCTGGTTTTATGGCAGATGAATGAGATTGAACGGTGCGACCACGGCATCGATTGTGTCGCTGAGCAGAGAAGGGACTTTGGACAGGCAGCGAGTGTGGGAAGGCGAGAGCTGTAATCACACGGGGAAATTTACACAGGCGACGAGGAGGACATTGCGAGAATGAATCACAACGTTTCGGTCCTTTTAGGTGCATTACCGGCTGATGGGCAGGCGGGCAAAACAGGAACAAAGGCCGAGAAATCTGTCGCAGAATTTCGTTCAGTGAAAGGGAGCAAAAACGCACTGAATGTTCGCGTGCAGGGTAGCTTTGATCCAACCCAGCCCACATGGCCGTCAAAAATTGTTTTGGGAAGGAAATTCAAGAGAATTTAATTGTTCTATTGCGTGGAATAAACTTTGTGTTTTTGTCAGTGAAGTCAAACCTTGACCTTTTGAAGATGTCTCAGCCGACTGGATGGTATCAAAATGTTGCTTGAGGGGGGGGGGGGCGATTGGCAGGTCGAATTAGAGGTGTGCGTGTTGAATTGTCTCGCTGCAATGTGACAAGTGGCTGTCTCGATTTGATCAAACATCCTTGTTGGATAATGTGAAGGAAGAAGGAGGAAGGCAATCTGGTGCTGATGGCGGATGAGCAACATGTCGTCAATCGTGCAGCATATTTCCACCATGGAGCGTGAGGCAGCTCGGCACGTAACGAGGAGAAGGCGAAAGCAAACGGAGGGAGGGAGGAACATGCTGTGCGCCTCACCGAGGAGGCCGACTGCGTTCACTCCCCGGTGTCTCAACACAGAAATGACCTGTCTTTATGCTGCCTGTTAAACATGGATCAGCCATTAGTCGAAGCTGCGAAAACATCGTCGTATCACTATCAATATTCATAATTTGGCAACAAGACGCACGCATCGGCGGGGAGCAGGGTGGTAATAATGCATTTAGAGAGAGGCCCTTGAGGGACTGGTACAGTGCAGAGATGGCTTCTAGAAAGGCTGCAATGAAGATGTAGTGAGTGTGGCCACGGGTCCCCGAGGGCCGAGGGCAGCCGCGTGATGCAGCTCTTGCATCATGCGAAATAATAAAGGCAGAGAGTGACGGAGAGAAACGGGAGGGAAGAGGTGCGCTGTGGCATTGCACACACACACGCGCGCACGCACACACACACACACGTGCACTCACTCACTCACTCACTCACTCACTCACTCACTCACTCACTAACTCTCTGTCACATACAAACACACTCTCTCACTCTCACTCACTCACTCACACACACACACACACACACACCGTTCCTTCTCTTGCATATCACGTCACACCAAACCTGCAGGCAGCGCGAGGGAGGGAATCTGGGCACATAAGGAGCAGACAATGCGTTGCTTAGAGCGCAGGAAACTTTTACATTTCCCCAGTGGTTTTGCTCTCCGTCTGCCGCGTCGCTGCTGCCGCCTTAATGACGAGCGGAACAAACGCAGCTTTCTCCTCGCGGTGTCGCTCCCCGACAGACAGCTCACTGCAAATCAGTAAATGTAGCATAACACACCACTTGGCCAGATAGTCTCTATTGCCAACAGCTAAATGAAATGAAGGAAGCGGGAGAAAGAAAAATCCATACAAGTGCAGGGGGACTAAATTAAACGCGAAGCTGCTATAATAACTTGGGGAAGCATCATCAAGCAAGATGCCGTTGTAAAGCGGAGGGAAGCGAGGCTTCTTTGTTGGCCCAGCACAGAGAAGAAAAGTAGAGGCCTGCCTCTCCTCTCCTCACGGCTTCCCCAATTTCCAGTTGGTTTGCAAATCCGAAGCATCTATGGACAGTGTTCTTATCAAGAGGAACAGCTTCAAGGAACTGGCATTCTTATGGGAACGCGTTGTCGTGGATGGCTTCTGTAGCCGCTACTGAAACCATAGAAAAGCTCGGCGGATGTGGCCATATTCGCTCTGAGCCAGCAGGTCCAATGACAGAAAAGTGATGAGCAAACTCGGCTGGATTTTCTGCCGCCCACATTCTCGTTCAGAAGGCGTTTTTCCTTGGGTTGCTGTTTGACCTCGCTCGCCGCAATCTGATGATCAAACACAGCTTCTGACAGTTGTTGTCTTTTTCGTTTCAGAAGCACCCTCTGAGAGAGTCGCAGTTCAACCGGCCGCCAGGACCGTTCGGGAACATGATGACCAACATGCGCGGTCCGAACCCAGGACACATGAAGCCCGGCCAGCCGGGACAACCCATGATGGGTCCAGGTCCGGGTGCCGGCCCGGGTCCAGGCCCGGGTCCAGTGGGTCCGGCAGGACCATGTCCCCCGACAGGAGACAACGCCATGTCCACTGTGGCGCAGTGGGTGCAACAACAGAACGCAAATCTGCAGCAGGGCATGAGTCCCTCCCCCTTCTCTCCAAACAGTATGAACAGTATGGAGTTCCCCCCATCCTCGGGACCAGGACCGGGTCCCAACATGCCCAACTTGGACAACATGGCCGCCATGATGGGGCCCAACGAACCAATGGCCGCAGGTCAAGGAAACTTGTCTCACAACAAAGTGCCGAATGAAAACCTGACTCCGGACCAGCTGCACCGCAGAGAGCAGGGGCTGGCCACCATACGCAAGTTCCAGCAGATGTTTGGGTTGGAACAAGGGCAGAGAGCGCCGGGCCCCGACCAGAACTTGCCTCCCGGGGCGATGGGCGGAGGCCCGCGGCCAGGCCCGGGTCCGAGCCCCGGGATGAACGGAGGAGACCCCGCTATGATGGGCCCCAACCGCATGATGGCCCCGATGACTTCTCAAGGCAATATGGGAATGAGCTCACCCACACCTCAGATGATGTCAGGGAATGGTCCAGTTGGACCGAACGGACCAATCGGACCCAACATGCCAATGGGACCGAATGGGCCTTTGGGACCCAATGGACCTATGGGACCCAACGGACCCATCGGACCAAATGGGCCTATCGGACCAAATGGACCCATCGGACCAAACGGACCCATGAATGGTCCAATGGGACCCGGACCAAACGGCATGGGTCCGAACGGACCAATTGGACCTGGTGCTCAGATGGGACCCGGAGGCCCCATGATGCCCATGGGCCCCAACGGACCTATGGGACCAGGACCTTGTGGTCCAATGGGCCCCAATGGTCCTATGGGGCCAAACGGACCAATAGGGCCGGGAGGTCCAATGCCAATGAACGGCCCTCTGGGTCCAATGGGGCCAGGAGGCCCTATGGGTCCGAATGGACCCATGGGTCCTGGCGGGATGCCGCCCTTTTCCCCCAACCAATTACCACCCAACTGGGAAACGATGACACCGGCTCAAAGGGAGTGGTTCAAACTGCAGCAAGATTTCTACGGTGACAAGCGGAGACGGCAGCAGATGGAGCACATGCAGAGGATGCAGCAGATGCAGCAGGCGGGCATGAACCTGCCCCCGGGCCACGGCCCTCCGCCCCCGCCCTACTTCTCCTCGATGGGGCGGCGGCCCGGCATGCCCCCGGGCGCTCCGTCACCTACCTCACCCATACCCAACGGCCCTCTGCCCTCCCCTCACGTCGGCTCCTCCGGCCTCCCCTCACCCGCACCAGACAGTTACATGTTCCCGGGCCCAGGTGGACCCGGCGGACCGCGAATGAGCGGACCTCAAGGACCCATGGGGCCCGCCGGACCTTTTGACCCGATGGGTCCGATGCCTGACGGGATGTTCATGAAGGAGGCTGGGATGAACCCGCGGTTACCTCAGATCCACCGGGCGGGCAACCCGGAGCAGTTCAACCCGGAGATGCACGCGGGGCCCGGGACGCCCAACTCGACCGCGAGCAACAAACCGCCGCCCAGCTACGCTCAGTCCACAGGCACCAAACGAAAACGCAGTGGTGAGAATTTCTTCCAGATAAACTTTTCGTGAACGAAAATGAGACTTGGTTGAACAAAAGGTCTGAATTTTCTGAAGCGCATTCCACAAGGTTGATGAAAAGCGCACCTTTGGGGAGAAATTTTTGACTGACGCGCGTGCTTTCCTTGCAGCTGGTGACGACTTGGACGAGTTGTACAAGAAGCTGCAGCCCGCGCCGTCCCCGCAGCAGTTCAGCTACCTGAACCAGTTCGACGGTCAGGAGTTGACCATCACCAAACAGCTCAACATGGCGTACCAGGAGCAGCCGGCGGCGTCACCGTCGCAACCAGCGCCCCCTAGCGCCAGCGCGGCGTCGAGCACGGCGGCGGACCCGCTCAACCCGGCGCCGTCGCCCATGAGCAGTCAGGCGGGCACGACCGGGCCGCTGTCGAGCGCCGCGCCCAGCCCGATGCCGCCCGTCAGCGGCGTAGGGACGCCCGCCGCCAGCACAGCGGCGCCGTCAGTGAGCACGACGACGGGGCCTCCGTCTAACAGCGCCGCCCCGGTGACCTCGAGCGGCGGCGGCCCACCAGGGGGCGGTGGTGGCGCCCCGGGACAACCCGGATCCAGATTGACTCACTACGATCCACCACTGAACTCCTCAGCTCCTGCGTCAAAGTCGGCCATGTCCAACATTACCTCTGCCAGTTTAGCCAATCTTGCGAAGGGAGTGGAACACTTGTCAAATCAAATGCAGCAGAATATGATGCAAGGAGGACCTTTCCACAACATTCAGATTCAGGGCCAAATGTCGGACGTGGACGGGAATCCGAACCAAGCGAACGGACCTCCCACCCCGACGGGTCCGCTGCCACAACCAGGCACCCCGCAACCACCTCACTCGCAACACCAGAACCAACAAGTCAACAACACCTTTGTGAATGCCAGTCTGTCCATACAGCAGTTGAACATTCAGAGTGTGAACCAGCCCGGAGGCGGCCCGGGGAACCCCTCTATGCAGATCCAGCAGATGAACAGCGACATGAGCATGGGCGGAGGAGCGGGCGGCCCGCCCTCGGGGCTGCCGCCCAACAGCGTCATGTCCTCCATGTCGCAACAACAGTCTCAGCACAGTATGATGTACAACGGACCCTCAGGCCCTGGGCCCGGTCCAGGACCCATGCCCAATGAACCCATGGGCAACTTCGGACCTGGTGGCCCCAACATGCCTCCACGATTCCAGAACCCCCAGTTCGCGGGTGGTCCACCTCCGACCTCAAGACCTTCGCCGGGTGTGCCGAGCCCCAACTATCGCCAAGGCAACGCCAATGTACAGATCCAGGCCAAGGCACCCAACACCATACAGTACCTTCCTGCCAACCCGCCATCCAGCCAAGCAGGTCAGATGCCCCCGCGGAAAGACTTCGGAGATGTGCTGCCTCAGTTTCCCTCTCCCTTGTCGCATATGGACAACATGGTGCCACCGACGTCAAAAGGAATGCTGGGACCTGGAATGAACGGCCCGCAGGACATGGTGGGGCCCATGAGTGGTGTGCCCATGGAGAGAATGGGCCCTGGACCTGGACCTGGACCAATGGGTCCTGGTCAAGGCCCCATGGGTCCTGGCCCTGGTCCAATGGGTCCTGGGCCCGGCCCGATGGGCCCTGGACCTGGAGGCCCAGGCGGGCCCGGCCCAGGCCCTGGTGGTCCACCAATGAGCATGCAGCAACAAGGAATGATGATGCAGAGCAGGAGTGGGCAGATGTCGGGAATGCAGTTCAACCCGGGCATGATGCATCCCGGCCAGGGAGGACCCAGTCCCATCAGCGGCATGGGGAGTCCCCCGGAGATGATGCACAGTAGCATGCAGATGCAGAGCCAGCAGATGAGCATGCAGACTCGAGGCCCCATGCCGGGAGGGCCCCCTCCGCACGGGATGCCCCAGGACCCCTCCATGATGCCCCCGGGCCCCGGCGGACCCCAGTACAGTGCACAGTATCAACAGTTTCAGCAGCAGATGTACGGACCTCGGGGCGGCCCTCCACCCCCGAGAGGTCCAGGACCAATGATGGGTGGGCCTGGAGGCCCCGGTGTCATGGGAGGACCGGGGCCGGGTCCTATGATGGGGCCGGGCGGGGGTGGCCCCGGACCCAGCATGGGCCCCGGCCCCATGATGGGTCCAGGAGGCAACATGGGAGGGATGCCTCCCAACTCAGGGCCCTACAACATGAACATGATGCCTAACATGCCTTGAATGTATTGAGCAAGTCATAGCGTCTTGATGTGCAACTGTTGTCATCCGGGTCTCATCACTGAACACGAACCGTATGATGTGCGAGTAAATGGGTCTTTGTGGGTTACCCTTGGTTACCATTGTACGCAATTGACATATCAGGGGATTTAGTGCACAGGCGGTGGTTCCTGGTGTAAATCAGACTGCGAGGTCCTGTTTTACTCAGACCAGACCGCCGTTTCTAAGACGGTCACGTGGAACTCGTGCACACCACGCGGGACTGGTGCACATCGCATTGAACAGCTCAATTGGACGTGGGACTCTGAAGTGCTCAACTCTACACACCACACTCACTCACTCGCGCCCGACTCTTGGCAATAAGGGCGAGGATTGAAGAAACGATCGCATCACATGTTTGTTCCATGTGCGACAGTGGATTTGCGTGTCGAATGTGGGAAAATTACAGCCAGAAGTTTTCCAACAGCTGAAACCCCTCGGACCAAAAAGTCCCTGATTTATTTGAAAGAGCTTGCCCATTCTTTTTGAAACGTTCGAGTGAAAGTGGATGAAAACCTGTGGAATCCAACGATTTCTCTGTGCCAGACCAAGTCAAAGTCATGCAAAGCTTTTTCTGACCGATTTACAGTGGCTTCAAAATTGAATGTGAAGAATTCAAATGGAAACTATTTTGGCAGCACAGTTCAGTTCACTGAACTCGGTTGGTCAGTTCATTCTCGTCTTTTTGTCCGCTCTGTTCTCAAACACAATAGAAATGGGCCACGACCTCTATTGTGCGACAAAAACGTTGGTTGACAGCATGTGCAGTGCAAACTGATGTGATATGTACTTCAGCTTGGTTGTTCGAGCCATCGTGAAGATGGGTTCAGTTGTTAGTGCGCATGTGCGTGGCGATGGGTCTCGTGCTGCGTCTGCGTCAAGTCGCGAACCCGCGAAATCCGTGGGGTGGACATCAGGCAACACTGGCGTCGGTGTTTTCGCGTATTTTTGTGTCCACAAAGAATGGTTTCCTTCTCGCGAAAGGGCGAACGGTTGCTTTGAAGCCTGGCGGCCTTGGTGCGTGTGTAAAACTCGAGATGGCAGCAAAGTACAGAAGAGTAGCTCTCTCAATGTTCTCGTGAAGGTGCTAAAGGTTCTTTGTATTACAAGGTACATGAAGATAGAGGATTTGAATGGTTTGCACTGATGTAAATACTACTGTGTACAGTCCAGTGTTGGTGTGCACCTGCGTCAACTGCTGGGTCGATCGGTTTTACTGAGTTTTAGCATTTACATGGACAGCAGCGTGTGCTGCGGTCTTACATCAAGCAAAACAGATGTCAATGAATTTTTAGCAACTGCTCGATGACATCATGTGTGAACAGGGGATCTCCGAGCTGGAACAAATTGTGTTCATTGTGCGCGATTGTTTTTGCTACAGATATCGTGAAATGGCATTTACTGTGAGACTCGGACATTTTATTCAGTTGATCCACGTTTGAACCTTTCCCTGTTTGAACTCTTCGTCCTTGAATGATCAAGAAATCCCTTCTCACTGTTGACAACACTGTATTCGCTGCACCTCATGTCACGTGCTTCAGCACTGAGTATTACAGAACAGGCAATATGTCCGTTGATATTCTTATCAGTTGAGAGTATTTTATCGCTGGGAAATTATTGCCAAACCTTGACGTCTGTCGCTGGAAGGGTTGGATGTGGTTGATTTTGTGCACAGACGTGATTGCGTCGACACGAGCGAGTTTGATTGGAACTGACCCGCTGTCATAGTGCAAAACCAGATCTTCAAATTGAGAACATATCAATGGTATTTATTTTGTTGAAATTCAATTGTTCTGATGATTTCAATTGCGATTTTGCATTTGTCAGAGTTGGGAAAGAATCACGTATGACAGTGATTCCACCATGCGTGGTGGTCAGCACATCCAGATACATCGTGACAGCATTGCAGCGAGAGAAGACCTTTTGTTAAATCTGAAGTCGTGTAGGCTTGATTTGTCTTGTTAGGTTAGTGACTTGCTAGTGTAGATACTACGACGCAGACGAGGGGTGTACATACTGATTTTCGTCATTAGTTGATTTGACGGCCATTTTGAGCAGGTAGACCTTCTGACAGACATGTGGTCATCGTTTGAATGTTCACAATGATTTTCGTGCTATTTATGAAGGTTCATGTCAACTATTTATTGTGAGACACCAAGTGAGTCAGTACGATGGATCATGTACAGCAAAGAATTGGAAGTAGAAAATGCTGCCACGGCGCGACATGCGAAAACAAAATTTCGGAGGAAAGTGATTGCAGAAAATCGAATAGATTACATGCAGAATGAATACCTTTCTATTTGTACATACCTAGCTGTTAACAAATATTTTTATAAGTTTGACATTAAACTTTTGTTGAATGCAAAACGAGACGAATGTGTTTGTGTTGTTCCCTGGCGCTGCCACGAAGAACTTTGAATGAATTTTAATGCTGGTCGGAATGGGGAGAGCGGCTCATCTTCGCCTTCCAGGCGCTGCTCTTCGTCATCACAAACAGCGACGTCAAAATAATGGACGATGACGTCACATATCGACGTCCTCAAAAACCATTCCTTCGCTGACGCTTTTGTGTGTGTTCATTTGTGACCAATCGTTGCATTTGCTCTGAAAAGACTCGTCTCCGACGTTTCTGAAGTCTGAACTGGAAAGGATGACATCACCCAAAACCGTCGACAAAATGCAGACTGGAGCAAAAGAACGCTCCGGGTCTGCTGCATCTCGGGGTTCTGATCAAAGATCTGCACCCAGCTCTCCTTCCAAGAAACAGAGAGCAAGCCGCAAATCCAGACCAACTCTTGGTTACGTTGGTCAAAAGGTTCGTCTCTTCTAGGGGACTGGCGTTTTGAGATCGCCTGGATTCTTTTTCAGGTTCACCCCCTCGTGGGCTGGACTCGACCAATGGAACTCGCAATTGTGACCTTGATCCAGGGTCGAGATCAAGATAAGACAGTGGATCCAGATGTGGTGTGGGGTTCCAGATTCTTGTTTGATTTTTAAAAAGTTGAAATCTGGCTAGGAACTAGAGTCTAGATCAAGAGAGTCGCAAACAAAATTGAGGAAGGGGCAAGGAGACAGATCAGATGTCTAGTCTGCAGTCGATTTCTGCTGGCAGTCCTTTGTGATACCCTTGACCACAGAGATTCTGACAAGTGCATGAGGACCAATTCTTTTCAATCAAACGTCAAGCAGTGGAAGCCTGTCTCGTTGAGATGGCGACCAAAGTTTCGCCACATCAGAACAGTGTGGACACTATTCAGAAAAGCTTCGTCCTTCTTCAGCTTTCAGGCGGACCCCACGAAGCAGGGTTCGATCTGAGTCCGAAGACAGATCCGTGGAGCAAGTACGAACCTCTGCGCGACCCTTCGCTGCTCCAACACCTGACGAAGGCCTCGAATCTGCGCCGCCTCATCCGCCTCGGTCTCGTCACCAAGGAGGGGAAGGTCGTCACTCCACAGCGCATGCTCATGGAGTACCGAAACAATTTCCTCCAGAAGCTTCAGATTCTCCGTCAGAAAAATTTGGTACGAAAACTTGCGGAAGATCTGGGGGCAACATCGACTTTGGACGGATTTTAATCGCACTGGCGTGTGTGTGTGTGTGTGTGTGTGTGTGTGTGTGTGTGTGTGTGTGTGTGTGTGTGTGTGTGTGTTGGATGTGTCGGCGCGTGTCTGCATCGTGCAATGCCCGTGGGCACTTCGACGCAGAACTAAGAGACATGCTGGAACGCCATGGCAGGTGTTCGCATCAGTGATGCGTGATGCAAGACATTGAAGAATCCTCGTGTGTCCATGAGCAGATGGATGTGGAGGAGCTGGAAAAGGCCGGAGCGGTGGAGCAGCGCAAACAACTGCACCTCGCTCTGCTGAAGGAAGAATACCGCCAGCGGGGCCAGAAGTACAAACTGAGCAAAGGGAAGAGAAGACGCGACGCGAGGAAGGCCAGGCTGAGCATCTTGTACGGACTGTTTTTGTGTGCTGCCTCAAGTTCGTTCATCAGTAAATTTTGCGTTGGAAGACCGTGGTTTCTGAATAAGAATCTGCGCGCCAACAATCCCGATCAGCTTTCAAACTGTGACCGAGGATTTTGCAAAAATGGGATTCCGTCCAACTGTGCTATCTGGTTTGTGTTCATTTCCCTGCTTTCTTTGGATGAAATGCAGGACTAAGTACGACGAGGGCGGAAAGTCTGAGGGCAACACCCCAACACGGCTGAAGCCAGTGATCAAGAAGAAACCCAGGAAAAAGCCCCAAAAGCCTGTAAGAGGTTGAAAAACACAGTCATCTGCTGACCATTTCACACAATTTCTGTTCTCTTGTTGTCTTTTCCATTCAAGAGTTTCTTGACTTGATTTGAATTTGTTGGTGTGTTTTGCGCAGGCCGAAGACCCCAACACGCAGGTGACTCCTGACAGTGGACGAGGACCCACGGCCCGGTCTGCTCCGGCTGCCCCGACACCCAGAAAGGGAAGGAAGCGCAAAAAAGCGAAAAGCTCAGTGGGACCCGGCTCCCAGGATGAGAAGCTGACGAACCTGATCAGGAATCTGAGATTGTCGCCCAGAGGAAGACTGAAGCCGCGCCCGGGGCGACCTCGTCCGAGGAAGAAAAGTCGCGCACGGCAAGGTAGTTTTCAGTTCACACCAATTAAGGGCGTGCGACGAAGAACTGAAACCCGCCCAAGTTGGTTGAGAGGAGTTGTTGAAACATAACTAAATTGTGTTTGACTCTCAGGCCCGACGGATGTGAACGTTACGATTCACAACTACATGGTGCCGGAAGAGAAGCAGCGACAAGCGATGCCGCAGTGGACTCAGGACAAACAGGACGGAGGCGACAGCGACGAAGGTCTGAAGGTCTTCTGTAAAAGTTCAGAGGAGTTCGCAGGGGAACGAAAGCATTTGTCTGTCCTGCGCTTTCAATGGCGCCGGAAACCTTCGGAGACACAAAAATGACCTGCGTATAATTTTGCAACGATAATATTTCAAATTGAGAAGTTTTGTCTTTCAGATGACAGATTCTGCTACATATCGAGCGGAAACCCGATGTTGTCAAGCAGAACAAAGGACGAACTGAAGCTGCCGGATCTGCAGACGTCATCAAGATCCCCCCGAGTTCCGCGGACTCCTCAACCGCGCGAGGACCACGTGACGTTAGAGAAACACGTGACGTCGGGAACCGGAAGTGCACAAGATGGCGCGGTTTCCGCCAGGAATCAAGTTTTGTCTGAACGCGAGCAAATCAAGTTGGTTTCCGAGCCCCTGCGAGAAGTGACTGACATCCTGTCCAATCTGACCCAGTCTCTGCACCACGTCCAATCGACCGAGTGCATTTCTAGAGAAGATACCCTGGGCCTCCAGCCTTTGGTCGGGCTCAGAAGGGCCTTGTCGTCTCTTTCTGACTTTCTGTCGATTGACAGAGTGGAATCAGAGCCTCTGAGGAATTTATACCGGATTGCGTCGGAACTGTTCAGGCTTTACAGCCTAAAATTTTCGGGTTCAACGTCCTCTGAAGAAGTGTCGATGGCAAAATCGAAGCAGAACCCTGAGTCTCTGGATGAGCTCAGGAACCTTGTGTCGGACGTCCTGCGGGCCTGCGGTGATCTGACCCCAGTAGCTTCACGCGTTACTGTGAGGAGGCTGCACCGAATCATGGATCAACTGGAGGAGGGACGCAGTGAGAATCTGGATGAATCGGACATCCTGCTGGACCTCATCGAATGTCTCACCGACCACATTGTGGAAATGGCAGAAATGGAAGCTGATTCGAGGGGAAAGGATGCAAAACACCTGACACGAGATGAAACTTACCACAACGAAACCACGAAACAAGTAGCGGGGATACTGCATGAAACCCTGAACAACGTGTCTGAGGAGCTGTTGAGGTTGGCTGAGATCCTGAACACGACCAAGAAAATTCAGCCAAGTTTCAGGGACAGTATACGGACAAGAAATAGTGAGGCTGCAATGGCCACTCAGTCCGAAGGTGAATTTCCACCCGGTTCTGGTGCAAAACGGAAAATTCTTGTCAATGTCGAGACAAGAAAATCTCCAAAGTCGACAAAGGCGACGATTCCGGTCGGTGATCGTCGGAAACAAAGGTTGAAATGTCCAGAAGACGAACCAAAGAGAACAAGCCCCAAAAAGCAAATTGAACGAAGGAAAATCAAGCCCGTTTCTGCTCTGCAGCGATCCCCTCTGAAACGACAGGAGAGTCCCATTCACCGGACGTACGGTGGAACCCAGAGCCTTCTGGGGAACACTGTCACTGCGTCGCCTTCCAAACGAGACAGACAGAAGGGGAAACGACTGAAAAACATGAAATCACAACAGCAACACAAAGGAAAACTTGTGACACCCTCAGACAAGGAAGGTGAACTTGGGAAAACTTTCAGCAACATTTCCTCCCAGACGTCTAGGAGTTGTCTGACGAACCTGAGTTCAGTCCCCAGTGTGGACAAGGCCACTTCTGCCTTGGACTTGACCAACACTGACCACAATACGTCCAGCGAACAACAGCGAGAGATCATTTCTGACGTTGTAGAACAAAGCATGCGTCGAGCATTGAACAACTTGTACCCAAGGACTGAAGCCCCAGTGCAATCAGTCTTCAGAACCAGTCAAGAGTCACTTGGGTTGGACATGGACACAGAAATAGCCAGTTACTCGGCTGTAGAATCTGAAAAAAGCAAACAAGATCTTCACCTGCAAAGTGATGATCAGTCATGTAGAACGGAAACAGAAACCTCCGTGTCCGCGTTGGAGGAAACTTCACACTTCAGTGACGCCAGTCTGGAGTCGAGTATTCTCTCCGACACAAGCAGCCAAGACCTGCAGAGAACGCCGCAACAAGCCGTGTCTGGGAACGGTAACGTCCTGTCCGTTTCTTCTTGGGAAGGCATTGCCATCAGGCTCACCGCTTTGTTTTCTGAAGAGACGCTCTTCTCAAGACATTCATGCGTCGCGCTGTTGAATCTGTGATCTCTTGTTCGTTCCTTTGTTCTTCTGACAAAGTTTTTCAACAGATGAATTTGCCCTTTTTCAGGATCCTTGAGTCTTGCGAAAGCCAGTTCAAATGTGGTCCAGGGTCCCAGCGATCAGGGTTCTCCAGCAAAATCGACCAGCAGCTTGGACGTGCTTTCCGATCCCCTTTCTGACTGTGAGAAGCGCAACGAAACACACAGATCAGACCAAGACTCCACCATCACACCTCCCAAAATGTGCACTGACGTCATGCGGGGTCTGCTCTCAGGAAAGGCCGAGGAAAGGAGCGACGAACCGTGCACAAGTGGCCGCGCGAAGAGCGTGTCGCGCAACAACGCTTCTGAAAGAGAGAAAGTACGCAAAGGCACGTCTTCGCCAGTTCTCAGGCACGACCCAACCTCTCCTTTGGTTTCGTCAGGGAACAATTCACAAGTTTCGGCACCTGTAGTGCCCGAAGATTCTGTGCATACCCTGGATGCTGCTGAAATTCTTCTTCACCCAAAGGAGCACATTGACCAACGGATGCGTGCATGTCCCGGATTCATGAATGAAGCTGTGAGTCCGGAGAGAGAGCTCTCAGAGTGAAGACCCGCTCAGTTCACCGGACCCAGATTGTTGCGCAGAGCTGTGGACACTTCCCTTGATCATCGCTTCTGAATCGTGACCCACAGAGAAACAACCACCAACAACAATGAAACTGTCTTCATCGCTGTTCGTGCACGCAGCGCAGTTCTCAAGTTCACCAACGTCATTGTCTGCTGCATGTGATGTCTCAGTTGCTGGACACGAAGCATTGTCTGGGAGGAGGTGCACTCAGCCGAAGAAGCTTCACCCCCGGGAGACAACAGAACATCCTGCAGTGATTGTTGCTGTCAAGAAACACAAAACTTGCACCGTGCACCAGGATCCCCCACCCCAGAAGCGGATCAAGCGGGGCCAAGGCACCCCCGGGCCTTCCTGATCCCCGAGAAAATCACCCCCTCCCCTCCCATCCCCAAACACTTTGCACCTTGCTCAGACGCAAAAATTGTCCAGTTTTCCAATTTCATTTTCCAAATTTGAAGTCGTTCCATCACTTGAGAGGATCACCCTTCCACAAAATCGTGGGTCTGACTTTGATCCGCACGCGAGCGTGGCAGGCATCAACCGGGCAAACGTGGATCACTCAACCACTCAGAAAGCGTTTGCGATAAACACGAGCGCAGCACTGACAGCGGTATCTTACTTGCGCAGTTTCTTTCTTCGGATCCGACAGTACGCGAAGTGCGAGGTGTGTTGAGTGTGGAAAGAGCGGGACGAAACGCAGGGGGAAACCTTTCTCACTGGAGAAAATCAAAATCGAGTTCCCACAAATATCTGCCCCTGAAATTGGTTCGAACTCCGGTGTACAAGAGAACCGAGCGAAAAGAAACCAAGTGAAACCGAAGTGTCATTGTCACATTCACACTCCTCTCAAGTTCTTGGGTCACTTCGAGTGTGAGTTTCGAAGTTCAGTGAGACCCATTCTCCATTTGTTCTGAAACCATCTCCAAAGAAGACTCGTTCACAATCTCCAACAGCCACGCAAAAACTTTCCGAAGTGGAAGGTGACTCTCGAGCTCTTTGAAATATCACAAACGAGAAATCGAGCAAGATGAGACGGGTGTCGTGTGATGATCACTTTGAGGAAATTGCCTCGGTGGTTCTCTCATGTAGAATTGACACGGAATCCCACACACGAATAGCTCCAATGGCTCCTTGAAACGCAGACAGACTGAATCATTGCTCCATTTGTGGCGCGTTATCTTGAACTTTTGTTCTTGGTGCGCAAATGCCCAGAGTTCGTTCTGTCAGCACGCCTTAAAACAACCGCGAACACCAGACCCCCGGGGGGGGGGGGGGGGGGGGGGGGGGGGGGGGGGGGGGGGGGGGGGGGGGGGGGGGGGGGGGGGGGGGGGGGGGGGGG
>JAAUXT010058740.1_pt1 | contig 25193 bp, 22 predicted proteins | sample 7278171 | NCBI WGS metagenome assembly JAAUXT01 (sample SAMN14350112, study PRJNA611818) | marine sediment metagenome | isolation source: surface marine sediment (1.8m) | place: French Polynesia: Moorea | collected 2018-08
CAATGTGACCCAATTTGTACCCAAGCAGACTGTAAAACAGTGGAAACTGTGTCAAAGAGCTTCAACATGTGCAAATGTTCCGATCATGACCATTCTCAGAATTAAATGATCGATCCTCGTAGTTTCTGATTTGTTTGATGAACATGCGCGTTTTTCTTGGTTTATTTCTACACGCGCACTACATTGTGCTTCAGCATCAGAGCAAGTCGTACGTCATTGCTGAGGAACCTCACGAGGTGATTCAGCTGGATTACTCCCACAAAACTCTGCTGATTTCCACCATGTTTAGAAGTATCCTTTGCACTCCTGGAAATACTTCAGCCAAACAGAGACTTGGGAAGAAGGACCGAAAAATGCAAGTGTCGTTGTTCAAAAATTTGCTTGATTGAAAGTTGTCAATTTGTTCTCCCAGCATTATGTTCTTGCTTTTGTGCACGAAAATAGACAGCAAAAGCTTCATTGTTTTCAGATTGGGACCATTTGGTGCATGCTTCAAGCCAGAGCTCTGCAGACCAGAAGACGCGACAATCTACGCTGCGCGACCCGGTTTGCGACTCTGGAAGGCAAACACGGAAGGGAATGTCCTGGCCACGTACATGTACAAGGACCTGTTGGGCGGCAGCACACCGCTCTTGGTGTTACTTCCAGACTCCACGCGGGATCAGCCGGCTGCAGTGATCGAGGAGAAAACTTTTGGAATTTTGAAGGTGTTCGCTGGAAACTTGCTCGTAACTTGGCACCAAGGCACTGTCTTTGTGCTGGATCCGGAGAAAGGCTCATTCGTAGGATGGCATGCTCACCTGGGGAACATCAAGGGGTTGTCCGTTTGCCACGACGAAATTTTTATCCTGAGAGATGAGCCAGGATTGAGGAAAGTGATGCGTATCGCTCAGAAGAGAGACCTTCTCAACGAAACAGGTGGGCTTTTGTGCCGAAGCTGTTGGTGCCGAACGAGATGATGACTTTTCAAATCTGTCACTGTCACGAACATCTGCGCGATGACTATTTTGTCAGCTGTTTTTCAGTGCAACTCAAGCATTCTGGACTTCCTGCGGCATCAGTCAATCATCCTCCCCCATCACCAGTTCACCTCATTCAGCAGACGGCCTCCAGTCTGGCAGGAGTTATCTTCGGCGAGAAGAGCAAGACAGTGCAGGAAGGTCAGGCGCCCCCATGGGGCTCAGTGGTAGATCCCACTGCCTTGCCAAGTCCAGATTTGGATTCGTGCAAAGAAGTGACGTCGCACAGTTCAGGAGGCTCAAGCACTCCATCCCCGGAAAAACAAGTCGCTACTGGTCAACCAACAATTGTCCTTGACTCACCAGACACAATTACTGTGACAATAGAGCATCAAGCCTCTGAAGTGACTCCGCACAGTGCCTCATCCGAGAGTGGATCTGCTGTGGAGACCCAAAACCCAACAGGTCCCAGCGTCAGGTTGTCTTCTTCGGACAGTTTTCCACCACCAGAGAACAAGGCTGACAGACTGGCGTTTTTCAGCAGTATTTCCAATGATGATGACCAAATCGTCTTCTCGTCAACAACGCCAAAAACCAGAAAAGGAAAGAAGAAACGAGTCAAGCCAGGTTTGTGAAATACATGCAGAGAATTCAGGTTGAAACTCCCCGATTTGTTTCTGTTCAAGTCAAGCCCTTTGCTGGTTGAGAATGGTGCTCAGTGTTGTTTGCGATTGTTTCAGCTGAAAAGGAAAAGGACAGAGACAGAGATGTCGAGAGTATCAGTTCTTTCGAGTCTCCTTTTGGACGATCAACAAGCGGGAACACGTCGCAAGATTTGCCCAGCGCAGAGGAACCAGAACAGGTCAACGCTGCGTTGCTTGTTGCTTCCACCAGCTCTTCCAGTCACAACGGGCAAAACAAGAAACCTGAGTCACAAGATCTTTCTGCCAATGACATTCTGTCCGGACAAACGTGTCAGGTGAAAAAGCCATGATTTGTTTATTTCAGAATGTCTTCACCTCAGGACTTTCGTTGCTTTGTTACATTTCGTGCCCAGACACTCAGCTGAAGAGACTGTATCAAACCTAGAAACTACTTCTTCAACCAGCTGCACAGCCATTCAATGAATTTTGTCTGATTTGCAGCTCACAACAGCTGAAGCTGAAGAGGGCCCAGGCAATACGCCAAATGTGACAGAACGATCTGCTGAACAGGAAGTCACTGCTATTTTGGATCACTCGAAAGAGAGAGACATTTCAAAAAATTCTGCTGAGCAGTCCACGTCCATCGACAAACCTGTTGAAGACAACGAAGCAGTACAACCAGCTGCGTTGGCTTCCACTTCGACAGCTGATGCCGCAGTGCACACAGCGATGGAGGGTGCAGAAAACTCAGCTGGATCTCTTCCGAATGACAACAGCTCAAACCAGAAATCTGAAAATATCCAATCAGTGAAACAGATGAGCAGCAGTTCGGTGTTTGATACGCCCAATAAGGGAAGTCAGCTGTACGCCAGTTCGGACTCTTCTACTGATGACTTCTATTCGCGATTCAAGCGCAGCAGTTCTATTGTGTCACCGAGCTGGTCGCCTGATGACGAACCAACGATTGAGGAAGCCCTGGAGAGAGGGTCAGTCCCGAACACAGCGGACGATGCGAAAAAGAATCCGCGCAGCAGTGGCAGGTTGGGAGACTCATGGACGGAGTTCTTGGCCCCAGGTTTGTCCGTCTGGCGTTTCCTTTTTGCCTTGAAATGCTTACATAGCTGTTTGCCAGTGTGCTTCAATCACTTCGCTCATGCACTGCCCTGACTACAGGGAACTTGGTGAGCATCTGTCTGACCTACCGCCACATCTGGTGCGTCGACAAGAGTGAGCGGCTGCACTACAGTGGGCTCAGTGGTCCGGGGCTCAAGTGGAGAAAGGTGGACGAGCCGGCGAAAATGATTTCCGTGTCCAGGTGTGTTCCGTCGACTCTGCAGTCGCTTGTCCAGGAAAAACCTGTGAGCCAAACAACTACCTGCCGGTCCAATACCACCGTCGAAGAACAGCGAGAAGTAGTACGACCAGATTTTGCCAAAGGGGCATTGCGGGTTGAATTGGCAGCCTGCCGTACGAAGGGTAGCTTCGACATGTGAAACTCGGCGGTGAAAGAAACTTGGTAATCAGTGTTGCCTGCGCGCATCCTTTTCATGCCCTGCGTATCTCGGCGTCTCAGGTCCGGGTGGATCGTGTGGCGGCTCCACAACAGCTCGGCCTTCGCCGGCACGGCGATCACGGCCCGGGCGCCGGCCGGCATGAAGTGGGTCGAGGCGGCGAGAGACGTCGCTCACATCTGCGTCGACAACACCGAGGCTTGGTACGTACACCACACGTGAAATGGTCACCCATCTCAAATGAAAAACCAAGACACAACCGTCATCACGAATCGTAGCCATGTGCCTCTTCTTTTCGGTGTTACTGTCCCACGTTTTGAGGAAATACACCGTTTTTGGTGCGTTTTCCAACAGGTACATCAAGAACAACGGGGATGTGTTTGTGCAGAAGAGTATCAGTCGGGAGCGGCCGTGTTACCGCGCGACGCCGGTGTCGGGGCATGCGCGTCTGCTGTTGCTGGCGGTGCAGGACGGCGTCGTGTGGGGCGTGACGGAGGCCCGCAACATCGTCGTGAGGACGGGCGTCACGGCGGGCACCGAGGAGGGCACCGACTGGAAACCTGTCGGAAAGTGAGTTTGTGAGTCTGTGAACAGCCTGGTCGGAAGTTTTTGTTGCCCCTGAAAGATGGGCCGAGTCGGGCGCAGCTTTTTTTAGTTTGACTCCAGCGCTTCCAACAGCTGCTGCAGCGGGCGGCACTGAAGACAACCGTTTGGCATTTTCATGACCAGCTTGGAGTATTGTGCAGCAAAATGCTGCGATCACAGCATATTGTTTTCAGGGAGGGAAGCGACCTGGTTGTGTCGAGCCTGGCGTTCGGTGACAACGGCACGGCGTGGGTGGTGGACGTCGTCGGGCGGCTCTGGTTCACCACGGGAATCAGCTGGGACAACCCGTGCGGTACAGGCACGTGGTGGCAGGTGAGAACAACGGGAAACCTGCAGACAATAATACCTGGAACAAAAGTTCGCCCAAATGATTGTAATATTTAGTCATCCACTCACCCCTCCTTGCAGTTTGATGAACGTTTCATCTTTTTCTTTGAAATTCAAGAATGTGCGTGACAATGTGCGTGACAAGCAAGGAGGGAATTATCTGCCAGACAGAGTGCGGTCTCGAGATGCCGGGTTTCACAACAGTAATTCTTTGAAAATGTTTTGTCTGTGCACTCGTCCCATCAATTGGCCATACTCAAGGGAAAACACAAGGCTGACTCGAATACCGAGTATTTGGAGGGATTAAAGTTACAAAAAATAACGAGACCGTCTGGATTGGGCAAGTCCGAGTGCAGATTTGTGTAGGCAAGTCTTTTTTGACAAATTTGTGTCAATCTCTTCGCCTGTGTGCACAGGTTCAGGTATGGAATTTGCATGTCTGTTCTCACAAAATGCAATGCTTTGCCAACTTCGAGTCTTTGCACATTTTTCGTGAAAGAAGTTGGGAATTGGTCCTCTTCTCTTTTTTACACACGCTTTGGCGCTGATATTGTTTTACCATCGTGTCCGCCACCTGTCTGATGTCCTCTTTCCAACTTTGCCTGCCTCCTCCTCCACCCCACCCATGGTCTTGTATGAAAGTTGGACTTGTCATTTTTCCCCCATTTTGAGTCTCATCTGAAAGTTGTCTGCCACAGTCACAATAAAAATTTGATTTGTCATTTTTGTCTGTTTTTAGTCTTGTCTAAAGTTGTCCAAAAGTTGTCTGGTTGATCCCCCTCTCCCCTCCTTCACCCCCAGCCACTTGTCATTTTGGTCCATTTGCGGTCTTGTCCAACAGTTGTCTTGTTGACCCCCCTCCTGTCAGAAAAAAAATGTTGGACTTGCTATTTTTGTGCATTTTTGGTCTTGTGCAAGAGTTATCTGTACGTTGTCTGGTTTGCCCCCCCCACCCCCCATCCCCCCCGGTCACAAAAAAGTTTTGATATTGGGTCTTGTCCAAAAGTTTTCCAAAAGTTGCCTTAACCCCCCCCCCCCAGTTGGAAAATGTTTTTCTTATCTATTTTGGGTCTTGTCCAAAAGTTGTCTGAACGTTGTCCAGTTTTTCCCCTGGTCATATTTAGAGTATGCCTTGTCGTGTGAGTTGACTTTCTCAGTGTGTTGGGTGCATTGTGTAGGCGATGTGCGCGGCGAGCGGCTGATATTCTACTCAACAGTCTCGTTCAACTTTGCTTTGTGTGCATGTCAGCGTGCGTGTTTTTGGAACAAAACAGTTCTCGTGTTTGGGAATGCAGAATGAGCTTGCATGTCATGTGGTCAGCAAGCACGAACGCGTCGTGCGAAGTATGTTGATGTTCGCTTGTCAACAGGCGAGGGCAACACTTCGTGTCGTCAGCTTTGACTTGTCCCACACCACACATAATTTTTTTTCAAATGAGTACACATCATATCACTCCCTGGCACACATAAGCAGAATTTTGTCGGGGGACAATGCCCAGACTTTTGAAAAGGAAAATGGAGGTCAATGTTTCTTTGATGTTCATCTGTTGAGCCAACAGACACAACAGATGGTGTCGTTTTGGTTCAGTGTCCACCAGTTCTTGTGAAGAGGTTTCTGAAGCCTTCATTCCGTTTGTCTTCTCTCGCCTACAGATCAATGTAAACCTCATGTGCAAAGAATGAAAATTTTGCCCTTGCATCGGAGTTCGTTGTTGGCATCATTTCATCTTCTTCGTGAAAAACTTTCCGCGCTCGAAGAAACTTTGTGGTCCGACTTTTGCAGGTATCCCTCAGTGATTATCTCATGGAGGACTACAGAGCCATCGACGCTTTGAAGTCACTGGCAGCTTTTCCTCAAAATCTTGCCAAAATCGTTGCCAAAGAGAAAGGAGGACTGGTTGCTGTTGGGAGCAACGGCATTTGGGTGTGTCCAGGCAACAAGCACGTGCTGCATGTTTGCAGAGGAGGATTGACTGGTGAGTTGCCACTCTGCTTCCTTTTGTACTGGGCCCGCGGCATTCGGGCGAACCGCGGGCTCAGTGGAATCGCGATTGTGTTCCACATGTTAGTTTGTGTGTGTGTGTGTGTGTGTGTGTGTGTCTGTGTGTGTGTGCCATTGGTTCACCAAGGGGGTGGGTAATGCAAGAAACCTTTTTTCTAGACGCAATGCTGTTTGTTATACAATGGTTTTGCATTTGTGAACTTTGTTCGGACCTTCCCCGACTTGAGCAGTTGGACTCTGCTCCACGGTTGCAGGTCACAGGTTCAACACGGTGGTGCCGAGTGGGCTCGCTGCGTCGGCGCAGTGGCACAGCATCTGCGCCGGAGCTGTCACCGACAACGACGGTATCCGCCTTTGTCTTTACACTGGAATCAAATGGTGTGAATTGATCGTTTCACTTTTCCAGCGTGACGAACTTTTGTAACTCGAAATCTGTTGTGTTGTTACAGGGCTAATTTGGGCCCAACAACCCAACAACGCCATATTCTACTTCGCATCGCACAACAAGAAATTCTGCGAGGTGTCTCCGCCTGAGACGGGCAGTCCGTTCGTTTGCCTCAGCTCGACGCGCCACGCGCTGTGGGGTTTGCTCGGCGACGGACGCGTCGTGGTCCGAGGCGGCATCAGTGCGCACTGTCCTCAAGGAATCAACTGGCTGAAGTTGGACTTGACTCAGCTCGGTAAGAACGGTTCAGGCTGTGTGAGGTACATCTGAACTGAGCTCACTTGCAAGTGGTCACCGAAATGAGACTGACTTTCCATGTTCATGTCAAAATCATCTTGGCGCACAAATGATTCTTTCCTACGAAGGTTCTGCGCGGATGGTGTTTCTGTCCTGCGGCACAGAGGGAGTGTGGGGCGTGGACAACCGCGGCATTGTGTACCTGCGGATCGGGGTGAAAGCCCCGGAGCGGAGGCACCCCGGCGCACTCAACCCCGCCTGGGTTCCGATCGACGGGACCCCGCACGGCGCCGGCGCCAAGTTCAACAAAGTCTTCGCTGGACCTTCTGACTGGATGGTAGGGGTTTCAACACTTGTTGATTGTTCAAGAAGATTGATGACTTATTTTCAGCAAAACATTTTTTGTTGTGAAATTACACGTCAGAACATAAACTGACTTTTGCAGGTGTGGGCTCTGGACAACAAGAAGCAGGTGTACGTGAGGAAAGGCGTTTCTGATTCTATGCCCATTGGCACGCACTGGTCACACATTCAAGGTTAGAGTTGTCCTATGCATCGTAACATGGGTCACAAGTTCAAAAACGAGAAAGTTTGGCTGTACGGGTTTCTGTTCTGTGATTGGTGCACAGATTGTTAGCTGAAGGTTTTCTTCGGTCATGGCAGAACTGGTTTGTTTTTGTGCCGATTGTTCATTGGGGACAAACTTCGAGTTCATACTGCACACGTGTTGTGCAGGTACGACGGCTGAGCAGCTGTGTTTGAGCGAGCGTTACGTGTACGCGCTGAACGCTGCGGGGGAGGTGCTGATGCGCTACGGCGTCGTGCACGACAACCCGGGTGGGAACTACTGGAAGAAAGTACCAGGCGCACTCAAGCAAATGACAGGTGGGTTTGTCGGACTTCTCGATGAACAGTGCGACTCCTCAAACAGGTATGGACAGGGCCCAAAAGACCAAGCTTAACGTCAGTGGTTCAGGGTGTCATCCCAATCTGTAAGAGCACCGTGCTGGATGTGAAGTACGATTTTTCTGCTTGTAGTGACGACACAGGATGAGTTGTGGGGGATCAACCCGGATGGGCAGCTGTGCCAACGCTCGGTGTATTACCAACAGCGTCAGGACGTTTTGGAGGAGCTGGGCGATCAGCCCTCGAGCAGAGACAACATTGGAGACGACTGGGAACTAATCTGAATGCGTGGATTCAGGTTTTCCGGATTTCACTCAGAGACATTCCAGAAAAAAATATTCACACACTTCAGCTCACAAGAAACTTCCAGCATTTTATTTGCACGTGCCAGTTATTTTCAGTCTCAGAGATCTAAAGCTGAGAACAACCAACGAAAACGTTGCATATTTTGTCCAACTGATTCGAGACATACGTTTGTCTGGTGGAACTCGTTTGCTTTCCATCGCATGTTGCTTTGCATGCAAAGTTTGTTTAGAGGTGGAGCTTCAAGTTTCGAACTTGTGTTTCACTCTTTGATGTTCCCTTCTCGGGGTGTGTACCCGTGAATCATTCTTGACCCAATTGGTGCTGGTTTTCGAAATTGATTTTTGATTATTTTATCTCAAAACTGAAGGTTTACCATTGCACAGCGAAGTTGCTTGCTCCAAATGTTGCCTGAATATTTGTGTCTGTCAATATTTTTTTTTTTTCGTCCGTTTGCTGCATTGTGGTTGGAAGCATTAAATCGTGTGTTTTTGTTTTGTTTCAAAGCATGGTTTTTCCGTGGGTGAGTTTTGTGTGTGTTCTGTTTGTTCCCATTCCTGTTTCATTGTTCAGCTTTGACCTACAAGCACGTACGGCGCTACGCGACAAATTGTCTTGTAGGTTTGATCCCCTGTGAAGCCCGGAGCGGACGAAGTCCTGGGGGAACGAAGCTGGTTCTATTTTATGGTGCTCGAGAGTCGCTGACTCTCTGTGTGCTGAAAGGCATGAAAGCTGTCGACATAGAACGACTGTGTTGACGTGTGCAGCCTCCAGAGTATCCAGGATTGACCCAACACGGTTCATATTGGCCAATCTTTGAAGCAGCAGAGAAGTTTGTCCCGATGTTTTTTTGCGAAAAGTTGGGCCAGTTCGTTCGCCACTGATTTCTTCGAATTACGTATCTGGGACAATTAATTTGCCTTCGCGATGTTTTTGTTTGTGTTTCTTTTTCACAAGTCAGAAGTGTCACCACCGCAAGGCCTTCACTTGAACAATTGTGTACTGCAGCTTGTTTTCTAACTTTGTGTGCAACGAACCAATCATTCCTGAGCAATTTGCTTGTGATATCAGTATTGCTTTGCATCGTTGTTTGCATGACCAATGAAACAAACAAAATAAATGAGGCCTTTTTGTGCAATTTGACTTTTACGTCGTTGTTGTCGACCCGTTTTAGTTGTCTCGTACTCGTATTCACTCAGCAGCTGTGAGTTCATTCAACCTTCCTCCAGGCGGGAAAGGCTGAACTGGAACTCTTCACCGGAGGCAGGAAAATTTTTCCGCCGTTCATGTGCAACTTCCGGTGAGTTTCAAGTTATGATTTTCTGCTTTTTTCGTGATTTTGAAGTGCTTCAGGCAAACTATTGCACAAACAAGTGAAAAGAAGCTATCCTTGTTGTTGTAGAGTAAGATTGTTTGTCAATCCAGCCATATAGGTGTGGACTCTTCTGAGAATCTTTCAAACAAAAGGTCCTCAGTAGAAATGGATGTGCCGGTAAATGCCCAGACGATGAGAAACAGTCTTGTCTGCTGCTGTTTGAGCTGAGTTGTACTGCTCAGAAGTTGATTGTGTCGACTCCCAAGTTTGATTCGGACAAGGCACAACCATTTAGAATCAACGATCAGTGGGGTTTCTTGTTCAGGCGAGTGAAGGATGGCATTTAGTTTCGGGAACAAGCCTTTCGGAGCGGCCACGACGTCGTCCTCGAGCACAGGAACTCTGTTCGGCGCAACCACCACGACCAGTGCGACAGGTAGGGGCCACCCAAGTCAGCATTCGTACTGTGCCTTCCAGCAAGGGGAAAGTGCAGACTCCAACTTCAAGACATGTTCCGTGTAGAAACACAAAGCAACTTGCCCGGATGATCAGTTTGTAGTTTCGCAGTCCTGATGTGCTGGTGTTTTGCAGCAGAGTGGAGTTTATGTACACCCAGAAAGCAGCTGTTTCTGCTTTCTTCATTTTGATTGAGGAATGGAGCAACAAGAACAGCTGATTTCAGGGTTCGGATTCAGCGGATTTGGAACGGGCAGCACAACTTCCACGGCTCCAACGTTCGGGTTCGGGAGCACAACCACAACGACGTCCTCTGGATTTGGGACAGGTAGTTACACTTCGAATTCATCAAAGCCCCGTTTAGAGGTTCACACTAAAGCCGAGGGAAACGACTACAAACGCAGAATCATCAACACCTGGGGTTTGTTTTTCGACATTCTTGATATCGGATTGACGGAACAAGAAGGCCATCAATCTTTGACTTCTTCAGCTGCTTGTCTGGAATGACGTGAAAATTCCTCGAGCGCTTGAAGGAAATTTTGTCCAAAAATGCCATCCGTAGAATTGGTGACTGAGTGTTTTGTTTCGCAGGGTTTGGCTTCGGTGCATCGACCAGCACCACTGGCACTGGAACAGGGTTCGGCACCGGGTTTGGAACTTCCACTGGAACCACCGGTTTCGGCACGACAGGCTTTGGTACAGGCAGTACCTTGGGCGGCACCAGTACTGGGTTCAGCTTGGGCGGAGGCCTGGGCGGCGGTGCTGGAACAGGCACGGGCCCAGCCAACGCGCAGCAGGCGGCGGCCGGTGATTTGGCCAACACAGCTGCCGCTGTGTCGCTGCCGCTGATATTTGGAGATGAGAGAGACGCACTGATTGCCAAGTGGAACCAGTTACAGGCGTTCTGGGGGACGGGAAAAGGTTTCTACAACCAGCAGGGCCAGGCCGTGGAGTTCAAGAACGACAACCCCTTCTGCAGATTCAAGGTATATAAGTTGTGATTGTAGTGGAACTGTATTCTTTTGCTTTGTCTGACTCGATGCTTGTCCGTCCGCTTTGTCTGCGTGTTTTCTGCATTGAGATTGTTGCGTCTTTTGGTGATTGCTCAACGGCAGAAGGAAAACAACAGGGATTGCAGCCTTCCGCGCGTTTGCCATGTCACTGTTGAGAACATTTGAACCTGGAATTGAATTTTGTTGCAGGCTGTTGGCTACAGTGTGATGCCGACGACAAAAAACCGCGACGGCCTGGTGTGCATCACTTTCAACAAGAAGGAGAGCGACATAAAACTCAACCAGCAGCAGGTGGTCGACTCGCTGCAAAAAGTCATGGGGAACAAACCCAACCTCGCCGTCTGTGTGGAAGCCGTCAAGGCTCTGCCGGATGATAAGTAAGCACCGTGTGTGTGTGTGTGTGTGTGTGTGTGTGTGTGTGTGAGAGAGAGAGAGAGAGAGAGAGAGAGTATCTATGTGTGAGAGAGTGTGTGTTGCGAGAGAGTGTGTGTGCGTATGAGGTAATGCGGGAAGCCACAGACTGATTGAATGAACGACTTTTATTTTGTGACTGAAAACTTTATTGCGCCGAAGTCGTCGATCTACTGGCACTCAACGAAAGGAATGTTTGAGGCAAGATTTTTTCAATCGTACCAGCAGCTTACTGCAGAAGGCCCTGAATCGCTTGCTGATGAAAGCATACACAAACGGGTTGGAAACTGATTTAATCCAATAGAGCCAAGTAACAGCCTCGTATGTCTCCATGGTGATCCAGTATTCACCTCTATAGGCGTTGCCGAGCAGGGCGAAGGCGTAGGGAACTTTGAACACAAGAAACAGAGCCACGAGCAATGTGATTGTGATCGCTGCCTTGCGATCTTGCTTCACTTTATGACGAGCCAGAATCGCAGCTGAATTTACTGAGTTTCTTCTGCTGCGTTTTCTTGATTGATGGTTGGAAACGGTTTGTTGGTTTGCACTGATTGGCAATACGGGAACTGAAGTGGACACCGTTGGCAAATTGTGAACAGCATTCTTTCGAAGTCTGTGTCGGAAAGAATTTGGTGTGTTTTTGGTGCCATTGGATTGACCTTGCCGTGGCTCCGTTGCTTCCGGTGAAGTTTTATCTATCGAGTTGTGCGTAGCATCGTCCCCTTTGTGTTTGTCGTTTCTCTCAGCACCTTCGGCCTCTTCTCCGAGTTCAAGAGACCCGCTGCTCAAACTGGACAGACTCGTCTTCAGTCCTTCACCCACTGTCTTCTTGTTTGGTGATGGCACTTCAAAAAAGCCATCGATGCCTTCGTCTTCTTCAAACACCTCCTCAGTCTCTTGTGACGTGGCGCCTGTTGTTGCGGTCGGTTCGTCTTGATAGGCTTTTGCCAGAGCAAACACGTCGTCTGATGGGATGTCATCCAACCACTGCACAACCTGGAAGACATTTGACAGAACAATTTTCAGATATCAGTTTTATCAATGATGGGTGAGTACCTCGTGGTCGATCAGGGAGCGCCTGCCGACACAGAGTCAGTTGAACAACAATGGTTGCCGAAAGAACGTGTCACAGTGACACAATCACAGTCCGACCACACGATACCTTCGCTCTCAGTTGACGCAGGTCCCTGTCTAGTTCTTCCTGAATGGTCTCCAATGTTGGAGCCTGACTTGTCGAGCCGACACTCCTCAGTGGCACTGTTTTGTTCTGAAAAAGATCGCGAGATGGTGTATTTCGTTTGAGGCGTATCAGTTCTGAACAAATTGTAATTGATCACCAGAGTCAAAGGACACGCATCCATTTCAGTGTTTGTCACACTTACCTGTTGCCACATGTCGAACGGGTCATTTGCAGCGAGGCTGATCACAGGAGCGGCCGGAGTCGTGGGAAGATTAGTCACGAGGTTCACATTAGCGATGACGTGCGCACTCGGAAGGCTCCTGTGTATCAGTGTGCTCAGAGCGCTGCTTCTGCGGACACGTTTTCTTACCAAAATGTACACTTTGGTGTTGAGTGCAATGAGGGTGATCAGTGGTATGAACACCATCAACATTGTCGCTCCCGTCGTGACGATAATATCGTAAATTTCAAGTCCCACGAAGTACGGTACTTCCACAGGAGTGTAAGGCGAGCATGAAGTCATGTCGCTTTGTGTGCTGTAGTACCATTCTCCAAAAATCACAAACACTGTGTTGAAAATGGTTGACAGAATCCAAACGGTCACAATCCTTCTGAATGCCTTCTGCGTGGATTCGTTCGCCGTGTAATTCATAGCGTTTTTCACCAGTTTGTAACGGTCGTAAGTGATGAGCGCGAGCGCAGCGTGCGAGTTGAAGACGGCAGTTTGATTCACGATGATCCACACAACACACAACTGACGACTCAACACCCAGTCGTTCATCCATATCGTTGACGAGTAGATGGGAACAACCACGAGTCCGATGATCAAGTCGGCGATGGCCAGGTTGAAAATGTAGTAATTCCTGGTGATCCGAAGTTGGCGGTCGTTCAAGAAGGCAACGATGACCAGAAAATTTCCGACGATGAGGAGAAAGTCGAGCGAGTACACGACAGTGGCTGTGACGATCTGTTCCGAACGAGAGTAGATCTTGTCGACAGCGTCTGGGTCAAGTTCTTGCAACGCTGCAGTCAGGTTCATGTCGGTTCAGTCGAGTGTTGTCATCTGCGTGCCTTCGTGTTTGTTTCACTGACGCCCCGAGAAAAAGCCTTGCAAGAGTGAACGAATCGTAGACGTGGACAGATACTCATTTGCACTGCGGAAACGGAGTGAGATAAAATCATTAACCCTGTCTGCCAGTGGTGAGTGTGCTGGTTGGAAGACAACCCGAAGCCAGCCAGCGTCTCTTTGCAGAGTGACAGTTTGAAACTAGATTGACATCATTGACCGTTCTCTTTCGTGGGAACACGAAAGACACCGACTCAAAATAGTGAGAAGTAAGAGTTGATAGTTTGACAAACGTGTGTAGCTGCAGCTGCAAGGTGTGTCAGCAGAGGAAGGGTTAGTGCGAGCACAAGCGGCATTTTAGAGAGAGCAGAAGTGATCAGGCACTCGGCCCACCGAAGGAGCTGGCTATTTGCAAAACACTTGAGACCATTTGTTAGCAGGTGACTTTCTGTTGCTTGTCTGAAGCATTTCTCCACGAACTTGTGTGACTCTTCAGCTGAGAATGGCGGTCGTGACTTCATTCCAGTGATTACGGATGTTATCTTTGTGTTTGAGTTCATTGGTCGAGTGTTTGTGTGAATTTGTTTGACTCAAGTCCGGTACCGGATTCGCGCCGCCCGAGTGTCCAATCTGCACTGGTGTGACTATTGCGCTTTCCGGAAACTGTGCATTTGTGTGTGTGTGTGCGTGTGTGTGTGTGTGTGTGTGTGCAATCCTGACTTGGCGCAGACTGGGAGGATTGCGAGTTGCCCTCCGAGTCGCTGATTGGTCAGGTAGATGAACGGAAGGAGCGAGGTGCGCAGCTCTAGCTAAGTCTGCGCATGCGATTACCTTCCAACACTTCTGCAATGTGCGGACGTGTTCACTTCTTTCTGCGAAATATCTGGATTTATCTGTCAATTTCTACACAGACGATAAGTGTTCAACTTGGTTGGTTGTTGTGCATTACAGGTGCGAGATGATCATGTACGTGCAGGAGCGCTCGCAGACGGGCGCCACGCGTCGCCTCTCCGCCACCGAGGTGTTCAACTTCCTCAGTCAGAACAACATCCAGACGCAGCTCAGCACGCATCTTGCCGTCGAGAAGGTGTTCCCGAAAACTGGCATGACGGCGGAGCAGCTCAAACAGTACCTCGACAACCCGCCCGCCGGTGAGACACAAACTGTCGGCTTCTTGATCCGACTTCAGTCAGGGGAAGAGGCGCACAAATTTTTGGCTGAACGCAAGCGTGTCAGTGTCAGGGCGTTGAAAGCAACCCCGGAACTTTGACTAATCGACATGTTTTGCGGGTTTATTTTTTCAGGAATCCACCCGGTGATTTGGCAGCAGGCGCGGCTCGACAACCCGGACCCCGACCGCCTCATCCCGGTGCCCATGATCGGATTCTCGGAGCTGCACAAACGCCTCAAGCACCAGGAGCACCAGACCCAGCTCCACCAGACCAGACTCGACGTGAGTGTTGGCTGGAGAAGAACGGCTCCAGACAAACAAACGCAGGGTTTCTTTGTCTGAAACTTGTCCTCTCACCCTCCTGGGCAATGTGTGCGTCAGAAGGAAGGAGAGTTGCCTGTCACGAGAACATTGGAATAATTGTCAATATGTTTGGGTAAAATAGTCCTTTGCGTGTCTGGTCAAGTTGACAAGGCTCGTTGTGTTGTGAGTTTCGGTTTTTCCTCACGAATTTGTTGTCTTTCACTGCCTGAAAACATTCGTTGAAACGCTGTTGCAAAGGAATCACCCCGGGGAAACTAATATTCTTCTATTCTCTCATTCGACATGTAGATCCTGTGTCTTTGCAGGTAATTCAACAAGACATCAGTAAATTGCAACAAAACCACACGGATCAGCTCGCCAAAATAGACCAGTACAAAAGGAAGTTCCTGGAGCTGAGCCATCGAGTGTTACAGGTGAGAGAGACTGCTGTGGTTCCTTTCAACCGTAAACAATACGGAACTCAAATCGTCGTCAGCCGATTGTGAGTTCTGGCGTGGGAATTTGAGTCCAGCGAATGCTCACCGTGTGATGTTTGAAATTACCCCTCGGAGGGCTGTGTTTGTCCGGTGAGAAACCCAAGTGTTTTTTCGTCTCTCTTGACCCTGTGGGTGTCTAGGGAGCTCACAGTGGCCGAGGTGATGTCTTGAATTTTCTTTTCGAATGAAACCACTTACTTTGCAGATGTTCAGGGTGAATAACATCACCAATTCTTTGAAACTGTGCTGAAAAAAGAATGCCCGTCAAATGCAGTGGCTGTGGCAGCAGCTTTTGCCATTATGGCTGATCAGTCTGCGCTGCTTTGATACAGATGTCTCTGCAACAGGCCGCTGCCGTGAAGTCAAAGCGCCGTCTCCATCCATCCAATTGCTATTGCAAATCCTCTTCTGCGTATCATTTCGTAATTGCGTGCTAGTCCGATTATGGCATTACATGAAATACTCTGGGGCAATTCCACTTCATGTGCAATCAAGGAAAAACTCGAAAAATGAAGAGCCTTTAGTTTTCGTATCGTTACCCCACAAAACCAGGATTCCCCCCCCCCCCCAAAAAAAAAAAAAATTGTATCCTACAATTCAGAACTGCAGAGCTCCACGGCAGAAGCGCACAGAAGGGAATGCCTCGCAGCAATCATAATTTGCGTCGTTTTTATGCTGAAACGAACTTCAAAGCTTGAGATGCAGCCGTGGAGGTGTACATATCCACCGGGCTTTTCGTAACACTGCACTCGAGTCCAAATGCTGGTTCACTGTGACTGCAGGAGTCAAACTTCCACATTGACGAACTGGCTTTTCCATGAGAGAAACTGTGATATAAGTGTTGTGGCTATTTGTATTCAGTGAGGCACGGATTCGGATGCAATATTCAAAATAAGCAATCTAAGGAAGCAATTGATGCATTCCGCGACAGAGATTACTCGCGGAGAGAGCGTTGATGTATGGGTCTGGTCCGTGCAAGGAGAGAGGGGAACGAAGTGGAGGCTGCGCGTCAGGCGCTGCCGAGGTGAGACACGGTGAAGTCTGCAGTGGAGGCAAGCATTTTTTCGGCACGGTTTTGGAATTTTTCAACGATTGATGTGTTTTTTGATGCAGAGTGCATTCGATTTTGGAATCGAGATTTATTCAACTGGGGTCCAGTTCAGCACTGGTGGAGTGCAGCCACACCCGTCCATGTGGATAGGTTTTGGTGTGAAATCAGTCCATGTGCACCACCACTGTCTCTTTGCAGAACCACCACATCCTTCCACAAGATAAAAAGTCATGGTGAGTGACAGTGATGCAGGCTATCACGTAATGGTGGGTCATGGTGTTCCTCACATAAACCCGCCACCACTCACCACACCCACTGCACTCACTCTTTATCACGCATCATTTTGTGGGAGGGTGTGGTGGTCCTGCAGGGAGGGTGTGGTGGTCCGGTAAGCGGGATCTCAAACCCTTCCAAGTGGGTAAGTTCCATACCAAATTGGTCCAAAGTGATGAGTTTCATGCCAAACCTATCCGAATAGGTCACCCACCCAGACGGGTTTGGACAGGTTTGCTCGCCTGGCTGGGTGTCTGGAGGCGGGAAGGCAAAGTGCTACGAACACAGAGCAGAAAATAATGCACTCCAAAGTGGCACATTCAACTGAGAGAAATAGCAACAGTTTAAGAATGGGAGGTGAGAAATCAGTCTTCTTTCGCACACGCAGTGAGGTTTTCAAAATTTTATGAAAGCCTTTTTAAGGAGTTCCCATTGTAAGGCCACATTTAACCACTGCCAGAAAGTTTTTTTGGCCAAGTTTTGAGTTTCATGAAGTGCTGAAGAAAACACATTCTCGGTTGCAGCGACAGGTTTCGCTTATCTCTCTTGCGAAGGAATTCAGCAAGAATGTATTGAAGGTGTCCGGCTTTTCAACAGCGCTTCGGGAAAAGGTCTTGCCCCCACACAGAAATTTCCTTGTAAATGGGAAATGAGATTTACTGAATTGATCTCAAAAAGTTACGTGGAGGGAATCGCAGTGCGGGTCGCGGAGAAGGTTCGAGTTCATATTTCACTTGGACAACGCGCGTTATATCGCATCGAACCGAGATACAAGTCTTTTTCTGTGAATAAGCGTACATTTTGTCCGTTTGTAATGGCTATTCAAACGCTGGTTTTCACAGATTGAGTGGTGTGTTTGCAAAGCAGCCAAAATGTCCGGACTCCCATTGATCGTGGATTTACAGTGGAGATATTATTTTCTGTTTTGTGTGTTTTTGTTCAGAGAACTGACAATGAACACGGAGTGAGAAGGGAGACCCGATTGATTTTCTATCAGGTTCGTGATAAAAGTGTGCAAGGAATCCTGTAGCGCATTGCCTGTTTTATGGACTGGTGGTGTCGCTCGATGGGAGCAAGCCCCAGAGATTGCCGAAAAAAACCGTGCTTGTGTTTGTAGCTGAAGATTGAGCATACAGACCAGTGATATTCCCCCAGCGGCCATCAATCGACGCACTCAGAAATTCCGCTCGTTAGAAATGAAGTTTTCCGTGTTGTTGTGTCTCGGACGAACTTTTTGTTCGGCAGTTAGAACGGAAAACTTTCAGAGTTCATTCCCTTTTGTGGACGTCGACAATCAATTTATTCAGCAAATGTAAGAACCTGTGGGATGCGCAATGGATAAAAGTTCGTGAGTGTTGTTTCACACAGGGCTGCTGCTGTTCTGTGGGCTGTCGTGGGCAGAGCGCGTCAGAGCTCGAACCTCATCTCCCTCTCGGTCAAGGGTTTCAACAAAAATTTGTTGCCTCAAGTTAATGTTGGCAAAGACAGTGTTTGCCGCTCAGTGTCCCTGTCAATTCGTTCTGCAAAGCGCAGCTTCGGCTCTCATGTCTTTGCCGGAAGACACTTTTTACCGTGCGGTTGTGAGGCTGAAACTAATGCGGTATATTTCTTGATCAATTCCAAACCACCTGCCCCTTGCAAATTTAATCCATTACCGAGACATTTCCTGACGTCTCCATTTGTCAACGATATTGCATCGTGTTGACTCGCCACAAATAATTTATGAGCTGGAGAAATGATTAAACTTTTTGGCTGTGTTGAAATGAAGCTTGCTTCAGCCTCCAGTTTTGGTGGTGTGCAGATATTAGGCGAGGCACGCGATCAGAATATGGACCTTGGTGGAGAGGGACGGGGAGTGAGGGGGACAGACCAGGATTTACGACTCATGATGGACGTTGCCCCATCAGCATGGACACATAAATCAGTAGTCGCGATGTCTCGTGCAGTAAGCCGTGCGCAGGCCCTGTACATGTATCTCCCGGGGTCCAGTCCAGCTGCGGATTATGGCCGAGCTTGCGACAGCGCCGTGCAACGCCTTTCAGCGGGACGATTCTGTGCGCACAGGCGTCAGCAGCAGATCGAAGATTCGGCACGGACGCGTGTAAAGTGTTGCGATGCGCGAGTGCGGCGTCTCCGTGCGCACATTGAATGTCACGTGACGACCCAGGGTCTGGGAGTCTGCTCATGGGAGGGAAGTGATGAATGGCTGCAAAATTCAGCCTGATCACGCTGAGCTGAACCAAACACCGTGTGGGGGATAAATAAGAAGGCGACTGAAGGTTCTTTTGGGCTCTTGTTTTCATTCTTTGTGAAGTAAAAGCGCGTGTTTCAGCAGACTTTTGTTTGTGTGCGGCCCACTGGATGTTCCGTGCAATCATGCTTCGATACGTACAAGTCGTTCTGTGGTTTCAATTTTTCATTGCCGCGCACGCAAATTTGATTTCAAACGTTGTGTGAGCCCAATCCCATGAAAATGATCAAATTCAAATTGCCGTTCAGTCCTGGGAGTGCACTTATTATTTGTCCCCAGCGTAGCGTTGCATAATTGCGCAGGAAATGCTTCGCCAGTCTTGATACCGAATCCAGCGAGAGACTGCACGCAAGCGAATCAATGCTTTATTTTCTCGCTGACATTTATTTACTCAGCAATCGGGAAATTTCCCCAGATGACAGAAGCCAAAGCTGACGCTGAATGAAGGGCTCGAGATTTAAGTTCGCAGACAAAGTGAATTGTCATGGGCGGGTCGCCGCAAACAGGGGCGTTGTGGGTTGTTCCCCGTTGCAAAGTAGCTGCTTGGTATGCCGTTGGCAGAAGCAATTGTCCATTTCTCCCAATATCCTGATTAAGCGGGCAACATGTGAGGGAAGTGGGCGAGAGAGGTGATTATGTCGACACTACAGACCTAAGGATGGACACTTGGAATCTTGCTGCTGAACAAACGTCGGAATGGCCGTTGACTTCAGGATTTGTGTGTCGTGGTACATTTTGCAGCTGTTAACCTTCACCGTGCTGTTGAGTCTCGAGCGCGCCTGGTGCATGAATTCGGATGAGTCTCGGCGTAGCGAGGTGCTTGTGTGTTTTGGTTGGCGTTCATACCTTCAGCGTGGACACCTGTGTCGTCACCAACCACGTTCTGGAACAACAGGGATCCTTCACCCTCAGCGAGATTTGACTGTGGGTTCCGGTCGCGCTCCAAAATGACAAAACCTCTGAGCTGTTTTCAATTTTACCCACAAAAATCACTGTCAGCACTGATGACTTGACAACAACATTTTGGTTCTCATGTTTTACACCTTTTTCGGTCAGAGCAGAACGAGCATTCTGCTGAGTGGAAGTGTCGCAGAGGCCTGTATCAGGGCCTGAAGCCGGCAGACGGGCGGTGGATACCAGATCCGCGTCCAAAGAGAAAAGCAATTTGCACTGTAGCGTTATTTGCGAATGGGGCGACTTCTCCACCGAGACACGTCTTGGGTGCCTCCTTGGTTGGACTCGTCCCAGACCGACACTAAAATGTGCACCAGAGCGGACAAGCAATTTGCAAGCTGGGCGTTAGCCACGAAGAGTGGACTTGGCATTGGGTTTCGTGCGGGACGGAGCGGCCTCGGGAAGGTGCTGCGCCCCCTCGCCTCCCCCGCATCTCCGTGCAGTTCCCTGATTAGATTTCGCATTGTGTTTATCGCGCAGATCAATAGATAGAGGACAGGGAGAGAGCGATATTTTATTGCGCCGAAGCTGCCCGCTTCGCCCGGACCACGCTGTAAGCAAGTCCGTGTGCCTGCGCGGCGAAGGGAGGCCGAACTTGAAGCGATTCGCACAACGCGACTGGTGTGTCTGCGTACCATGTTCTTCATTTGATCTGTTGTGACGCTCTTTGCTTCTGATGCTAATGAGAAGCCAGGATGCATACGAGATTCGGAAACAGCGGGTTTGAACAAAGGACCACCGGGCGAACCGGGCGGCAGAAGCAAATGGACGTGGACCAGCTCCCGCACGGACGGACCCCGGAGAGATTGAGCGCCATGTCCCTTGGGACGTGTCGTCTCCCGTACACATACATCCCGTGTGTTTTATCAGCGCGACAGCTTGTCGTGTATGAATCGCCCTGGCTTCTGCCCATTGCTCAGGTCCCTCTGATGATCACAGATGAGAAATGCGGCAAAGACGTGGTTGACTGGCCCAGTTGATAACGCAAGATTGGCCGAATTCTCTTTTTGCACAAGCGCGTCCTTCAGAACAAGCCTGTGATATGCAATGGTAGGGCGACAGGCATGCACTCTTTGGGTACCTGCTGCACTGTTGGGTGGAGGGTGAGGACCAACCCAAATTTTTGGCAGGTCTTGCCCGCCATACCGTTTCTTTTTCGAAAGCCGGATTCAGAGCTGTTTCACCAAACCAAAAGGATTCAACGAATAAAGCCAGATGCTGTCTAAAGAAACCCTGGGGTGTCTGTGGGATTGTGTGTTCCACTCAGTAGTGACAGAACCCCTCATCTCTTCAAACGAATGTTTCTCTTTAGGTGCAAGTCAGTTCTACAAACTTCTATTTGGTTCCTCAAAATTTGTTGCTCCGAGTTTGCAGTGTGGCTCTCAACAACACTGCAACAACGATCCTTATCCTGTCCATGCGTCACAGCGTCTCTTGTGATTTCGTCTTTTTTGCCAGCGGCTTGAAATTGTGTTTCTGTGAGCAATTCCTGCCCAGGGGAACCAAACCGCAAGTGGAGCAGCTTCGCGCACGTACATTAACGTTCTTTCTCCTGAACGACACTGAGATTCCATTTACACCGGAAGTTTGTGCAGAATTAAAACAATGAGGCAAAATTGCTTTGTTGTGTTGATGCAGAACCTCTTCCTCCGCGCGACTGTGCCACTTCTTCCTCAGAAACCAAGCCTGGGGCTTTCTTGTTCAATGGGCACTCTCAGCGGGGAAGAGAAATGTCTTAGTTTTAGGGGTTTCGCTCGCGCACGAGGCGGTTTTGTGCCGAAGGAAAGGAACCATCGAGCATTGAGGTCGGAACGGTCAGACAGATGTGGTGCTCAAGTCTCTTCGTTGTCGAATTTGTCGCCTCCACCTGGCACCTGTGGGGTTGTAGCAGCGCACGAGGGTCAAGTGGTTTTTCCACAGGGGACGGCGCGTCTGTTGACGCCGGCGTCACTATTTTGCTGTTGACGTCGACCCTGCGTATAAACCGTCTCCGGTGTCTTGTTTCTTGTTTTACAATTTCGTGTACATCCACCGTTTGGTCCATTGAGCTCGGTGTGCTTTTTCCTTCCACCTCATTCGGGTAATTCACAGCAACGACCGAGCCCCCGCATAGCTGGGGCCATTGAAGTAATCCACATTTGTTGGTCACCGCTGTTGGTGGGATCTGGAGGCTTTGTGCTCATTCAGACAGGATAGATATGCCTTCGTTTCCAGGCAATCTGTCCGGACTTGCCAAATCGGCCTGCCCGTGTAAACAGCCGCGCGGCGTTGATGTAACAGCTTGTCATACAGCGCGATGTGTTCACCTTCAGCGGTTTTAACTAGAAAGCTGTGATTGCCTTCAGAAGGAGAAGCTATTGATTTGTCTCATGTCATCACGCTCTTTTGCTGTTTCACGAAAACATGTTGTGTGGCCATCTGAGACTGGAGGTTCTCTCGCGGGAAAATGTTGTGGTTTCGTTCTGCACTTGATCTCAGTGGATGAATCCCAACGTCACGCATGGTTTGACAACTCACTGTCCTTCACTTGCTTGCAGAACAGCGTTGTGCAGAGAGTCCCGTTGATGGGCGTCTCGAACGTCAGATCTTCACTGAATCCCGTTTCTGGGCCACATCAGCAGGAGGCCGATTTACCCTGGGACATGTTTGGCTTTCAAGTGGAACTGATTTCACTTCAGCTCTTGGCCTCGTTATCCTGGTCACGTCTGTTTGTTGCCCTCAGCGCAAAGAAGAAGAGGTTGCTGGACCGGTGAATGTTGACTGCAGCTGATAGCCAGGGTGAAGTTCCTGCTCCTGTCGATGTCGGTTTTCAAAGCGCCGATTTTGTCACTCGTATCTGTGGAAGGAGCTCAGGCGCTGGTCAATTTTCTTTCAACATCAGATGTCGTTTTTCAGCCTCGAAGCCCAAGCTTGCTCCAAACTGGTGTGGCATGATGCTCGGGGAATGAGTGCCGAGAGCCTGGAGATTCATTGAATAAAATTCTTTCATTGCGATAAAAACACGTTCAAGTAGAGACAGAGCAGGAGACAACTTCAGTGTGAGACACACAAGGAATCCAGAAATTTTCAGATGGTTTCCCAGCCAAGTGTACTTTCGGTGTGTAAACTTTGAAATCCTGTTTCGTTTCTGCCAAAGGTTTATTCTGCTTGGATTTGCAAGAAATGGTTGTCCATTCGGAACGCTCTGTGTTAGGTATCAAGCAGTCGACACCTGAAATTCAGTTGCTGACATCGCAAAAAGACTCTGAGAAAGTTACGAGGTAAGTATACAAAGTTGGGTCCGTCATGTTCGCCGAATTGGTGTCGACATCAAGGGTGACCAGCACTGAGTCATCGATTTCTTTTGTTTTATTCCGAACATGACGGACCCAACTTTGTATACTTACCTCGTACGAGTATTGTTTTGTCTGCGTCAATGATCCCACGCTGGATGACCTGCTGTAGTACGTTCAGACCAGAGGACAAGGCGCCATGTTGTAATGTGGAGCCACCAGTTCCAGGCGACAGTGTCCACGACACGCAACGTTCGCGTGACATCCGTTGCAATGATGACAACTGTGATTTCTGGCCGCCTGGGGCATCAAAGGATTGGGTCTGCAAGAGAAACCAGACTGCGCACATTACTACTGCTGGTTTGGAATCCTGTCAGATCATGGCTGTTGCTGTTTTCGCATGATGCTTCCAACAAATCACCGTTGTGTGCATTTCCACAGGTTCCAATGCGGGATGAGGGAGAGAGGGTCTGGGATGGGTTGGTGCGACAAGAAAAATTTGGCCTTTTGTGAAAACCTTTCATGGCAGGACCCCCTGCCCCCGCGTCAAAAAAGTTAGACTTTGGCCCATTTTGAGAGAAAGGTTCACTTGAAGCTTGAAGGGTCCAGACATTGAGTTCGATCGTCAGGAGTGTGATGCGCCCCTCCCTCTATGTAATCGCGCCACTTCACGCCATGTCTTCTGGCTGTGTTGCTGTTCAACAGGCACCAGTCAATGGTACTTGGAGCACACTGGAGTGTCAGTTGACTGGGGCTGACCCTTGAGTACATGTCGCTGTGCTTCAGGGTTCTGTGCGTTCACGTGTGCAGATGGGTGTCGGGTTCCTGTGAGACATGTGGAACAGAGCCGATTGTCCTCTGAATACGATTCCACAAGGTTTGGAGGCTCTGTGGCTGAATCGAATGTCAGTGCAATTGACTTTGTCCTGGAGCTGCTCTTTTCATCAGTACAACAGTCGTGACGAGCAAACGGCATCCGGTTCCTGCCGTTTCTCTCTCAGTGCGTTTCACCGCGACGGTTTCTTCGCCCCATCAACAAACTAATTGACGGCAACGAAGCATCATTGGTCGCACTTCGGGGCTGGCGAGACTCGGATCAAACAAAGTGAGCGCAGATGTGAGCTGCATCAACTTGCCGCTCGCCGTCTCTTCTCACTTGCTGCACTTGCAGTTTGAGGGACAGAAGTTCAGCTTTTCTTTTCGCTGGGGCTCGAACCACCAGACGATTTCCTTGACGAGCAATAGATGTGACAATATTGTTCTGTCTGAAAGTAAAAGGCGAAGTAGAAATGTCATCCCACGTGTCCACGTGTAAAGTTAGAAACCAAAGTAGATCTAACTGTTCTTCAACACAGCAGACATGATCAGGTGGTGTGGCCGAGATAAGACTCGTTGTCAACCTGGCTGAAATTGGTGGTGGTCTTGGCACCACTTCTCCGCTTTCCTTGCAGACAATTTTGAAAGAACGGGCCACTCGGTGAAGAAAGCAGCTTTGCTTGAGCAGGCATCAAGTGTTTGAAATTCTCAACAGTCAACTTTCAGATGAGATTTGGAAATGGAAAGCAAACGGATGATGGTGGTAGAGTCCACAGAGGCCCAGTCGTTCCCTCTCAGAAATGTGTTCGCTGCGGACGCGTACGTTGTTCTGAGTGACGACGATGCTCATTGCCAGTTTGATCTGAATCCCTTGGACAGCCACAGCTTGCGGGGGGGTGGGGGTGGGTCCGGAAGACACGTTGTTTTGTGTTCAGACTCTCGGTTGGAAGTGTGAGTTATTGTACAGCTCGCAATTGAAAGTTGAAGCCCCGAGTGCATTCGACCAATCTTTGGACTATCCATCGTTGGCCGCGTGTACGAGGTTCGCTTTTTATTTGACCGATCCACCGCTCTATCTCAGGAATGGGATTTTTCAGAAATACTGAATTCTCTGACAATGTTCAATACTCAATTATCCTCCCTATCAGATAGTGTCTCATCTTGTGGCATACTCCTGACCTCAATCTTTTAACCCCTGAAGGTTGTCTGGTTTGTGTTGTCCAC
>JAAUXT010014503.1_pt1 | contig 25190 bp, 25 predicted proteins | sample 7278171 | NCBI WGS metagenome assembly JAAUXT01 (sample SAMN14350112, study PRJNA611818) | marine sediment metagenome | isolation source: surface marine sediment (1.8m) | place: French Polynesia: Moorea | collected 2018-08
AACACGATTTGCTTGTTTCTGAGTGAGGTCCGAAGAGCAGATGGTCAGGAGTTTCCAGGCCCCTTGTTGTACAATATTGTCGTCATGCTCCAACTTCATTTTGAGCGTCAGGGGAAAACTTGGAAACTGCTTGATGACAAAGAATTTCGCTGCATACGCAACACCCTTGACAATCTCATGAAGAAGAGATCTTTGGAGAGAGTGACCAAACCAGTCAAGGCAGCAGAGCTGATCACTTTGGAAGATGAGGAAACTCTCTGGGGGATGCATGTGTTGGGTGAGGAGAACCCAGATCAGCTCCGTGACACTCTGCTCTTTTTGGTCGGCCTCACATTTGCTCTAAGGGGAGGTAAAGAACAATGCAGTCTCCATGCACCTGGGTTCGACCCGCAAATTGTCATCAAAAGAAATGAGAAGGGTGTGAAATTCCTTCAGTACACTGAGGATTTCCACTCAAAAACCAACCAGGGAGGTATTGCTGACAGAAAACATGTCAACAAATCTGTCCGTGCGTACAGCCACTCATGTCAAGAATGCAACATCGTGTACCTGTATGAGAAGTATGTCAGTCTTTTACCCAAAGAGAGCAAAAGTGATGCTCTCTACAAGTATGCTGCTGTCAGTGCTAAAAGAACTCCTCACACATGGTATATCGACAAACCTGTTGGCATAAATGTCCTCAGCAAATGTGTTGGCAACTTGATGGCAAAAATTGGCAGAGAAGGGAAGTTTACAAATCATTCCTTGCGTGTTTCTGCCATGACAAGAATGTTCAACGAGGGCATTGAAGAGCAGGTTGTGAAAGAGAAAACAGGTCACAGGTCAGATGCGGTACGTGCGTACAAGAGAACTGCTGAACACCTCCTGGTGAACACTGAGAAAGCAGCTATCGGCGACGACAAATTTGTCCGTGGAAAGTTTGATCATGAAGCTCGTGACCCACTTGAGTTGTCTGTCATCGCTGACGGCAAGAACAGTGGCGCTCAGAAACTCGTTGATGTCTTGAAACACGTCGATACAGGTTCCTCTCAGATCAAGCGCGTCAAGTTTGAAGTTCAGTTTCATGACCAAAAGTAGTTGTGTTCGATTTCAGAAATGTTCACAGGTGTTGGCAAGTTGACTATTTTTCGTTGGCATAATAAACATGTTGTTGGCAGCATAACCTGGCTTCGTTTCAGTCGCCGTGGACAACTGAACAGTCGGTCCACGGCTCACAAATAGCGCGCGTGAAGCGACTGCCGACCAGCGGGGTAGACGATCTTATGCGGCGCACTTCAACATTTGTCAAATTTGAAGTTGCCTCTTCACCGCAACATTTGGGGTTGCGGGGCTACGTTCTCGAAACTCGAGACCAATCCCACCCCACCCCCGCCAATACAATCTCCTCCATCCAGCATGCAAGAACTGGACTTCAGTGTCAATCACTAAATTTATGCTCAACCAGTGCTTGTCCTTCTGCATGTGCCCTGTGAGGACGGCGCTGTACGTTGTTCTGCCTGCATTCGGCGAAGACGTCGCTGCAGAAATCCCACGCCAAGAGAAGATCGTGCTGCATCCTGCTACGACGGTATTGGTAAGAGTTTACACACGCTACAAAAATGGTTCCTGTGAAATCATACTTCGTTTTTTCAAGACCTTTGGTCGAGAAAAGAGTTGTATGATTGAACAGAAACCATTTTTGCAGTGTGTGAAGTCACTTCTACCACAATGAGGTCATGTACGAGAGGCCTCATGATCGCAGCGTGGTAGAACAGCTCTTCCTGCACCCAGCGGGGACGGCGCTGCGGGCTCCCTCAGTGTGAAAACCTTATTGCCCTGAAATGCAAAGTCACAATGTCACTTAGCGCACGTCAGCACTGCTCAGCTTCAGCCATGAGTCTCCCCCGCAGCGCGGACCGGCGGGACGGACCCACGGGCCCGATTCTCCTCGACCGCCGCGATTGCGCGGTTAGTGGGACTTGTCTCAGGGCGGGGTTCACAGCGGGTGCGTCACGCACTGCGTCTCTGTGCAAAGCCAATGGGAACACAGCGTCGGTAGCGTCTGCGGTGAGACGCGGTTGAGTGGAGTCAGGTTCTCGTAATGGGAACTTGTGATGTGGGGTCTGCACTGCAGTCACTGGAGCCTCAGGAACATGAAGGGCCGTTTCCCAGATTTGTTTCTGAGTGTGTCCATCTCTTCAGCTGCAGGGAGACGGCATGGCGCACGCACGCGACTGTGGTGAGACAGACCCAAACCTTTGTCAAAAGTGACAGCCAGAAAGATGATGTCCGTCAGGCAGTCCCAGTGCATCAGGGCTCTTTCTGTTTGCAACGCTGATGCAAAGCCACGTTTCAGAGGGTGTGATGGCCATTGAACAGTTTCCCAACCCTGTGGTATTGAGGGTGGTGTGGCTGGGCGATGAGGTCAGAGTCCAGAGGTCAAGGAGCTGTGAGGGGTGGGGCTGTGGCGAGATGACGGTCTCAATTGACCTCAACACAATTGACCCACAGATGGGGAGAAAAGCAGGTCAAATTGAGAGCTTTTTTGCCCTTGTTAAATCGTTGGTTTGGCTATTGATTTGTATCGGTGGAGCTCGTTGACCTCCATGTCCAAGCAACCTCTCTCCCTGGCTTTCTGCGATACGAAGCGTGCTGGATCTTTTTGGCGTTCAAGTTTCACTCATTGTGCTTTCCCACATCAACTTCACCATTTCTGACCAATCCTCCAGGCTGTCGCGTCTTTGGTGTGTTGCAGCCTCTGCTTCACGCACAAGTCTATTTTCTATCGTGGTAACGTTTGATGTTCAGGACTTTGTTCACTGCATTCCTCGGTCGTAAGTCACAGTAATTGTCCCTGTGTAATACGTTGTGTCCACAGGCCACACGCTGACAGATCTCTGTGGCGAACACCCCATCTCCATCTCCTCTCGACCTGAATCCATCTGTGTACACACATGCGTCCTCCCGTAATCTTCAAAAGGCAATTCAGAAGCTACTTTCAAAAGATGTCAGAAACCCGTTTCACACTGGTGGCGTCAAGCGTTGCATCCCAGTTCAACTGAACAGACGTTGTGTCCCTGTACTGGTCAATGGGTGCTGCATCCATATACAAATCAATGGGTACTGCATCCTTGCACAAGTCAATGGGTGCTGAAAATGCGCAATTCTATGGGCCCAGCATCGCTGTTCTTGTCCATGCAGACTGCATGCCTGAACAACGGTGTCTGCAGCACGCACTGACTTGTGCAAAACAACAACGCATGCAGGGTGAAACAGGCCTTGATCCTTCAAAAGATGCTCCTTGCTCTTCACCACGAGCTTGAGGCGCTTCACCTTGGTGCCCTGTATGAAAAGTTTGAGGTCCTGCCAAAAGTGGAATTCAGTTCCGTAAAACCTTGACTGGGTCCCGGTGGGGCCTGGGCCGCTGATGACTGGATGATGACCGCGGTGAGGGCGTCTCGAGAGGCTCCTTCAGACGGGGCAGGACAGGGAAGGGGAGTCTGCGCAACAGGGGCGGACCCAAGGGAGGACCGAACCTTTCCTGAGCCCCCCCCCCAAACGGGATGGGGAGCTTAGAGTTGGGGCAAGGATCTGTGCAGGGGTTGATACAGAGTCGGCCCTCCCTGACCCCTCGTCCCCCAAATATTGTTCTCATAATGTTCTCTAAATTTTGTGCTGTAGGCATTTTGTTTACAGCCCCATGAAGCAGATCCTAACCTCTGGACACACAGGTTTCATCTCTCTCTCTTCTCTCTCTCTCTCTCTCTCTCTCTCATATGGAGCCGCTCCCCCCTCCACAGTGGTTTGGACCCCACAATAGGGACACACAGCGATGACATGGAATTACGCGGCCTCTTGACTGACTTTACTTGATTATCTCCTTGTGTGTCACTCACTCAGAAGTCAGCACAAAGAGCACGCCAGGCCCGGGTACACGCTGAATGCGTCATACGTCGTGCATTGTGACCCTGCAGACTCATTTGGTGTGTCTTGACACACAGAAATGCATGCAGCTGACTGCAACGTGCGTCAGATGACAAGTGAGACGCGCAGCAAAATCGCATCCAGTGTGTCTCAGGTTTCATTGGCAATGACTCCACGCACGACGCATCCAGTGTGAATTGACCCTGAGGCTTCCTGTGCACAGGAATTGAAGCGTCTGCTCTGATACATCCCTCCTCTTGATCTGTTTGTGATACAAATTGTGCATTGCTCCTGGCTTTTTTGTCGCAGTGATGGAATGGAGTTGGATAGGCTGTAATTTTTTTGTGAGTAAGAGCTGGAAACTTCCCCAACCACAGTGCAAATTGCATGACAGTGGAAGAGGAACCCACGCAACGCTGAGGCTGAGATCAGAAACTGTAGCATTGTGCGGTGGAGAGTCACCCGCCTCAGGATATGACAGAATAACATGGAGAAAAAAATTCATGACGCATCATCTGAGATTTCATTTTGTCTGCAATGGCAGTTTTTGGACAGAGTTTAATTGTGGACAGGAAGGCCTCAGGGAGGAGGGCGAGAATATTGACAGTCACGTTCACAAAGAAAAACCTTGTTTTGAAAAAAACCCCATTAAAACAACTGAATCTTTCCAAATTTACCTGGACAACTTCCTACATACAACCAGATGTGAAGGGACTGCAAAGAAACTTTTTTGTTTTTTGCAAAATTAACATTGTCAACAACTTCTTTGCCACCAAGGAGAAAGATAAGTACGAGAAGACTCTTCTTCAGTTAAATCCGGCGGCGCCAGTTCCTTGCAAAGCAGCTATCATCTGTTTGCCATTCTACTTTACAACAAATATTTTTTACTCCGCAAACAAGGGTTTAATAAGTGTAAGTTAATAACCCCAGTAATACGGGCACAGCTCAACAACATTTAGAATTTCACCGTGATATGTTGATATGATAATCGGTGTCGCCCTGGAGACGGAATCCAACACCTCGTCCCCCTGGTTTCCATTGCTATTTGCATGACAACAGGAGACAACGCAACGTGATGGACCCAAACACAGCAGGTGTAGAAACAGCCCCTTGAGTTTTTACTCATTTAAAGTTCGTCGTTTGAGTTTTTGCGCATCAGAATGGCCTTCTCAGGGAATGAAAGCCTGATGTGATGGGGGCCGATTCTCCTCGATCAAAATCAGTTCTGGTTCGTGTAAAACAGCATTTTTCACACACATATCAATTCCACGCTTGTAAATCAGACTTAGATCAATCGTGCTCTGGCGTCGCCTCACAGACAAGTCACTGTGAAAAACTCACTGTCCTTGCACAAAACGATGCCCTGACCCTGCCCTGAGGATGCGCCTGTTGGTGAGGCCGGGCTCACATTGCATGCGTCATGAGTTGCGCTCTGCATCAGACGGGCGTGGCATGCAAGGCGCTCAAATGGCATGATTTTCCACCACGTTCCCTCTCCAGTGACGGGTGGCACAGGGGCGCAACGCGTGACGCTGTCTCAGGTGTGAGACACACACATACACGCACGCACACACACTCCCAGTTTGAAGGAGGTTGTAAGGCTGCAAATTCGTGACGCCTGATTTGTTCACGAACCCAACCCCCTTCTTTCCCAACCAGGACTCCTGTCCTTATTTTGGAGGGACCAGCGCTTGACGGCGCCTCCGATGTGAAGAGCGGTGGGGACACCTCGCAATACGCCTCCAGCGTGTCCCTCCTACCCCACCCCCAGTCCCTGGATGCGGCGAGGCAACAACGCATGACGCCCCCGGTGTGAACCCCCCCCTCTCCCTATGCGGAGGGAACGGCGGGTCTCGGCGCAGTGTTGACAGAGACGAGTTGGGAGCCCGTCATTAGCGATATCTGCCCGGCGCAGGTCAAACACTCGCTCTCTCCCACACACGGAGTCAGCGTGGTGCAGGGGTGGGGCCAGAAGGGGCTGGCGAGGGTACACACTCACACACACACACACACACACACACACACACACACAGAGTCAACAGGGTGGGTCCAGAGGAGGACCACGCACGCGAACGGCCCTGTCTGTCTGTCTGTCTGTCTGTCTGTCTGTCTGTCTGTCTGTCTGTCTGTCTGTCTGGGATGGAACCACAGAACCAATGGACCTAGCAACTATCCAAGTCCAGTTCTTCCCTTTGACCTCAGTGCAAGAGCAACACATGACATCGAATGTCCAGCACAAATACGTCACCAGTTGACTGACCTGGATCCACGTGAGTCTTGGACTCGAATATCGTCCTCGGCCACCTCAGCGGTGCGTATTACAACCCGCACCGACCCCCTGTTTACTCCGCTATGCAAATGCGTTGACTCAAGCGGGCTTAGCGGCGAGATCCGAGGCCCCTTCGCAGTGTGTTCCCAAACACAAGAGGCTAATCAAATGGGAAAATAGGGCAAAGGAGCGCTCAGAAGAAAGGACGGGAGGTTGTTGGAGTCTCTCTCTCTCTCTCTCTCTCTCTCTCTCTCTCTCTCGCTCTCTCTGGCTGTGTGTGTGTTTGTGTGTGTATGTGTATGTTAGAGAGAGAGAGAGAGAGAGAGAGAGAGTCAGTCTCCTTCTCAGGTGCATGGCCAGGCGAGTCAGGGAGACTTCGTACTGTACACTCCAGATGAGCGACAGCACTTTCCACACAACATCAGCTGTGAACCTTCAAATTATGGGGATAATTCCCTGCTGTAACCCCGGTGACAGGAGGTGTGGTCCTGCCTCGTGCCGCGCACGCTGCACTTATGAATGGCATTACAATGTCACGCTGCCCTGCTGAAACCCAGGTTCATTCACACCGCAGGCGACCGGCATAGGCGGCCACAAGACCCATTGACTTACACAGGAACACACCACACAGCGCACCTGGTGTGAACCCAGCCCATGATTTTAACCCCTTTCATCCAGCGGTCCCCAAATTACAGGTTGCTTTGTGCTCTCTACACACCATGCCTGGCTGGAAATGGCTCCAAATTGAAAGGGTCTCGCGACCCCAACATTCAGAGGCACCGTTGCGAGAAACGAACATTCACCAACAAAAAGGGTCAATTTTGTGCTGAAATTGTGTTTTCACCACTAAACTGACGAGATTTTGAGCGCTTCGTTGGCTGGATTCCAGAGGTCATTCTTGCGCTGAAATGGAGATTTTCCTGTTTTGAAGTTTGACATGACAATGGTTGTGTTGCGCCGTTATTGAGGGCTGCAGCTGAGGAGGGTGGGGCCGATCCCATCACCTTGATCCTCAACGTTAATTTGAGGGTGTTTGACCCAGATTTGAGGGTGTTTGATCCAGAGTTGCAGGAAGTGAGCGAAGCAGGGTACGGACGCGTGGTTTTCCGGGGGACCTGCATTCTTCAGTGTTTGGAAACAAAGACCAATAATATTTGTAGAGTGGTCGTCGCGCGAACCCAGGTTTTCGTCTTTGCTCCATGCGCACAAGGAAGGAAGGAGGAAATTAGATCTCGATCTCGATCACATGCACCCAAACCCGACTGGCTTGCGTTGTCATGAATCTAACTTTTGTTCAGACCGAATGATGCGGCGAGGAAAAGTGCGGGTTCAACATTTGACGAACAGGGAAACAGGGAACAGAGATTCTTCCAAATTTATTGAACTCGTAGAAAATTGTATATTGTGCAGCTGAATGTTTCAGTCCAACAAATTTCTTGCCCCTCAATGTTTTTGAAACAAAATGAAACTTTTGAAAAATTACCCAACAGAGCAATAAATTCCATGATGAATTATTCCCTTAAACAAGCTGTTTTCAAAGCTGCCCTCCATCCCTCCCTTCTCAAACACAAAGGAAACTCCGAGTGACAAATGTGTCATATTTTTGCAGCTTGGCGTGTTAATTCTAATGAAGGTGTTGTGGAATTATCGCCCGCTCGCAGACCCCTCGATCCTGGGCAATATGGACAGGCCGCGGGAAGCGATAGTCTCGCATAAATCATAATTTCACCTCGGTGCGCCCTGCGGCTCAGGGAGGGAGGGAGAAATCTTCGTAATGCCACCCTGAAAGCACCAGGGAACTGTGGAAAAAAGATGGGACACGTGGGAAGGATTGTCGGGCAGTTTTGTGTTCATTCAGCATGACAGTTGCTTGTGTGTGCAGAAAAATTGGTTGCAATTTGGCGGGCGGGGCGGGGGGGGGGGCTCCTGATAACATTTTGTCGTGACACCCAACATATCAGAACAAAGAAAATGCTTGTACTTGTACTCGTACAGCACTCAAAGTGGAAAGTTTTAAAAGTTCTTTTTTCAAACAGACCGTGCAGGTCCGCAAGCATTTTGCGCGTGCGCGACGTGAGTGACCGATGACGTCAAAAACGCCCATCCCCACGACAACCACGTTTCACAGCGCAGCACCGGTCGGAGAGTGAAAAGTGCCATTAATAAGGAACCGGATTGCTCTATTATGGAAATACTATATGAGTGTTTCTTTATGGGGCCCGTGGCAGGTTGATAGAAGCGGAGGAGAGGGTGATCAGGGTAATTAGTGGGATAGAGGGGGACATGGGAGTGAGTGGTCGGACCCTCGTCTGAACGCAGGGTCCGTGTTGGGAAAACAGTCTGAAAATTGCTCATGACTTGTCCTGTTGGAGTTGCAATGGAACGTGAAACACGTTGTTTCTGCAACAGCGCAAACTTTATGCGCGTTTGTCTTTGGGTGGGACATTTGAGTCCAGATGTCTGGCGGTTCCCTCCGGGGCGGGTCCCTCGAAAGCCCCTCCCAAAATTCTCCCATCCATTTTTACACTGGAGGTATGGCATAGTTTTCCTTCTTCCAAGTTAAAATTTCCAAGAAAACAAAATTGGTCTCTGTAGCCAGCCTCTGAGGGTCATGTACGTCGTTTCGTGCTCGAGGACGCCCTTGAACCAAGAGGTGAATGGGTGACGCATCCAAAGCAAAACAATTCAAAGCTGCCTCTCAGACAATCCAAGGTTTCCTCGGCCGCTTCATTGTGTCTGGCCGCACAACATGAGAACATGTAGTATCGTCCCTCCTCCTCAGTTGTCTTCACATGTCGAGAAGAGACCCAGCGAGCTTCGAGTGAAAATCAATAGGGAAAACGAATCGAGCAACCAAACCCAATTTAAGCCAATCGACTCCTCAACAGGATCTGGACAGTTGCTTAATGGGCCAAAGATCTGCTGCAATTGGAAACACTGCTCCAGCTGAACGAGCTGCTCTTACTTCCACAGGCGATGAAGGGATCATGTGTGTGCGTGTGTGTGTGAGGTATGCGTGCGAGCAAGTAATGCATACGTGCGTGTGCGTGTGTGAGCTTATGTGGGGTGCGTGCGTGTGTGCAGTGTGCGTGAGTGTGAGGTTTGGTGACGGGCTCCACATGCAGTGGACTTTTTGCCTTGATCATGCAGGTCGCAGGGGCCCTGGTCGAATCGGGTCGAGTGAAGCTCAAGTTCAATGCTTCGGGTCAGCTGCGTCGGATAAAAACTGTGTGGAGTTGCGTGTTGATGGGCAAGAGGACCGTGAAGCATCAATGAATCTGAAAAGGGAACGTGTGTGCGTGTTATGCGGTATGCGTGAGTGCATGAAATGCGTGCGTGCGTGCGTGGTATGCGTGCGCGTGTGGTGTGCGTCTGTGCTTGCAAGTGTGAGGCGTGTCTCAACACGTGAACACAAAACTCACACATTGCGACACACTTCACAAGCTCCATATTCCGAAGCAGCGCCTCCACTTTAAATCACTGTCTCCCGTCTCGATCCATCCCAATCAGCCCGCGGACAGCGTGGACACCCGAAGACAATCAGTCCGCCGCGCACCGGGCTAATAACCTGGTCCCCGCCAACAAACGTGTCACCGCTTAATCACCCCACAAATAGAACAGACCAAGATTTATAGCCGCTAATTTAGCCCCTTGTCTGCCGGACCACTAAATTATTCCAGTTTTTGCGGCGTTAATGGAAATCATCTTGTGAGGTTTACGAGGTGAGGGGGGGGGGCGCAGGGAGTGGGATATGAAGCGATGGACACAACGCGCAGCTGCCGCTGGCTTCTGGAACGATGGGTGCGTCATGCGCATCATGCGTCGTTCGTTGCGTCCCTGAACAACTCAGTCGAAATGGGTATTCAAGCCCAGTAGCTGTGAGTCTGCATGCACAAGTTTTCTGATGCCGTTCGTTGTGCCAGTGACGTGGGCGTATGGACGTCGCGTCGTCCAGCGCGTCGACGTCGCGTTGGGCACGTCGTGCGTCGTGTTTCGTGTGTCGTCCATTGCCTTTCCTCCTCCCTTCCTGAACAAGTCAAGTGGGACCTGAGTTTCCGGTACTCTGTTCTGATTTCTCTTTTCATCTCCATCATGGGAAACGTTGTCGTGTGGGCGCTTTGGCGTCGCCTCGCCAAGACGACACAGCGTCCAGTAAAGAAAGGACACCCTGAAATTCGTGACACACTCACTGCCTATCAAACCTGACAACACAAGGTTTCTAGATTTGGTTGTTGACAATCTTGAAGGAAAAAATTTGGGCTGCTGACATGAAGAAAATTTCACTGTTCTCACACCTCAAAAAACTTATCGCTTCTTGAGAACAATTGCAGAACGCAAAAACACAAATGGTATGCAGATTGTAATGAGGTTATTACTATGTTAATTGGAGCGGGTTGTCACATCCAAACTTGGCGTGGTGGAGGTTCGGTCGCGGGGCCTGTGCTGGACGCCTGCCACCGCCATTAGAACAGGAATCCGACGCAGACACGGAAAATTCTGATTAAAAGGTGTCACTTCGCATATCATTCCTTTGTTGTTGGGCCGAGTCGTGAGCACTGTTTGCTTGTAATGGTAATAAAAATGGGTTTGGCAAGATGATGTGTGTGGCCAGGGCAGGTTTGGTCTGAAGAGCCTGGACAGGGTTGGTGAACCTGGATCCTCGGCGTGGTTGCAGTGTTGGCCCCACCCCATGTGAGGCATGTTTCAAATGCGTCAATGTGTATGGACTCGTGAAAGAATGTACCGCATCACACATCCAGTGTGAACCCATTTTCAGTGTACCTTCTCTCAATATCCTTCGAATGACAAACTTGATTGAGCGGTGTCCGGTTGACCGGTCCACACCTGTGTTGGTTTGGCAGCTTTTTCTCTCATTGCGTCGTTTCCCACAAAGCGAAGTGTGATTCACAAAGACTCTGCGGCGCGGGGCCCACATACAGTTCTGTTTGTTGTTGACTTTGGCGGACGGTGCGTGAGTGCGGACGGAGAAAATAACCACAGATTTATTGGAGGTCCGTCAGAAAAACAATGAGTGCAGTCAGAAGCGGTGTGAACGGGTTTGGAGGAAGTGGTGAACGGAACGCTGATACGCTGAAAAAGAAATATTCTTGACGTCCACTGGAGAAATGACCACCACACAACCACCCGCACCCTACCCACCTTGCCACACACACACACACACACACACACACACACACACACACACACATGCACACTTGATGTCAGACGAGTTGTTTTTGTATCGTGTGTTGCACGCACTGTGTCCGTCCATGTGACACTTTGCGACGTCCAATTGTCCACACGAGAATACGAGTATTTCTGTCGTCCAAACCAAAGCTTGAATTCAAAATTTGAATGCGGATCAGCTTCAGCAGAAAATACTCAAGATTCTCAAACTGATCAGATCCGATCTGAAGAAGCGACATCCGATCCCAACGTCACACAACGCCGTTGTTTCTGTGTGCTCCGTCTTGTGTTCGGTCAACAGAGTCCGGCCTTGTCCCCCGTTGACCGTAACTCACTACAGCGAGATGTTGATCTTTTCAGGGAGACGCCCTGAGTCAAAATTTGTTGATGCTAATGTGTTGGAGAATAGGGTCTTGAAATAAGAGATTCACTGGTTAGCGTCATGCATAATTTTGAACTCGTGCGAAAAGCTGAGATGTGTTGGTCTGTTGACCAGGGGTGGGTCGCATTGCACCGAGGGTCCAGACATACTGACCTCAGGTGCGAGGCCAAGGCTGGGAATGAGTTTGAAGTTTTGCGAAACTGAGGCTCACAGCAAAAAAGACAAAATTTCTGCAGAAAAAGAGGCATACAAGGGAGGGAGAGAGATAGAGAGAGTGGCCGAAATTGAGAGAGAGAGAGAAAGAAAGAAATAAAGAGAGAAACAGACAGACAGACAGACAGACAGACATGTACAGCAGGGTAGGGTGGAAGACGCAGAGAAAGGAGAGAGAATTTACATGGACAGAGAGCTAGAGAAAACAAAGAACGAGAGAAGAAAGAACGAAACGAACGGAGAACCGAATCCAGCGATGAGAACCTCTGAATACTTTGCCTCGACACCAGCAATTGTTTTCCCTTCTCTGCATCACTACATGCCCCAGTTCTGTTATGGTACCAAAAACATACAGACCCAAAATAAAACAAAGGCAAGAAATACAAACAGAGAAGGACAGCTCGAGGAGATGTTGACAGGCATTGTTCGAGACGGCGAGGTCCTGTTGCACACAGCGCCCCGGGACCTGCTCCCGACAGTAATAAAACACTGAGTACAAGTGCCGTGCCCACCGGCCACTGACGCCAGGGGGCGGGGTTCACGCTGGAGGCGTCTCTGCGCATGTGCGACGCAGCAGCCTATTGATTTGTACAAGGGACGCAGCGCTTGGCGGGTTCACTGTGAACTAGATCTGAGTTGGAGTGGTATTCATGTTTGAAAGTTTCAATGAATGGCATGAGTGCATGTGTGTGTGTGTTCCTCCTACCTGTGCATGCGTGCATCTCTCTGCGGAGTCGTCTGCGCGTGTCAGTTTAAATAGGGAAATTGAAAATGATAATTGAAATTATGAAAGGTTAATGAAAGGGCTGAATCCAGGTGGGGCGCATCCTGGGTGTTGGCATCTGCAGTGTGGAGGCAATCCACGGGTGGCCTGCATAGACGTAGGGGATGGAGGCCGGATTCACACCGGATGCGTCCCTGCGCACATGCATTCAGCATTTCTCTCTGTGTTTGACAGGGGGAGGGGAGGGCTAAATTGTTGCTTGAGGCGCAAACTTTGGGGGGGGGGGGTGGAGGCTAATTTTCAGAGAGGCCCGGCCTGGGCCCTGGATCCGCACGAGCAGCCCAATTGCAAAAAGTTGAGAGGTGTGTCGGACAGATCTGGAGTCTGCGTGTCGAAGGAAAGCCATTACACACGCAAACGATCAATCGGCGACATTCTTGAACGAAGGCCAGTGACTCGTACTCGTAACACTGTCATCTCGAGATACGAACCTTCCTTGTGGCGCACGATACCTTCGAGTCAGTTCACGCTGGATGCGGCGCATGCGCAAAGCCTACCATACGCATGTCAATTGTCGCAAGCGACGACGCAGCTCCCATTGACCTGAACAGGACAAGCAACGTGTGGCGTACCCAGCGTGAAACTCGAATTTTCTCTTGATATTCATTACCTTTCTTCCTTGATGCCCGTGAGGCCCAAAAATCAAGAGATGCTAAAGCAAACTTCTGAACACGCTAATAAACAATTAACAGCACATTTTGACACGGCCGTTTTATCGCTGACAACCCACGGCGACAAAAAAAGACGACGCAATTTGAGAGCTGAAGGGATCCAAATATGCAAGGGGTGAGTGCGGCCAATTATGGGGGGCAACTCACTCAATTTGGATACAGAAGAACCTCTCGCTTCGCTCACCCTGCTCCCTGCCCCGTCTCCCCTCGGGCAATCCAGCGCCATTTTTCACAGTTACTGGAGTCAGCAATAAAGTTGCATCTTCCTTCATTGTCAATGGAGGTTTTGCCCGCAGAAAATATAGGCAGGGAGTATGGCTGGGTCGCCGAGCGGGCATCGAGGCATATTGACGGAGGCGTGTGTATGGCATATGGAATGAGAGGAATCAGATGCATTGTTGTGTCGATCTCAGGCGGTGCGCGAGAATGAAGAGCGAAGGGCCCTGTTTCTCACTGCAGCGTGTGCGAGTGTGTGTCGCGCATTGCGTCGCTGTGCAGGTCAGTAGGCACTGCGTCAGGCTGAATGCGTCGTGCGCTGTGTTTCCGTGCAGATCAATTCGCACGTCGTCAGGAAGGCCCGCTTCTCACTACAATGTGTGTGTGTGTGTGTGTGTGTGTGTGTGTGTGTGTGTGTGTGTGTGTGTGTGTGCAGGTCATTGGCTGCTGCGTTGCATTTGGGCGCGTCCCGCGCTGCATTCCTTGTTGGTCAATGGACGTCGCGCCACTAACAACGACATTCTTGACGCAATGAACTTTGTGTTGCCAGCGACGACGCTGCTCTCATGGAGTTGTGGAGGGACGCCAACTCACACGAGTCACGTGTGAAGCAGCGCAAAGCAACAAAATTTGCATCAATCGGGCAATTTGGATCCTTTCCTCCACATTCGCAGTTCTTACGAGGCAGGATCCACGACTTGTGCGAAAAGGCCTCGGATTCAAAATTTGAAAATGTGTCTGGAATTTCAATGCGATCTTGGCAGGTCCCCCGCACAAGTTTTCCCCGCTGTGTGAACCGATGGGAACGTGGCCCATCTCTTTCATTTGGAGGGATGTAGATAGAACATACTCGTGGAAGCAACAGGGAGAGAGAGAGACAGAGAGACAGAGAGATAGGGGAGAGAGAGAGAGAGAGAGAGAGAGAGAGAGAGAGAGAGAGAGAGAGAGACGTCGCCAATGAGAGATACAAATGTAGAATGGAAAAACTGAGAAATTTGACCAATCGAGACAACGGTCGGCAAATCCTCCTGACTGCCGTACTTGTTCTAAGTTTTGTATTTTTCCAGTGGAGCCCCGAGCACCGCATGAAGTATGGACTCAGAAACAAGCCTCTGTATTAATTTGACCCATTATTTTTCCACCCACGTCCGTCCCATAACTCATTCCTGCCGTTCCGTAATCCGGGAGTTAGACGCAGTCTCCGCCGCAGTGAGCGAAGCGTCGCAGGGACGGGCGTCGCTATGGCGTTGAAGCGCCGTCCTCGCAGTGGGAACGCAGTGTCGTCGCCGTCCTTGCGCCTCATTTCGCAGGATGAGAGAGAGAGAGATAGTGTGTGTGTGTGTGTGTGTGTGTGCATGTGTGTGCGTGTGTGCATGTGTGTGCATGTGTGTGTGCATGTGTGTGTGCATGTGTGTGTGCATGTGTGTGTGCGTGTGTGTGCACGTGTGTGGTTGTGCGTGTGTGTGTGTGTGTGACTCTGATGTGGGACAGGCGAGCGTCCTCAAAACTTGACGCTGAAGCAGAACGCTCGGTGCAAAGCAACGCCGTCATCGCGCCAGGGCATGGCGAACGTCTTGTACTGAAACGCAACACCACGACGCGTCCAGCATGAACCCGCCCATCCTCAGTGCTGCAGCCCCGTGCAATCTGAAGAAACCCCGTATCTCCAGCCCAGTCGCTGCGGGTTTATCTGATCTCGGTCCCGCTCGGCCGGCCCGGCCTGGCCCGCTCCGTCGCTCGCTCTCGGGGCTCGGCGCTGTGGCGTCCGCGGCGTCCCGCCCTCCCCCCGCGGCGGCGTCCCTCCCTCCTCCCTACGATGCGTCTCTGTCAGATCGACGCGCGACGCCTCACCATCATACGCTGATGACCCGCCGTCCGCCCGACCGCCCCGCACTCTCAAACATGTTTTTCCAGAAATTTGAACGCCATGCGCACCCTTGGTAGGGTGAGTGCAATTCGTGTGCGAGCTCAAGCTGACGTTGTGTCTGGGGTGGGATGGCAACTTTGCCAAAATGCACTGAGAAATACAAACAAGTTTGCACCCAACAGCGCAAGAAGACAGGAGTCCAGGGGTCCAAGAGGCCCGCTGCCTGGGAATCACGCCTTGGCCAGGATTCAAACCTGGGTTGTCTCAGAAAACAACCAAAAAGGCTGGACCACAGCACGAAGAGAGCAAATTGTGCTCGATGGGCGCTTTGGGTGGGTGTGGGTGTGGGTGAGGTGGTGAAGACCAAAACACGCGGCGTTTGTTGCACGGGTTGCAAGCTGCTGGAATCTCAGCTGGGTGCTTCACTGTGTCCAAGCCACAGAGTTCCCCTTGTCGGGCACAAGTCCCATCTCTGAGAGTGGATCATATCATGGCCGGGGCGAGGAGATCAGAGGGGGCGATAACACCTGACATTTTTTATGCCTTTCAGATGTAATTTGGTGGTGTGCTTGATTTGGTGAGCGTCCTTCTTCAGTGCGCTTGCATGAATTTACCTCGGCTCATCGTTTGCAGAAATACGATACTCGTGCAGAACAGGGAAGGAAACCTCCTCAGATTAGTTTGATTGCAGAGCAAGAATTTTGCTAGGAAGATTCAGAAGAAGAAAATTGAGAGGCAAGGGCAGTGAAATATAGTGGAGAGGGTGTGGAAGAGGAAAGACCGAGAGACAGAGTGAAGACAGAGACAGGAGAGAGAAAGAGACGTCAGAGAGAGAAGACAAAGATGGAAAGAGAGAAGAGAGACAAGACAGGTGACAAGTGAGTGAGTGAGTGAGTGAGTGAGTGAGTGAGTGAGTGAGTGAGTGAGTGAGTGAGTGAGTGAGTGTGTGACCCAGCACTTCAACGAGAAAGCAAAAGACAGAGACAAAAAAGACAACAGTATGAAAAGAAGAGACAGAAGAGTGTGTGGCTGCAAGTAAATTGAGAAAGAAGAACAGGAGAAAGATTGAAGAATCCTGAGCGGCCAACTCAAAAAAGAGAACGACAGACAGAAAAACAAAGGAAACCAAGCATAGAAAAAAGAAGAAAAAGAAGCCCCATTGATTCTCCCAGCTGCAGCTGCTTTTTCTAATCTCCAGGCTGCATCAAGCAGAGGTCAATTTATCTTTCTCGGCATCGCTTTTCCGATACAATTAACTGAGCAATTACACGCGTAATCATTCTCGCTGAAAAACACATCTCGGATCCCGTGACCCCGGCTTCCCCTGCAAAACGGACCGTGTAACGCTGTCCTATCTGCTTAACCCTCGAATTACCCCAAGAAATTGCTTAATCCAGGGATCTTTTTGTTACATCGCGTGACCCCCGCTTGACCCATTAGATTGAGAGTGGGTACGAGCCTCATCGAGTTTCGGGGGACTCCGGGTTTTTTGCGGCTCGAGTCACTTTTGATTGCGTTACGTTGTATTAGGAGCTGGTTTGATTGGTTCGTCGCACGCACCGCGTCGCGACGTGCGCTGCGTCGGGAAAATTGCGGAACGCGCAACGTGAGATTGTGACCTTCCTCCAGAGGACAAGACCTTCGTTTCTTTTTTCAGCCTTATTTTGTTGGAAAAAAATTGTTCCTGTGAAATCGCACAAAGGCTTTTCATCGTCCTTTGGTCCAGAAAAGTGTGTGACTGAACAAGAACCAATTATCAAGTACGAAAGTAACTCACTTCTGACAACAATGAGACAACGTTTCCCATAACACACAGAAAACGCGAATTTTGAAGATATTCACGTTGTGATTTTGTGTGAAGATCTGGGTTCAGCCATCTCAACCGTTTTTGGAAATGAGTGAAAAACACAGGCATTTTATCCCAATGTTTTCAGCATTTCAGTTTACTCTTCAGTCACACCTGTTAGAAAAGTCAAACTGAGTGAAAAGATCAGTCGGGTGTTTTGGGGTTTATGACGAAGCTGTGCAAATTTGCTCTTCTCTAATTTGATTAAATTAGTCTGTTTGAAGTATCATGACTTCGGCTGCGTGTGTGCACACAATCGCAATATTTGCCATGTGCAGCTCGCAAATTGACAGAGCAAAGCAAAAACAGAAGCTGTAAAGGAACTGCACGGCGATCTCAGGAAGCGTTTGCTGCATGCGCTCAAGAAAACATTTGTCTCCTCTTCCTGAAGAGAGACAGAGAGAGAGACAGAGAGAGAGAGAGATTAAAAAGAGGGGGACAGACAAGTGAAGAAAACATTTCAAGAACCAAATCTGGCAGCTTTTTCAGCGCATTGACGAATAGAAGTATACCGTTGTTTCTGGTTATGGGACGTCGCATGTGAGATGCTGAATTGCTTCAGACTTGATGTCTGCATGCACAACTTGGAGAAGCGAGAACTCAGCTGAGCAGAAATTCGAAGGGCGATGCGAAGTTCTTCCAAACTACCGACAGTTGGAGGCAACGCCAGCACAACTTTGTTTCCATACAGCAAAAAAGTTGAGCTTGATTTCCAAGAATTGGTTGGGCACCAGTGGCTGGGGTGAGCACCTCCTGACATCTGAGACTCCACGACTTTTGCCAGTTTTCCGTCTCTTCTTCGAGTTTTTTGACAACCTTAGGTTTCCTCGATCGTGGTGCTCTGAAACCCAAGATTTTCCTTTTGTGATGTCGGGGAAATATTAAATGCAGGAATTTGCTTTTCCTCTCGTCTTTCGTCTTGACTATGCAAACGATTTTTGCGGAATCGTGAAACACTGCTGTGGAATCGCTTGACAAAAGGTGGGTGTGAGCCTCAGAACTGGGTCTGGAGACACACCAAGGGCACATACGAGTGCCTTTGGCGGTGTACTTGTTGATTTTTTTGTTCCAGAAAAAAAAGTGTTGTTTGAGCCCAGTAAAGTTGAGGGACATTACAAAACACAGGCGTCTGCGCAAAATAGGGAGATTTGGGCACAAAGTGTTTATTCTTTAACGCGCTGTAGAGTTCCCCGACTGCGTCCACATCCACGCACCCCTGTGGGGGTAGAACCTCAAAAATTCGCAAACAACAACAAGGCACAAGACAAACAGGGCTCTGTGGTTACCGAAATATATTTCAATATTTACCTTGGGGACAGCACAGGGGCTGACTGCCTATTCTTTTCTCTGATCCATTCAAGATATTTATGATAATAAATGCACATATGAATATAATTGTGTGGACACATTGAAACTGCCTCTTGAGTGGGGAATAAAACGTACTTTGTAAGGGATACTTTTTCTGTGAATTAGCCGAGTCCACGTTCAATATTTTCGGGCATGTTTAATTCTGAGGCTCGTTCTTGTGGTATGAAGGGTCGGATTGTGAAGGATCTTCTCAGTGGGGTTTTGCGAATTGGACTTTTGTGGAAGTGGATCCTTGGTACGTTGCTGCTATTTTGGCTTCAAAAGTCAGTGGAGTTTCAGAAGAAAATTCTCAGTGCTAGTTTGGAGAAATTCAACTTGCTGCCACAAATGAATGTCAAATTCCAAAGAAAAAAGCATTTCTGTATAAAGCTCAGCGTTGGGACTCAGTCTTTTTTTCAATTCTGCACAAAAGAACGTCTGCTGCAGGGTTGCGGAAAAATTGGTCCAAAAATTAATTTCTTTTGCGAAAACCCCAACGACGCTCGGGCTTCAGTAGCTCGAGTTGTTTGTTTCTTCATGAATAATGAAAAGGGATTTACAACGATAAATAAGTCAACAAACCCCGACCCGACCTGAATCCGAAGAGAAGGAGCCTCGCTGCTACCCTTTCATCCGACGGCAAACAGTCGCTCACCCTCCTCACTTTTTCGCTCCCCTTTTCTTCCTTGCACAGCAAACCCCTGTGATGGCGGAAGGGGTTTTCTGCCCGGAATCCCAATGTGCTGCGGCCGTGGCGCAAGTCTTGAGTTACTCAAAGGCGACAATATGCTGTTTCTGTGCCGCTCAAAAGGTGGTAAGTCACTGGGTGCCCAGGGGCTCAGGTGACGCATTACCAAGACAACGTGACGCTGTATTTAGGGAATTGAGGGTAAAAGAGAAAAAACACACATTGGATGGGGCAACAGTAGCCTGAATGACTACTGGAAGTTCTAAGCTTACCTGACTGTGAAAAGAGACAGGCAGAAAAAGAATAAAGGGCCCTTTCTTTTCCACCCCTATTGTGCAAGATTCTGAGATTGAAAAGACCTTTTTGGCTCCGCTCGCTGGAAAATGTCGCCTTCAAGGATGTTCCAAACAGACTTGAAAGACGCTTTGGGTAAAAAGCAGAAAAGACCTATTTCACCCCAGAATAGGCTTCAGTTTTCAATTCAGCGTCACAGAACAAAGGGTGAAGACGTAGCGTCTCTGTCAGGGTGTCGCGTCGTCGGCGCGCAAAACGGATAGCATCCCTAATCACCCGCCCTTTTGTTTCCTCAATTTGTCGAATCCGTAAGTCAATCCGAGGATAAACAGGAGAAGCCGACACTGGATGGGAAGAAGCGGGAAATCGAGACCTGTCCGTCACACGCGCTCCCAGCGTGTTGAGAGAGACGTGTCCCAGCACCTGAGGGAAACGTGAACAGGGAGCTGAGATGGAGAGGGTGAGACAGAGAGACAGAGAGATGAGAGGGGGAAGGGGAGAGAGCAGACAGCTAGATAGAGAGAAAAACACACAGGCATCGGGAGCTGAGAGAGAAGAACAGATGTCCAGTGTCCCTGTGTGCAGGGTGCAAAACGAGCGTGATGCGTGCACATGTTGGCCTGAACCGTTCTTGCAAGGCTGCCTCCAGTTTCCCTCAGTCCGAAGTTTTTTTCGGAGGGAGGCACCCGCGCGCCAAGGACCAAACACTACGGTGCGTGGCACTCACCCCTCCCCTCCCGTCTTTCAGGTCTTTGCCCTCAACGAAGGACGAGGGCTGCTTTGTTGACAGCACGAAGCTGGGAATTCCTTGTGGGATCAAGTCCCCGAGGCCTGGTTTCCCTGTGCAGAATGGCCACGCGAGCTACGAATACGTGCAAGGCCTGCCTGTTCAGAGATTGAGAGAGACAGAGTGACAGAGAGAGAGAGAGAAGAGGGCAAGACAGAGACTGGCCATGCAGGCGAACTACTAATACGTGCAAGGCCTGCCTGTTTAGAGAGAGAGACAGACAGAGAGAGAGAGAGAGAGAGAGAGAGAGAAGAGGGCAAGACAGAGACTGGCCCCATACACCCGAGCTGTGAATGCACGTCTGACCCCGCGTGTCCAGCAGCGAGAGAGAGAGAAAGAGAGAGAGACAGAGAAAGAACCAGCGAGAGAGAGAGACAGAGAGAGGCTGGCCATGCAAGCGAGCTGTGAATGCTCGTCTGACCCTGCGTGTCCAGCAGCCTGCAGCCATGGCTTCCTTCAGTGTTCACTAATGTGTCCACACAAGGTCCCGGCATTCAATCTGCATATGCTGTTTCAAGGAGCTCAAACTGCACTTGTCCCCGTCATCGCTGCTTCGTTTGAAGGACCATAACCGAGTTAAAGATATCACACGATCTGCGAATCGGATCAGCGTGTTCAAAGGCCACAGCCGCAATCAGAGCCAAATCGGGTTTTGTCTCATCAGGCTGGACTTACTTGTTCTGAGAACGACTGACTCACTAAGTGAGTTGTGTTTAGGTAAATGCTGTCCCCAACAAGTGTTCAGTGCAGTTGGGTCAGGCAGGACAAAAGAAGAATGACCTTTTGGTGTGGGCCTTTTGTCCAATCCTTTTTGAAATGAGGTCTTTCTGTGTTCAAGAATGGCACACGGATCCCTTCCCCTGGTCATCAAAATTTCTCAGCTAAAGTGTAAGATTATACCTCGTACTGTACGTGGAATTTGCCATCAAATGAGGTTGATTCAGGGGGCCCGGGGGCTCGGTCCCCCTGAGCCCCAGGGGAACTTAGCCCACAAAGAGAACCCCCCCACACAGGGGCATTTTCCACTGACCACGTGCAAAATTTTTCGAGGGTGCCACTGGGCCTCTTGGAAGTGGGCGGGTTCCAGTTTACCAGACCCTGGATCTGCTCCATGATCTGACTCCAGGTCTGGCCCTATGTCCCCTCTACTACAACAGGCAATCTCCCCCACAATACCTGCGCGCACGGCCTCCCTCGGTCCCTGCAGGCTTTTAGCAGTCTGGGCCTGCGGCCGCAGGTGAAGGGGAGTCCGGGGTCTAAGGGAAGGAAGGTGCGCCGGGGCTAATGGTGTTGAGTGGGTCAAATGGGCCTGGATGAGGAGGTGTGGATGCGCGGGCAGGAAGCCTTGATAGTTCCTGCCCGAGCCTCACCTTGTCCTGGCTCAGGCCTGCTTCACGCTGGGTGCGGTAAGTGTTACATGGAGGTCTGCCTTGCACAGGTGCATCGCAATGTGGTCAGGTCTGCATTTTCTGTGTGTCATACATTGGCTGCCAGTGTTGCTCAATAGGTTTGCTTTGCAAACTTAGAGCACGCTCCGCACGATGCGTCCTGTGTGATCTCGGGGCGAGATTATGAGGAGACACGTGTCAGCATTGCTCTGTCAATGGATCAAGTACGAGTGTTTGACTCTGCAGAACCTTGCTGTAAGATGAGGTTCATCATGATAGTCACAAACACTCACACGCACACCATTCACCCATCCGCAGATACTCACACACACACATACACACACACTGCCCTGCAGCTTGTTCGTCCCATGCGCATGGCTTTCTCAGACTGAGTGTCACCCGGAGAGACTCCAGCGGTTGAGTCACAACAACAGGTCAATATTTCATGAGCCTCGCGACTCCCTCTCAGGTGAAACCTGCTTCTAGGTGCAGCACTCTGAAACCTTCCCGAACTGCCTGTTTCCATTTCAACGTCGTTTTGGACAGGTCCTTCAAACGTCAAACTTCGTGTGTTGAAGTCTCGTTCCGCATGTGTTGGTTTTGGAACTTCCGTCCATTGGCTCAGTTTGTGTGATGTTCCTCTTGTACAAGATGTGTGTTCACTCACTTGGAGCAGAGGTTGACTGCAGGGTCACAAACCTGTCAACATTCAAATAGCCATAATTTGGCTTGAAAACTATCTCAAAGCTTTGCATCCAAATGGTTTTCTCACAAAAACACGTTCATGTTGACCTGTGACAGATTTCCCAGTCACCCTCCACTCCGCGGGGGAATGAGTGAACCCCAACAGAATGCGTATCACCGCATGCAGTGTGTCCTCCACGGCGGGCGGCGTGAGTCCGTGTGGAGTGAGAGTGAGAGGAGCGGGAGGAGGAGGAGGAGGAGGAGAGTGGGAAGCGTCTGGTAATTACCACGACTTGAGAGGCCGAGGCTCCTAAATGAGTTGAGCCCATCAGGCCCGTCACTTCTGCTTTCTCTCTCCCTCAGAGCAGCGCCTCCTCCACCACCGCAGCCACACTGCAGAGAAACGCAGCTCATGGTCAAGGAAAACGCTGTTGCGTCCTCCAAGATCCGGAGCGGCGGCCCCAGAAGGGGCGAGGAACATGGGTGGGACCCCCAAACCTTCCAAAATTTCACAGTTCTCCAAGACGCGAGACCCGTGGGTCTGAAAGTGGTTCTGCAACCCCCTCAAATCTTGAGCCGTAGACCTGCCGGAAAAGCTTCTTCTTTCAACCCACTTGACCAAGGTTTTAATTCTGCACAAAAGCGCCTTTGACCACACGATTTTTAGTGGAGCTTCCAGAATTTTTTTTCACACTCCTGTGTTCGACAGCTTCTTCAAGAGTTCTCAGTGACAAAACAAGTCAACTGCGTCCACTTTTGAACACCTCTGCACGTGACGCGTGCACAGTGAACCAGGCCTGCACGAGCCCGGGACCTGCGACTACAGGAGAAGACTGTCTGTCTGTCCCCCCGGGACCCTGCCGAGTGGACAACCTGCTTATGCAAATGTCCCGCGGCTGCCATTACCTTTGTTCTGCTCAGCTCAGTCCGCGGATCCTTGGGGCATGTCCCTTTCGATCCTCCCTCCCTCGCCGCCTCGATCTTCTGATTCAAACCCTCGCAGTCCCCCACCACAGGAGCACGCCAACACCCCAAGCCCCCTGTTCCCACCTAGCCTTCCTGCAGATGCACCCACAGTTCCCGGCCACACCCGTGGGTCCAGCCACGCAAAGTGCACCCCTGGTCCCACCTGGCCCTGATGCAGATCCTCCAACAATTCTTGGCCCCACCCCATGACCGCCTCGCACCCCAGCACTCCTCCTGCATCCACAGTAGCTTCTGCCCTGCCGCTGTACCCCGCCAAACATCCTTCCCGCCCCAAGGGTCCGGCCCGCACCCCGAACCTCCCAGGCCTCATCAGCCTTCCTCAACCCTCCGGCCCCCACCGTCTCCCTCGCGGATCTGCCCCTGCATCTCGCTCAACGTCCTTCCAGCTGCACCAGACCCCCAGCCTCTCGTAGATCCGCGCCCTCACCACGCCCGGCCCCACCGAGGATCCACCCCTGCACCCCCTCCCCCACCCGACCGCGGGTAGTGAAAGCTTCCTGTCTGCAGGAGGCACGAGTCGTGGGCAAAAGGCGCGGCGCACCCGCGCTGCATACAAACCGCGCCATTTCAAAGGGCCCGCACAATTAGCGGTGTGAGACAAAAGGAACTAATGTAATCAGCCAATCAGCGTCCTTCTTGATCTGCAGAACCCTCCGCTGGATCCAGAACAGACCTCGCCGCTGCCGGTCAAGCTTCTCAGGTTTTCTTTTTGTCTTGAGCGCAGACTTTAGTTGGGTGTTGTTCAGAGAAAAGCCAGATGATTTCTACGGTTCTTTGTGGTTTGGCTATTTGATCCAAGACTCTTCTTGGGCTGGAGTTTCATTGTGTGTTCTTGCAGAGTTTTTGCGCACACTTCGTGAAGTGCTGAATGCATGCATGCATGCATGCATGCGTGTGTGTGTGTGTGTGTGTGTGTGTGTGTGTGTTTGTGTGTGTTTGTGTGTGTTTGTGTGTTTGTGTGTTGAACTTCTGTCAGCATTGAGGCCAACACCAATGTGCGTAAATTCCATTGCAAAGGAAAGGAAACACACACACACACACACACACACACACACACACAACTCCCAGCATGTCCAATCTGTCCAGTGCATAGGAGTCCAGGCACCCCTTCCTCCCCTCCCTTGGACCCGCCGTCCTCTGAATTGATTATTTTTCACTCATTAACAAAGGGAAATTGCAGTAAGAGGCGCAGTCAGCACCGTGGCTTCCTGCATTATGCCCGACGTCAATCAATCAATCAATCGGCCAATCAACATGACGCAAACACACTCACATTTGTATCCAATTGAAAACAAAAATGTCACCATTATTCTGGGTTGTTCTGCGATAAAATGAACTCGAGTGTGAACGGAAAAGCGTAGAATTTAATATGGCTTTGACACACATCGATCCATTGATTTTTCCCGTGAATTTATTGAAAATTGAATGTTCATTTTGTCCACAGATCTAAACTCATGTATTGATTGGTGCTGAGTTGTGAATTTTTCAGAAAACTTTTGTTTTCATTGTCTTTTCCCAACTCCCAATTCAATAAATCCGACACTGGAGAAAGAGAGAAGTGTGTGTGTGTGTGTGTGTGTGAGAGAGAGAGAGAGAGAGGGAGAGAGAGATAGAGAGATAGAGAGAGAGAGAGAGAGAGGAGAGAGAGAGAGAGAGAGAGAGAGAGAGAGAGAGAGA